>ERZ651776.2471-NODE-2471-length-20031-cov-5.498046_pt1 | contig 20031 bp, 18 predicted proteins | sample MGYA00514761_ERZ651776 | MGnify/ENA metagenome assembly ERZ651776 | reverse complement strand
GTGGGTCGTGAGAGGCTCGAACTCCCGACATCTTCGGTGTAAACGAAGCGCTCTACCAACTGAGCTAACGACCCGTGAGCGATCTACTACCCTAAGGTTCGGAGGGGTTTCAACCCCATTTTTGCCGTCAAATGCAGTTTTCCGAATTATTTTTTCAGCGAGCGGTTTTTGGTTCCGTTTGCCTCGGTTGCTGGACGTTTTCCGCTATCATTGGAACTGATCCTCATGCTGGTTTGTTTGTTGCCTAGACCGCTCTCGACAGCTAATAGGAGGCTTGGTTTTTTTACGCCTTCTCCCCGATCTTTGAACCGCCATTGGATGGCACAGCAGGTCCCAACACCGGCCCCGCCAAGACTGACCCCGTAAATCCAGCCCGCCATCACCGGCACCATGAAAGATATTCTATGATCCTCGATATTGACGTCCAGCTTGAATATCAGATGTCCGGTCCGACGGATATGATCTTGCAGGTACAGGCCCCTGATTTCGCCGACCAGCGTGTCGTGTCCGAAAGCTTTGAGTTAAGCGAAACACAACATCGGGCGACCATTGCAGGCGAGGCGGGGATGGGCGAACGGGTCTTGATCCGCACAAATGGCAATCTTAGGTGTGATTACAAAGCGCGGTTTGACGTCGACAGGCCAGCCCTGCGGATCGAAGAATTCAAAAGCGTGCCGCCGCATAAATTGCCCAGCGACGCCGTGCGTTATCTGATGCCGTCGCGCTATTGCCCGTCGGATCAGCTGCAAAGCTTTGTGGCGGCTGAATATGGCAACCTCAGCGGTGGATACTTGATCGCGACATTGCGCGACTGGATTTATGAGCGGTTCCAATATGTTCCCGGTTCCAGCAACGGGCAGACGACAGCGCTTGATACCTTTGTCCAGCGCCAAGGGGTGTGCCGCGATTTTGCCCATGTGATGATTGCTTTGGCGCGCGCGACCGCAATCCCTGCGCGTTTCGTCAGCGTCTATGCGCCTTATGTGACCCCCCAGGATTTCCACGCCGTGGCCGAGGTGTTTTTGGATGGCACATGGCATCTGGTTGATGCAACAGGCATGGCTGCGGCCAACCAGATTGTGCGCATTGGTGTGGGCCTTGATGCCGCCGAGGTCCCGTTTCTAAGCAGCTTTGGGCCGGCGATGTTGCTGTCGCAGTCGGTAGACGTTCGGGTGGTCTAGGCGGTTGGCGATAGACAGGCGGGTCGGACCTAGTTATCCAGTCAGGGCAACTGTTTGGGCCGCGATGTTCATCTGAACGGGTTTGGCCCGACCCCGTTCCGGAACTTCGAAAGGATACGCCCATGGCCCTACAAATCGACATATCACGCTTTAAGAACCTTGCGATTGAAACCCATGACGACGGGGTTTGGGTTGTGACACTGAACCGTCCTAACAAACGCAACGCGTTGGACATCGACACCATCGAAGAGCTGGTTGATTTCTTTTCCGCCGCACCCCGTGCAGGGGTGCGGGCTGTGGTGCTGGCCGGGGCGGGCGACCATTTTTGCGCCGGGCTTGACCTGATCGAACACCACGATCAAGACCGCAGCCCTGCTGATTTCATGCATGTCTGCTTGCGGTGGCACGAGGCGTTCAACAAGATGGAATATGGCGGTGTGCCGGTCATCGCTGCGCTGCAGGGCGCTGTTGTCGGTGGCGGGCTTGAACTGGCAAGTGCGGCGCATATTCGCGTTATGGATCACAGCGCCTATTTTGCTTTGCCCGAAGGGCAGCGCGGCCTGTTCACCGGCGGCGGGGCCACGATCCGGGTCACCGATCTGGTGGGCAAATCACGGATGATCGACATGATGCTGACCGGCCGCGTGTACCAAGGCCAAGAGGCCGTTGACCTGGGGCTGGCGCAATATATCGTCGATGGCTCCAGCTTTGACACCGCCTTGGAACTGGCGCGCAAGACGGCGCAGAACCTGCCGCTGTCGAATTTCGCGATCTGTAGTGCGGTCAGCCACATGCAGAATATGTCCGCCATGGATGCCGCCTATGCCGAAGCCGTGGTTGCCGGTGTGGTGAACACCCAACCGGACGCACGCGCGCGGCTTGCGGCCTTTGCCGACAAAAGCGGCGCACGGGTGCGGCCTAACTCTTAGGGTCTTGGGTCAAGTCGGGCAGGGCGTCGTCATCATCCAGCAGCAGGCGGGCGGCGCTGCCCTCGGCATCGTCATATTGCCCGCTGCGCAGGGTCCACAGAAAGCCACATAGCCCCAAGCCGCCTAGGATAATCGACACCGGGATCAGGATCAGCAAGACATTCATCGGATGATCCTGATCCGCATCGCATTGGCTAAAACGGTCAGCGACGACACAGACATTGCAATCGCTGCGATCAGGGGCGACGCATAGCCCAACAAGGCCACAGGTACCGCGATGGCGTTATACCCCGCAGCGATTGCAAAGTTTTGCCGCGACAGCTGCGTGGTCGCGCGGGCAATCTTGAGCAGCAGCGGGAATTCTGCCAGCGTTTCGCGCAGCAACACGATATCGGCGGCACTGCGCGACGCATCCAGCGCCGAAGCAGGGGCGACCGATGCATGTGCCGCTGCCAGCGACGCGGTGTCGTTCAACCCGTCACCCACCATCAAAACGCGGTGCCCGGCCTGTTGCATGCCGGTGAGATAGGCGTGCTTCTGGGTGGCGCTGACGTTGAACTGGATGTCCTTGATCCCGATTTGCGCGGCCAGATCCTGCACCGGTTTTTCGCTGTCGCCGCTCAGAATTTGGGGGGCTATGCCCATGCTGCGCAGCCCATCAAGGGCGGTTTGAACGCCGGGGCGCGGGATGTCTTTCAAGGGCAGGGGGATCGCAGGGGCATCGCCAATCTTCAGGCCCAATCCGTCAAATCCAGCCCCAAGCCATGATCCACGCCCCATCCGGACGGCTTGCCCCTTCAGGCGGGCCTCCATCCCGAACCCGGGGATTTCGTTTATTTCAGTCAGCGCTGCTGGCTGCACAGGCGGCAGCACAGCCAGAAGGCCGCGCGATACCGGATGGTCTGAGGATTGCGCCAACCTGCGCGCCACACCGGCCTGTTGGTCGCTTAGGGATGTGATCTTTCCGGTGCTGCTTGACAGGGTTAGCGTGCCGGTCTTGTCAAAGACGGCTACGTCTATTTCGGCCAATCGTTCTAGTGCTGTGCCAGATTTGACCAGAAACCCCATCCCATAAAGCCGCGCAATCGCCGCCGTGGCCACCGCAGGCACTGCCAGCCCCAATGCGCAGGGGCAGGTGATGATCAGGACCGCCACGGCGATGTTCAGCGCAAAGCGGATATCGCCGCTGATCCAGACCCAGACCACAAAGGCCAGCAGGGCCAGCAGGTGCACCGCAGGCGCATAAATCCGCGCGGCACGGTCGGCCAGATTGGTATAGCTGTTGCGGCTGTTTTCGGCCATTTCGACCAAGTTCGCGACGCGGCGCAGGGTCGTATCTTCGCCCACGGCGGTCGCTGTCATCTCGAAAGGGGCACCTTGGTTGATCTCTCCGGCTTGGACCGGGTCGCCTTTGGTCAAGGTCTGCGCAGAGGATTCGCCGGTCAGGAACGACCGGTCTGACAATGCCGATGGGCTGTTCAGCGTGCCGTCAACCGGCACACGAACGCCAGTAGGGATCACCAGTCGGTCGCCCACGCGCAGGGCGCTGACGGCGACCTTGGTGGCGTGACCCGCGTCAATGCGCTGTGCGGTTTGCACCTCGAGGGCGGCAAGTTCCTTGGCGGCCGATCTGGCCGAGCTTCGGCTTCGGTGATCGAGGTAGCGACCGATCAACAGGAAAAATGTCAACGACAGGGCGGCGTCGAAATAGGCATGTGCGCCGCCGTTCAGGACCTCGAACAGGGACATGCCCGCAGCCAGCAGAATGGCAAGCGAGATCGGCACATCCATGTTCAGCGCACCGACCCGCAGGGCCGACCATGCATTGGCAAAGAACGGCTGGCCACAAAACAGTACGGCAGGCAGGCTGATCAGTGCGGAAATCAGGTGAAACAGATCACGCGTGGCATCCGACGCCCCCGACCAAACTGCAACCGAGAACAACATGACATTCATCATCGCAAAGCCTGCGATGGCCAGTCGGATCAAAAGACCGCGGCCGACAGGGTCTTGGCCAGCTTCAAGCAAGGTCAGATCAAGGGGATAGGCGTCATAACCCGCGCCCTTGAGGACTTTGATGATGCTGTCATCCGACACATCGGCTCCGTGCACCGATACCCGTTTGAGCGACAGGTTTACGCGTGCGCTGTCAACGCCGGGCAGGGCGGATAGCGCGCGTTCGACCTTGCCGATGCAGGCGGCGCAATGGAGCGAGGGGATCGAAAGAACCGCATCCGGCGGGCGGGCATTGCGCGCAGTTTCCTGCGCCAAAGGTGCGACAGCGCAGGCGGGGCAGGCGGCGACATGGGTCATCTTGTGATATGCACCACGATGCGCTGCTGAAACAATACGCCGTTCGCAGCACGCAGTTTTACGCGTAGGTTCCAGTTGCCGGGGCCAGCGTTGACCGGTGCCACAAGCGCGTTGCCGTCGAAGGTAAAATCTGGTGTCTGATCGGCAACCACGCTGGTTGCGCGGCCGAATGTGGCCTCTTCGACCTGGGGCGCAATCCCGGTGCCGTCTTGCAAGATCACCAACTTTAACAGGTCGTGATCCACATCCGCGGACACGACCCAACCTAACGCCTCTTGGGCGTCGCGGTCTGCGTCAAATGATTGCGAGGCGACGTAGGAATTCTTGACCTCAAGCCCCGGAAACGTACGGACGGCCTGAAAGGCCAGCGTCAGATTAACCGCGATGATCACCCCGAACGCCGCCACAAAGCCGCCGAACACATGCCATCCTGTCAGTTCACGTTGCATCTAATTTCCCTTTCCGTTGAAGGTGGTGGCCTTTGAGGCGCGTGTCTGAGCCTCGCTATCTTCGACCCAGATCCGCAAAGGTGTCGCCGCCGCGTTGGCCGCAGGATCCTGCGCCCGAGCGGTTACATAGACACGTTGTAGCAGGGTCGTGTCCGCCGGTATGCGCAGTATCAACTGGTCTGTCCCCTCAAGCCCGATGCGCAAAAGCTCATCGCTGCTGAGGCTCAGACGGAACTGCCGGTCTTCGCCAGACTTGTTGCGCAGGCGCACGTCATAGATATTGCGGATCGAGCCATCCGATTGGGTCACATAGGTCGGGTTGCGGACCGGGCTGACGGTCAGTTCGATGTCCGACCGGATAAACAGCGCATAAACCAGCCCTACGCCGATTAGCGTCCATATCGCTGTGTAAAGGATCGTCCGGGGCCGCAAGATATGACGCCAGATCGGTTTCGGCTTGGCACCGGCACGCTCTGCGGCCTCGTCGGACAGGGCCATATAGTCGATCAGACCGCGCGGCTTGCCGATCTTTGCCATCACGTCGTCACAGGCGTCGATGCACAGCGCACAGGTGATGCACTCCATCTGCTGGCCGTCGCGAATGTCGATGCCAGCGGGGCAGACATTGACGCAGGCCATGCAGTCGATGCAATCGCCCGTGGTGCCGTCATGTTTCTTGCCGCGCGGCTCTCCGCGCCACTCGCGGTAGGCGACGGTGATGGTGTCGGGGTCCATCATCGCGGCCTGAATGCGGGGCCACGGACACATGTAATTGCAGACCTGTTCGCGCAAGAAACCGCCAAAAACAAAAGTCGTGGCCGTCAGGATCGCGATGGTGATGTAGGCGGCGGGGTGGGCGGTCAGGCTGACCAGATCACGCGCCAGCGTCGGTGCATCGGTAAAGTAGAACACCCACGCCCCGCCTGTGGCCACGGCGATGACCAACCACACGGCCCATTTTGTCAGGCGAAGCCGCCATTTTTGCACGCTCCATTTCGCGTGGTGCAAACGGACGCGCGCGTTGCGGTCGCCTTCGATCCAGCGCTCCACCAGAATGAAAAGGTCAGTCCAGACCGTCTGGGGGCAGGTATAGCCGCACCAGACACGGCCAAGTGCCGAGGTGAACAGAAATAACCCCAGCCCCGCCATGATCAGCAGGCCTGCGACGAAATAGAATTCATGGGGCCAGATCTCGATCCAGAAGAAATAGAAGCGGCGGCTGGCCAGATCCACCAACACCGCCTGATCGGGCAGGCTGGGGCCACGGTCCCAACGGATCCACGGGGTGATGTAATAAATGCCAAGGGTGACGATCATAATCGCCCATTTGAAACGGCGAAAAAACCCCGTGACGCGGCGGGGGAAAATCGGCTCACGTGGGGCATATAGGGAGGGTGGCGTGGTTTGGTCAGTCATCAGATAAATCCTTTTCGCCCCCTGACCTTAGCTGGGTCAGGGGGCGAAAACCTTGATCTTGATCAAGGTTTTTCAAATCGTCGATTTATTCGCCGCCACCCAGCCCGTGAACATAGGCGGAAACGGCACGTACGTCGGCTTCGGTCAGGCGTGGACCCCAAGCGGGCATCACACCGAAACGGGCATTGATGACTGTGTCGGTCAGGGTCGCGCGGTCACCGCCATAAAGCCAGATCGCATCCGCCAGATTGGGCGCACCCTGGGCACGGTCGCCCAAACCGGTTTCACCGTGACAGGCCGCGCAATTATCGGCAAAGACAGTTGCGCCCGTCGCGGCCAGTTCGGCGTCATAGTCGGCATTGGACAGGGACACGACATGTTCCACCACCGCGGCGATTTCCGGCTTTTCCAGCATGTCGCCAAAGGCGGGCATCTGGGAATAGCGCGCATCGCCGTCCTGATCGTTGCGGATGCCATGGCGCACGGTATATTCGATATCGGCCATTTCACCGCCCCAAAGCCAGTCATCATCCAGAAGGTTCGGATACCCCTTGGCCCCGGCAGCGCCCGACCCGTGGCATTGCGAACAATTTGCCCGGAACACCGCACCGCCGCGCGCGGTGGCATAGCGGTTCAGGTCGGGATCGGTGGGCAATGCGTCCATGTCGGTCGCCAGCAACGCAGTGACCAGATCGGCATTTTTGCCCTCGTGAGCCTTGATGTCGGCGGCCACATTCGCACGGGTCGACCAACCCAGCAGCCCTTTGGTCGCACCTGAAACCATCGGCCATGCAGGGTAAGCGATCGAATAGAGGATCGCCCAGATGATGCAAAGATACAGCGTCCACAGCCACCAACGTGGCAGCGGGGTGTTCAGCTCTTCGATGCCGTCCCAGCTGTGACCGGTGGTGGATTGACCGGTGATGTCGTCCTTTTTACCTTTAGACATGGTCATCGCCTTTCGCTGGAATGGTTTTTGGCTTGGTGTCGTCGCCCAAAGGGATGTGGGCGACGGATTTGTAAACTTCGCCACTGCCGGGCCGGTAGGCCCACAGGATCACGCCCGCAAAGAAGATGAACATGGCGAGCAGAACCCAGCTGTCGGCAAGTTCGCGCAAGAGGGAATAGGTATTCATATCGTGCCTCCTCAGCGGCTGGCATCTGGGGTGAAGGTCGAGAAATCAACCATGGTTCCAAGGATTTGGAGATAGGCGATCAGCGCGTCCATTTCGGTCACGCCGGGTTGGCCGTCGAAGTTCGATACGGCCGCACCGGGGTAGCGTTCAAGCATCCCGTCGTAATCCGCATCCGGATCGGCCTGAACGCGAAAATCTGACTCGGCCGCTTCGATCTGTTCGTCGGTATAGGGGACGCCGACAAAACGGTGGGTTTTCATCAGCGCTTGCGTGTGGGTCGGCTTGATTGGCGTTTCCTTGAGGAACGCGTATTTCGGCATGATCGATTCCGGCACCACGGATTGCGGATCGCTTAGGTGATCCACATGCCACGCATCGGAATAGCGCCCCCCCACGCGGGCCACGTCGGGACCGGTGCGTTTGGAGCCCCATTGGAACGGATGGTCATACATCGATTCCGCCGCCAGCGAATAGTGGCCATAGCGCTCCACCTCGTCGCGCATGGGGCGGATCATCTGGCTGTGGCAGACATAGCAGCCTTCGCGCACATAGATGTCGCGCCCGGTCAGCTCGAGCGGGGAATAGGGCCGCACGCCTTCGACTTCTTCGATGGTGTTTTCCAGCCAGAACAGGGGGGCAATTTCCACGATGCCCCCCACGGTGACCACAAGCAGCGATGCAACCAGCAGCAGGGTGGGGCTTTTCTCAAGGATGGCGTGTTTGTCGATAAAGGCCATTGTTTCAGCTCCTTATTCTGCGGGTGTTGCGTTTGAGGGCAGCGCTGTGGTCACCGGTTTCGCACCGCGAATGGTCATCCACATGTTCCAGACCATGATCAGCCCACCAGTGAGGTAGAGAACCCCGCCCATGCCGCGCACCACATACATCGGGAACTTGGCGGCGACGGTGTCGGCAAAGGAGTTGACCAAGAAGCCCTGATCATCGACCTCGCGCCACATCAGACCTTCCATGATGCCGGTGACCCACATCGAGGCGGCGTAGAGAACGATGCCGATGGTGGCCAACCAGAAGTGCCAGTTGATCGCGGACATCGAATGCATCTTTTCACGACCCCATAGTTTCGGCGTCAGGAAGTACAGCGCGCCAAAGGTGATCATGCCGTTCCAGCCAAGTGCGCCGGAATGCACGTGCCCGATGGTCCAGTCGGTGTAATGCGACAGCGAATTGACCGCGCGGATCGACATCATCGGACCTTCGAAGGTGGACATGCCGTAGAAGCCAAGCGAGATCACGAACATCCGCAAGACCGGATCGGTGCGCAGCTTGTCCCATGCCCCTTGCAGGGTCATCAGGCCGTTGATCATGCCACCCCAGCTGGGCATCCACAGCACGATCGAGAACACCATGCCAAGGGTCGCGGCCCAATCGGGCAGGGCGGTATAGTGCAGGTGGTGTGGACCGGCCCAGATGTAGAGAAAGATCAGGGACCAGAAGTGGATGATGCTGAGTTTGTAGGAATAGACCGGACGGTTCGCCTGTTTGGGAACGAAGTAGTACATCATCCCAAGGAAACCGGCAGTCAGGAAGAAGCCCACGGCGTTGTGGCCGTACCACCACTGCGTCATCGCGTCCTGAACCCCCGAGAAGACCTGAACCGACTTCGAGCCCCAAAAGCTGACCGGGATCGACAGGTTGTTGACGATATGCAGCATCGCGACGGTTATGATAAAGCTGAGATAGAACCAGTTGGCGACATAGATATGGCGTTCACGGCGCTTGAAGATCGTGCCAAGGAAGACCACCAGATAGGCGACCCAGACGATGGTCAGCCAGATGTCGACGTACCATTCGGGTTCTGCGTATTCTTTCGATTGGGTTGCGCCCAACAGATATCCGGTTGCCGCCAGAACGATGAACAACTGGTAGCCCCAAAAGACGAACCACGACAGATTGCCCCCGAACAGCCGCACCGAACTGGTGCGCTGAACGACATAAAACGACGTACAGATCAGCGCGTTGCCGCCAAAGGCAAAGATTACCGCCGAAGTATGCAAGGGCCGTAGCCGGCCAAAGTTGGTAAAGGGTTGGCCCCAATCAAAGTTCAATTCGGGAAAGGCCAGCTGAAATGCGATGAAGGTGCCCACGAGAAACCCCGCGATGCCCCAAAAGGCAGTCGCGATCACACCGGCGCGGATCACCCCGTCAGCATAGCCTGTTGAGGGGACAGCTTCGGGTTCATCAATGCCCCGCAGGGTCCAGATAAACAGACCCGCAGCGACAGCCATGATCAAAAACGCATGTACCTGATAGGCCAAGTCATGGGCCCAATTGACCCCCATTGCGGCCACCAGGGCCACGAGGGCCAAAATGACGAGTTTAAAGTAATTCATAGTGCACCTTAATTATTTGCATGCCTCTTTTTTCGGAGACCTGCATCTGTTCCTAGGCTTTGGACTAAACGCAGCGTGCGGGCCGAACCTTGATCTGCATCAAGTTTACCGGCTGTGCGCGGCTTATCTTACGACATGGACCGCAGATTTTGCGTGACGCACCACATGGCCAGCAACAGAACCCAACAGAATATCCGAAAGTGCGGGTTGATGGGACGCGATGACGATGCAATCGATTCCGTTTTCCTCGGCCCAGCGGGTGATGCGGGGGCCAGCGCGGCCATCCGCAATGGCTGCGTGCCCGTTTGGGATGTCGGCTGTAAGATCCTCAAGCCGCTTCGCCACGGATTCACGTGCGGTGATCATATAGTCAGCCGGCACATAGTCGGACACATAGACGGGGATCGTCTCTATGACATGAAGCAAAGTAATCCGCGCGCCGGGATCGGCCATCGCGGTGGCCGCTTCAATGGCGGTTTGGGTTTTGGCTTCTTCATCGACGACGACGGGAACGAGGATATTAGCATACATGGCTTTGATCTCCTGATTAGACAGGTAAAACAAAGCGGTTTGCGCAAGGATGCGCTTTGATGCAGATCAAATTTGCGGTTTTAATAAATTAAGGTCTTAGAAAGCAGGCGGATCAGACCAACGGGCCGCCGTCGGCATCATCGCCTGTAGCCAGATACAATGCGTCAAAATCAATGACCTTGAACTGCCGGCGGTCCGAGAATGTCAGAATGCCGTCTTTCTTCATTGCCCCGAACTGGCGGCTGACGGTTTCCAGCGTCAACCCCAGATAGCTGGCAATTTCTTCGCGGGTCAGCGGCAGGGCCAAGGGGCTGAGCGGGGTTTGTTCCCCAGACATATGCTGGCGTCGCACAAGCATCTGCACAAAGGTCGCGATCTTTTCACGCGCCGTTTTCCGCCCCAAAAGCACCATCCAGTCGCGGGCTGCATCCAGTTCATCCAGCGCCATCTCAAGCATGCGTTGTGCCACATGCGGCGTTGTCGCGACCAGATCCTCAAAGGGTTTGCGCTGGAAACAACACAAGGTCACATCCGTCACTGCAACAACGTCGAATTCGATCTGCGACCGTCCCGGCCGCCCGATAAAGTCTGAGGGAAACAACAAACCGACCATCTGCATGCGCCCGTCTTCCATGGTCTTGCCCAAGGTCGCGACCCCGTCCACCACGGATCCGACATAGGTCAGGCCATCGCCACGCCACAAGATCGGATCGCCAGCCTTGAATGTCTTGTAGCTTTTGATTTTCTCAAGCATGAGCAATTCGTCTTCGTTGCAGCGGGCACAGACCGCGCGGTGCCGGATCGGACACGCGCTACAAGAGGGGCGAATTTTTTCTTCAAGCATCATTATTTGATCTACATCAAGGAAAGCTGTCTCGTACTTTGCAACCTAGCGGTATGACACATATTGAGCAACTTCATTCCGCCGGACTTTTTGATACGAACGCCCCGCGTTACACCAGTTATCCGCCCGCCAATCATTTTGGCAGCGGCATCGGCGGTGCCCGGCAGGCTGAATGGCTGCGCGCGGTGCCCGACGGGGCGCAGGTGTCGCTGTATCTGCACATCCCGTTTTGCAAGCGTTTATGCTGGTTTTGTGCCTGCCGGACCCAAGGCACCAAGACGATGCGGCCGGTTGATTCCTATGTCGACACGTTGCTGGTCGAAATTGACCGCCAGCGCGCTTTGTTGCCCGCTAATGTGGCGATGTCGCGGCTGCATCTTGGGGGCGGCACGCCGACGATTCTGACACCTGACGTCATGGCGCGGCTGCTGGACCGTGTGTTTGATCGCTTTGACACCGGTACGGGTTTTGAATTCTCGGTCGAAATTGATCCGACCGAGGCGTCCGAACCCTTGCTGGATACGTTGATTTCATATGGCATGAACCGTGCAAGCATCGGTGTGCAGGATTTTGACCCACGGGTCCAAAATGCCATCGGGCGTCAGCAATCCTTTGCACAGACCCACGCGACCGTCTCCTATCTGCGTGCGGCCAACCTGCGAAGTCTGAACATGGACTTGCTGTACGGCTTGCCACATCAGACCGGCCCCAGCCTTAGCGCATCGCTTGAGCAGGTCATGGCCCTGCAACCGGACCGTTTGGCGCTTTATGGCTATGCCCATGTGCCGTGGATGTCCAAGCGTCAGGTGATGATCGACAGCGCCGCGCTGCCATCACCGCAAACAAGATTTCAACTGGCGGAACAGGCCCGCGAGATGTTGATACTGGACGGTTTCGTACCCATCGGCATTGATCATTTCGCCCGACCCGATGACGGGCTGGCCATCGCCTTGGCCAACGGGCATCTGCGGCGCAATTTTCAGGGCTATACCGATGATACCGCCGAGGTGTTGATCGGGATGGGCGCGTCCGCCATTTCGAAATTCGCGCAAGGCTACAGCCAGAACTTTCCGTCTACGGCACAATATACGTCGGCGATCGGGGCAGGGGGCTTGGCCGCTGACAAAGGCCATGTGATGACCCAGACCGATCTTTGGGTGGCGCGTGCCATTGAACAGCTGATGTGCCGGTTTGAAATCAATACGGTGGATTTGCGCGCACAGTTCCCGACCGAAAGCTGCGCCATCGCCCGGACCCTTAGTAATGTTGCCGCCAGCTTTCCTCAGGCGCTCAAATACCGGGACGGAATTTTGACGCTCGACCCCAAGTTTGAACCGCTGGTCAGGATCATTGCTGGCAAGCTTGATCTTTTCAAATCCACAAAAACTGCCCACAGCGCTGCGATCTAACCTGTTTCATGGCCATGCTTGGGCTGCGGAGGGATAATCCGGTACTTGGGTCCTCGACGACCTGAAAAAACGGCAATCTGAACAGAAAGACTTGCATCATCGGGGCGGCACCCTCATTCAGAGTGCTGTGAATAACAAAACACCCCCCGCGCCATTGTCCTTGGCGGCCCTTGGTTGGTCGCCCTTTTTTGATGACCAGATTGCGGCGGATGAAACGGGATGTCTAAAGCTGCGGGTGGCCACCGTACATCGCGCGCGCATGAGCGCCATTTCACAGGATGGTCCCGTTAAACTGCGTCTGCCTGCGCGCAGCAATACCGCAGAATTTGCCGTCGGAGATTGGGTGTTGGCCGATCCGCAAGATCATAGCCTGATCCGGCGTCTTGACCGGCAATCCCTGCTTGAACGTCAAACCGTCGGCGCGCGAGAGCCGCAGTTGATTGCGGCAAATGTCGATACGCTGTTGATCGTGACGTCGTGCAACGATGATTTCAATCCGGCCCGGTTAGAGCGCTATCTGGCCCTTGCCAACGAGGCGGGCACCAACCCAGTGATTGTCTTGACCAAGGCGGATCAGGTGACGGATGCGGCAGATTTCATCGACCGTGCCGCCGCGCTGCAACGCGGTCTTGAGGTTGTTTGCGTCAATGCCAAATCGCCTTCGGCAGTAACTGCGTTAGAGCCTTGGTGCAGTATGGGGAAAACCGTCGCACTGGTGGGGTCTTCGGGGGTGGGCAAATCGACGTTGCTGAACACCTTGGCGGACAAACCCGCAGATCAGGCGCAACTGACCGGTGATATCCGTGAGGATGACGCAAAGGGGCGGCACACCACGACCTCGCGGTCTCTGCATGCCATTGCGCAGGGCGGTTGGGTCATTGATACCCCCGGCATTCGCACCTTGCGCGTCAGCGATGTATCCGCCGGTTTGGACGTTCTATTCGCAGAGATCACAGAGCTTGCCCCCAATTGTCGCTTTCGCGACTGCAGTCATAAGCATGAGCCGGGCTGCGCGGTTCAGGCTGCCGTTGTTTCAGGCGCGCTGGACGCCGAGCGGTTGGATCGCTGGCACAAGTTGTACGATGAAAATGTTGAAAATACACCCAAGGTAACCGGCGCGCGGGGCAATAAAAAACCTCAATCCCGTGGTAAATCGCGTTAGTTACTGCCTGATATTGCAGTGTATTTGTCCCGCGTGCCGCCGTTCAGATTTGGCTTGGGAATATCCCTTGTCTGGTCGCTATGATCGCGCTGTGATGTTGGAGCCGTGATGTCGGGGCCGGCGTATCCAAGTCAATCATCCAATTCATCCGCTTTCGGGTGAAATCTTTGCCATGACGGCGTCAAACCGTGCCCAGCTCATTGACGCTTTATTGCCCGCATAGCCGTCATAATGTGACTTTCCGGTTGAATTGGGCAAACCGGCCCAGATCTTAGCCATATTGTTCATGAAATCCTGACGGTCCAAGGCACCGGCGCGAAACTTGTGAAGCCCGGCTTCGGCCAGCAAGACGTCGGCCAGTTTGTCCTGAATCTTGGGGCTGAAACGCTGGGTTGGTTTGACGCCGGTTTTTGCGACCAGACGGTGCAGGGTTTGCGGAATAAACTGATAGCGCCCGATGGCGTGGGGCTGTCCCGGCGTTGCGGCAATCCAGTCGAACACCTCGGCTATGGTCATCCTTGTGGGCCTTTGAGAGGGCTTGATCCGCGCGCCGAACTGCACTGCATCATATCCGTCGATGCGCGATTCAGCTTCTTGGATCAACGCGCGGATCAATTCCACGTCTGATCCCCCGAACACGCCAATCGCCGCATCGGCATAGACCGGTACATGTGCAGGGCGTTCCGCAAACATCCCGCCCGGTGACCGGCCGACAAACAGGGCCGCCATTGTCCCGTTCGACCCCGCAGAGGTCGAGACAAACAAACTGCCGCGCACGGCCTCGGCCCGAACGGCCGTCGCAAATTGCATCATGATCAAAACAAACAAGACGAGGGGCATTCTACCTCCGGCACCAGATTGATGTCCTGTTTGGCGCAATAATGTTTCAAAGCCGTTAGCAATGCCGCTGACGCCATCGGCGTCAAATCTGTGGACCAGATCGCGCAGCTTGATCTTGATCGGAGTTCAGGAACCATACTGCGTGTTGCGCTTGCCATGCTGCAAAGAGAATTTGCCTACGATACAAGCCTTCCAAGGTCGCGGGCCGCTGTTGGTGACGATTGAGCGTTTGGCTGGAAAGCTGGCCGATGATCTGGACAGCGTGAAGGAGGCCAAAGCATGAGCCGGGATTATATCGCAACGCCACTGGACCAAGCGCAAAAGGTTGAAGCCATGTTGCGCGTCATGTCGATGGCGATTGATGGGGAGCAGATATGCGCCAGGTCATTTGCTGACAACGGCGGGGGGTGTCTGATCGACATGGCTATCGAAACGATGTGCGATCTGATCGAGAAGATTGCAGTATTAGAACGTGTGGTTAGCAAACAGACCAGCACCGAAACTAGCGCCACAGTCCAAGCGTTTTACTGTTGGCGGGTATTTGGGCGGGTTGCTATGCGGCCTGCCTATTCTTAATAAAAATATCAGGGTGTTGTGGGGTTAATTGGAGCGGGTAACGAGAATCGAACTCGTAACTGAAGCTTGGGAAGCTTTCGTGATACCTTTTCACCATACCCGCGTCGGGGTTTTGGATAGTGCGCAGTATGAGGGACGTCAATCTCAAATGGTCCAAAAATCTCTCTGTTTAGCCCCGCCGCCGTCTGCGACGACCGCCGTCTTCGCCGCTGCCTTGCGTGTTGAACAACACGTCCGGCAAGGGCGTGTTAGAGCGCAGGATGGTGAAGGGGTCTGTCGCGTGGGGGATGGCGTTGGCGTTGACGAAGTGCTCCTGGAATTTTGGCTCGATGGCGGTCTCGACCTTGATGATTTCGCGGACGGTCTTTTCGATTGAGGTTCGGGCCTCAACGGAGCACAGCGCCATGCGCGCGCCTGTGCCAGCGGCGTTGCCCGCAGAGGTGACTTTGTCCAGCGGCACATCCGGGATCATGCCCAGTACCATGGCGTGTTTGGGGGAAATATGTGCGCCGAACGCCCCTGCCAGCACCACCCGTTCAACCGTGTCAGTGCCCATTTCATCCATCAACAGACGCGCGCCTGCATAGAGCGCGGATTTTGCCAATTGGATCGCGCGAATGTCGCCTTGGGTAACAGAGACGAAGGGGCCGCCGTCGGCGGTGCCGTCATAGATGACGTAGGAGTGCGTGCGCCCGTCAGGGATGCAGCGGGGCGTACCGGTTTGATCGGGGGAGCCGATCAGCCCCTTGGAATCCAGCAATCCGGCCATGCGCATTTCGGCCACGGCTTCGATAATGCCGGAGCCGCAAATGCCGGTGACACCCGTGGTCGCGATGGCGGCCTCAAAGGCGGGGTCGTCGGACCACAAGGCGGAGCCGATGACCTGAAAACGCGGTTCCTTGGTGACGGGATCGATTTCAATGCGCTCGATGGCGCCGGGTGCGGCGCGTTGGCCAGCACTGATCTGTGCGCCCTCGAATGCGGGGCCCGTGGGGGAGGAACACGCCAGCACCTTGGTTTTGTTGCCAAGAAGGATTTCGGCGTTGGTGCCCACATCGACCACAAGGGTGAGTTCGTCTTGTTGATCGGGTGCTTCTGACAGGGCAACTGCCGCAGCGTCCGCACCGACGTGGCCTGCGATACAGGGCAGGATAAACACGCGGGCGGCCTTGTTCATGCAGGTCAGGTCAAGGTCGCCGACATGCAGCGACAGCGAATTGGAGGTCGCCAGGGCAAAGGGTGCCTGGCCGAGGTTAACAGGGTCGATCCCCAGCAGGAGGTGGTGCATGACAGGGTTGCAGACGAACACGGCCTCCATGATCTGGGAGGGCTGGATTTCAGCCTCGGCCGACAGGGTGTCTGTCAACGCGTTCAGCGCGGTGCGCACCGCCGTGGTCATTTCGACATCGCCACCGGGGTTCATCATCACGTAGCTGACGCGGCTCATCAGGTCTTCGCCAAAGCGGATTTGCGGGTTCATGACGCCGCTGGAGGCCACGACGGTGCCATTGCGCAGGTCCGTCAGATGGGCTGCGATGGTGGTTGACCCCAGGTCGATCGCCAGCCCGTAGAGACGGGTTTCGTCAAAGCCGGGGTAGATATCGAGGATGCGGTGCTCCGTATCTTGATGCCCTTTGTGCAGGACCACGGTGCAGGTCCATTTTCCTTTGCGCAGCACCGGTTGCAACTTGCGCAGCACGGACATTCCAGCGGTGACACCGTCAATGTCCCATTGCTCTTTCAGGGCGGCGGCAAGGCGTTCCAGATCGCCCGTAGGGGTGTGCATGTCGGGTTCCGCAACTTCGACGTAGTAGGGGCGTACGGCAGGGTCCATGATCATTTCGCGCGCGCTGGCGGCTTTGCGGACCACTTGGCGGTGGACTTGGGATTCCGGTGGTACGTCGATGACGATGTCGCCCTGCACGGTGGCCTGACAGCCAAGGCGGCGGCCATCCAGAAGCCCGCGCTTGTCCTTGTAGCGTTGCTCAACCGCGTTCCAGTCCGACAGCGCGTTTTCGCGTGACGTGACGCCGTGTTTGGAAAACTCGCCAAAGCTCGGCTGGATCTGGCATTTGGAGCAGATACCGCGCCCGCCGCAGACGGAATCCAGATCGACACCCAACTGGCGGGCGGCTGTCAGGATGGGGGTTCCGGTGGGGAAATGCCCGCGTTTACCGGACGGTGTGAAGACGACGAGGGGATCGGTGGACATATGGTACGCCTGTTTTGTTTTGCCCGATGATAGCGGGCAGATTGCGCAGATACAGCCGCTATCCGTCGTCTTTATGTTCAGGAACGTCATGAGGATCATTCAGGCGCCGTAAATCAGCGGCTGTTTGAGGCAAAACACCCTTTCCCCCAAGCGTTATCCATGCGAAAGGACCATGCCTAACGACGCCATGCTCTAGGAGAGAAAAATGGAGATTCGCGAGGCCCTCACATTTGATGATGTATTGTTGGTTCCAGGGGCGTCGAGCGTCCTGCCGAGCACCGCTGACACACGCACCCGCGTAACGCGCACAATCGGGATGAACATCCCGTTGTTGAGTTCTGCAATGGATACCGTGACGGAGTCCCGCATGGCCATCGCCATGGCGCAGGCCGGCGGCATGGGCGTGATCCACAAAAACCTGAGCATTGACGAGCAAGCCCGCGAAGTGCGGCGCGTAAAGCGGTTTGAAAGCGGGATCGTTTACAATCCTGTGACCTTGCGCCCCGACCAGACGTTGGCCGAAGCCAAGGCGCTGGTTGCACGCTATAACTTTACCGGTTTTCCCGTTGTGGATGAAAAGGGCCGCGTCATGGGGATCGTCACCAACCGCGACATGCGGTTCGCGACATCCGAGGACCAGCCGGTTTCGACCATGATGACGACGGATGATCTGGCGATCCTGCGCGAGCCTGCCGACCGCGACGAGGCGATTTCGCTAATGAAATCCAAGCGGATCGAGAAACTTCTGGTGACAGACGGCAACGGTAAGCTGACAGGGCTTTTGACGCTGAAAGACACCGAACAGGCCGTGTTGAACCCGACCGCCTGTAAGGACGGTCTGGGGCGTTTGCGCGTGGCGGCGGCGACCTCTGTGGGCGATGCCGGATTTGAGCGCACAGAGGCGCTGATTGACGCGGGCGTGGATATTGTGGTGATCGACACCGCCCACGGGCATTCCGCAGGCGTTATTGCGGCTGTTGAACGTGCCAAGAAATTGTCAAACGAGGTGCAGATCATCGCAGGCAATGTCGCCACCGGTGAAGCGACCAAGGCGTTGATCGGGGCTGGCGCGGGTGCCGTAAAGGTCGGCATCGGGCCGGGATCCATTTGCACCACGCGGATGGTTGCAGGCGTCGGTGTGCCGCAGCTGACGGCTATTTTCGATTGCGCAAAGGCGGCGGGCGATGTGCCGATCATCGCGGATGGCGGCATCAAGTTTTCTGGCGATTTCGCAAAGGCGATTGCCGCTGGTGCGTCTTGCGCCATGGTCGGCAGCATGATTGCCGGAACGGACGAGTCCCCCGGAGAAGTCATTTTATATCAAGGCCGTAGCTTCAAAAGCTATCGCGGTATGGGGTCGCTTGGCGCGATGGCGCAGGGCTCTGCGGATCGGTATTTCCAAAAGGACGCGGCGAGTGACAAGCTGGTCCCTGAGGGTATCGAGGGGCAGGTGGCTTACAAGGGGTCCGCGTCGGCCGTGGTCCACCAGATGGTTGGAGGTTTACGCGCGGCCATGGGCTATACGGGCTGCGCAACCGTCGAAGAGATGCGCAGCAATTGTACCTTCGTGAAGATCACCGGTGCCGGGCTGAAAGAAAGCCATGTGCATGACGTCCAGATCACGCGCGAGTCGCCTAACTATCGGGCCATGTAATGCAAACTGCTGCACGGGTTGCTGCCGCGATTGAAGTTCTGGACGACATCTTTGCAGGGTCTGCTCCTGAAAAGGCGCTGACAGGATGGGCACGCGGGCACCGCTTTGCAGGGTCCAAAGACCGTGCAGCCATTCGCGACCATGTTTTTCAGGCGCTGCGGTGTCGTGCGTCCTATGGCTGGCTTGGCGGGTCCGATACGGGGCGCGGCGTGATGCTCGGCGCGATGCGGGACGCGGGGCAGGTGGATGTCATATTCACCGGAGACGGCCATGCACCGCGTGCGGTTGAAGCGGATGAGGTGGGGCAAGAATTGTCGCAAGCGGAACGCTGGGTGCAGCGGGACATGCCCGAGTGGTTGCTGCCGCATTTTGATGCGGCGTTGGGCCGCGATGCCGACACGGTGTTGGATGAATTACGCAACCGCGCCGGTGTGTTCCTGCGGGTGAATGCGGCGCGCGGTGATGCACGGGGAGCGATTGCTTTGCTCGCCGAAGACGGCATTGTGGCGGGTGAAGTTCCCGACATTAGGAATGCCCTGCAAGTTGTTGAAAATGAAAGACGTGTGGCATTGTCGCAAGCCTATTTGACGGGTGCCGTCGAGCTTCAGGACACATCGTCCCAGATATTCATTGAGGCCCTTGGCATCACGCCGGGTTTGCGTGTTTTAGACTATTGCGCAGGCGGTGGTGGCAAGGCGCTGACACTGGCCGCGCTCGGGGCGGAAGTAACCGCCCATGACATTGATCCACGCCGGATGATTGATATCGGACCACGTGCAGACCGTGCCGGAGTTCATATTGAAACGGTGACGACCGACGCGCTCGTTGATCTGGCGCCGTTTGATCTGGTTGTGGTGGATGCGCCGTGTTCCGGAAGTGGCACATGGCGGCGCACGCCGGCGGCGAAATGGGACCTTACCGCAGATCGTCTGAGAGAGCTGACACAGATTCAGGGTGATGTGGTCCGGCAGGCTGCATCGTTTGTTCGGCCGGGCGGGCACATGGCTTACGCTACGTGTTCGGTGTTT
>ERZ651776.2470-NODE-2470-length-20047-cov-4.750125_pt1 | contig 20047 bp, 14 predicted proteins | sample MGYA00514761_ERZ651776 | MGnify/ENA metagenome assembly ERZ651776 | reverse complement strand
ATTTATTGGATGAAGAAGATGTCAAAGGCGATGGAGGTACTAGTGCTGATGAAATGAATTTCCATCGCCAAGATGGATTTGTTCCCTCCTGACCTCCTCTCGACATTCTCTCTTTGATAGACGATAGACTCTTTTGATAGACGATAGACTCTCTCGACCTTCTTCCCTTCACCGAACAAAATAAATATCATTACTAAATTGCTTGCTTTTATAATATTTTCTCCATGCGCCTACTGTGTTCACAAGTCTTCCCAGCACGAAGAACTCACATAGTAGAGTTCTCCTGCAAAAATCACATTCACTCACATCACATCACGTTTTGAAGATTACAACAAGGAAAAAAACACGCCTGCAACAACAAAATTATCTTATTTCTCCTTTTTAGCTACTACTTGCCATGCCGCGGCCACCAACAACGCCACCTCTACCGCGCACTTTTGCGCATCCAATGTCACGCAACAACCAGAAGCCCTCAGGCGTTTCTGCATTCTCATCTTCCTGCACACAAAGGAAGTGGAGGCCGCCTGCCTCAGCCTTCCCCTCCTCGAAGGCGATTCCCTCCTTTTTCTGCTCGTCGTCCAACTTGGCCATGAGAAACTGCGTATTTATGTCGGCCTCCACTATCAATGTTCTCCTCTTCAGGTCGCAACGAAAGTGGGAGATTTCGGTTCCTGCCATCCAAGCTGCCAGCGCCTTGCTCCTCTTGGAGAGCACCACAATGCCGAAGATGAAAGAGTCGGGGGCTACCACACCGTCTCTCGGCAACGGACACAGCGAACCGACCCCAATATTCTCTTCATTCACCCCTCCCCCCTCGAGGAATTCAGACATGGGGAGGCTCACAAACGCGTATTTCTCTCCGCGCAATGCGTCCGGAAGCTTGACCGGAGTTCTTATATCCAAACCTCCCTCGTCCCGCGTCGCAAGCGTCGAAAGCGTCGGCTTGTACCCCTTCATATTTGGATAAACCAACCTTTCCCTTTCCTCAAGCCAGTCATACAGCCTGTACGTGCTGCGGCTGGGCTTTGGCGTCACCCCTTCAAGATCGTTCAGTGCGATTTGAATCATGTTGAACATCGCTCCTCGGAAAAATTTCACCGTCTTGACGCCCGTTGCCCCAACTATTCGCCCCCCATTCTCTGCAATGGCCTCCTCAATCACACGGCGGAGCTCTCTGGAATTCACCCGGGAGCTATTCAGGGGCTCGCAGACGCGCAAGTTCCCAGTCGTGTCCGTCAAAAGCACCTCCCAGAGTTTCTTTTTCCCTCCCGTTACCACCGGCCGCGAATAACAGTCCAGTTCCCATACATTTGATATTGGTGAGGTGTCTGCGTCGGAGGAGGTCACAGAACGGTCCGTGTTCGTTGAGGATTTCAGGGTGTACAGGGTCGCGCGAGGGCTGTGGCTAGAGGCCTTAAAGCCGACGTGTAAAGCCCAAGAGTTCAGGTTGAATGAACCACAAAGAGTGGCTGCAAGGAGGACGACGAGTCGGAGAAGAAAGGCAGGCTGCATTGGAAAGTAATGTATCGTAGGACTTTGTAATGGGTGGAGAGGAAAGGTAGAGCTACCGTTGTACGATAAGTTCGGTTGATTTTATCGAAAGAGTCAAAAGGATCAAATCTATTCACCTCAAATTTTAGGCCGCCTGCTTTTTTCTTCGAAGCTTCTCTCTCACGTTTCTCAAGAAAATTTAAGAAACCCTCAGGTTTTAGGGTTAGCTAGGATCCGGCCTAGTACTCTCTCTCTCTCTCTCTCCAGACTCTCTCTCTCTCTCTTTGCTGACAAGAAATAGTAGGACACAAAAATCGTACTTGAGTAGAACCAAACACCTGTTTTCAAAAATGACAACCGCTGTCTCCGTCTCCACTCTCCCAGCTCCACACCCTCACTTCGATACCACTGCCCCGAACTCCCCCCAGGAGATGCAAGATGACATTGTAAGATATGAGCAGAGTCTCTTGAAGGAATTGAAGCAGAACCCTACAGACCTAATTTCCCTGGGCGGGCTTGCTAATTTTCTTACCAACTTTCCTGATCGTTACCAGGAGTCGCTGGGCCACTTTGAAAAGCTCGTAAACGAGTACTACCCCCAGAGTGAAGACAGTAAGCTCGAATCACATCTCATTCTACCGCTTTCAACTTATCTGGCGATCTACGCTTCCAAGGTTGAAGGGACAAACAAGGATCTTGCAATGTCCCTTCTGAAACGTGCTCTCTCTATCCACCCCACCAATCCACTAGCTATGGGTAATTATGCGTGCTTCCTCCACAAAACATGCAAAAAGTACAAAGAGGCCCAAGAAGCGTATCTATCGTCCCTTGAAACTCATCCAGACCATGCCTCGATTCATGTCAAATATGCTAATTTTCTCAAGTCTGTCAAGCGTGACAATGAAGGTGCCGCAAAGCATTTCAAGAAGGCTGTCAGGCTATCTCCTAAGAATGCCGATGTCCTGTCTTCCTTTGCGGTCTTTTTGCATGCCAATGTATCGGATGTGAAAAATGCAGAAGTGATGTATCAGCGAGCTTTCGAGAGTGACCCAACCCACGTCAACAACCTATCCAACTATGGACTGTTTTTGAGCGAGATGAAGGGCGAGTTCTCCACGGCAGAAAAAATGTATCTGCTTGCAATGGAGGTTGACCCCAATCACGGAAATAGCATCTACAACTACGCTGTCATGCTTGATAGGTGAGGCCAGTTTGTCATTGTGTTTTGTTTGTTTTAACCCGCACCAAAAAAACCAACACACTCGTTTACGTTTGATCAACGCAGCGGCATGAATTGTCAGGAAAAGGCAGAGCCTCTTTATCGCAAATGCATTGAAGTGAACCCTGTTCACTCATTCGCGCTTTACAATCTTGCTATTTTGGTGGAGGAGGTCAGAGGGAGTCAACATGGTGGCCGAAAAGAGGCCGATAGCCTATTTCTCCGCGCCATGAATGCCAACCCTAATGATTCTGTGACCGTAGCAGACTACGGTCGATTCAAACTTGTCTGCGAAAAAAATTTGAAGGAGGCGGAATCGCTATTGCGGAAAGCAATCTCGCTCGACGACACATGCGTCGTTGCCAACTATAACCTCGGGCAGCTTCTCACCATGACTGGGAGTGACAAAACTGTCGAGGCGGAAACCTGCTTTCGCACCGTTCTCTCAGTTGATCCACACCACGTAGAGGCGCTCCGTTATCTTGGGAAGCTGTACCTGGCGAAGGACCGATCGCAGGCCGAGGTTTTTTTTCGAAAGGCAATAAAGAGTCTCGAGGGCAAATTGAGCAGCAACAATTCATCGAGCACAGTAAATGAAATTATGCAAGAGATGAAAGGTAGATAGACGAATACGTGTTAATAGAAGAGAAGTTTAGATTGTCGAGCTTTCAACTATACAATCATTCATTCATTCATTCATTCGTTCATTCATCAACTACAATTCATTCCCCGTCCTCTTAATTGGTCTGTTTCCCCTATTTCCTCTGTGTGCGTGTGTTCTCTGTCCCCTATTTATCCTTTTGTTTGCCCGTTTTTCCCTCTTATTTGCCCTTTCATTTGCCCTATTTCCCTTATTTCTACTATTTGCACTGTCCCCGTTCGCCAACCCCTCAAGCACGTTCACCCAGCCCTCCACGCTCTCCTCCCGCTGAAAGAGCTTCCAAACGTTCTCCCTAACCTCCCTCCTCAATCCCTCCAGCAAGTCCTTGTCCCTCCCTAACCTCGCCGCAATTTCGATATAATTCTCCTCGCTATTTGCCACCGCCCCCTCTACCCCCATTATGTTATAAAACGCCGTGCTCCATCTCCCGCCCAAATATTTTCCCGGTAACGTGACGACCACCGCCCCCACCTCCAGGGCCTCCCTCGTGGTGGTGCACCCCCCGGCGTAGTATCCGTCCAGCACCACGTCAGCGCTCGCGTACAGGGCCATCAACAAGTGGTGGGGCAGCGTCGGCATGTAGAACACCCGCTGTTCGTCCAGCTTCCACTTCCTGTCTTCACCCCCCGACTTTTCATCGCTCGCGTGGAGCACGATGACGGCGTCTTCGTCCGCCTCCAGAATCCCGGCCATCACTTTGCCGAATTTGGCGTGCAGTTTGAACGGCTTTTGCATACAGACGTACCAGTTCTTCCCCTTGTCCCCCAATTTGGTAGCGATCGATGGGAAAATATCTCCCCTCGCCCCGACAGGGATCGAAATTTTATTTTTCGACGCCCCACTCCCCTCCACCACCCCCCCGGGGGCCGCAACGATTCCAGTCCCAGCCCCAGCGATCAAAACACGCTCGTTGTACTGGTGCATGGTGTGCCCCGGGAGCAAAATCAACTCCTCGGTGTAGTGGGTAGAAGCGAGTTCGTACTCCAGCTCAGCCGCCGCCCAGGAAACGTAGTAATCGATAGTTGGGATCCCGCTAGTAACGGGGTGGCCGTGGGAAGTTATTTGTATCGGCGCGAGCCGGCTCATAGCGAGGCGGTGTGCCATGGTGGACATTGTCAAATCGGGGTAGTACCTGCGAATGGCGAATGGCGAATGGCGAATGGCGAATGGCGAATGGCGAATGGCGAATTGCGAATGGCGAATGGCGAATGCGTGTGAGTAATGCGACACAAAACGTGTTGAGAAGCGAAACCAGCTCACTTTTTGAGAAGCGAAACCAGCTCGCGTGATGAGAAATAGCTCAGAGACATTTCTACTGACTACTAACACTGTTCAACACGAAGCGACCTTGATTTTGATTTTGATTTTGATTTTGATTTCGATTTCAACCCCACTCACATGATGTCCAAATCCAAAGAGCCAACGTAATCCCTCGCATCCTCCAACCACGGCGGCACCCCGTCCTCCCCGAGCGGCATCTTGACATATTCGACGTCGTGGACACTCCCGACGTTCGGCCAGTCGCGAATTCCCGCCGGCTTTTGACTCAGGGGCGTCCAATTCTCCTTGAGAAATATGATGTGGAGCTCGAACTTATCGGCGGGGAGGCGCTGGAGAACGCCGTTGAAGTCAGATCCGACACTACTTTCTTGTTTGAGTAAGGCGGAAGCGACGCCGATGCGGATGCGGGTGCCCGGATCGCGATCGGGATCGAGTGTCTTGAGGGAAGGGGAAGTGAAGTTGAGGAAGGGGAAGGTCTTCAAAGCGAGCGTGCTATACTCCGATGCGACCCGGGCGAAGTCGGCGTCAAAGAGGGACTCGAGGTAGAAGCTGGATAAGAGGCAGTAGACATACGAGTCCTTCCCAAAATCGCCGTTCTGTCCGGTCCTTGGGTCGAGCGGGGAACGAGAAAGAGAAAGAGAACGAGAACTCCCTCGAGAGTTCTCGCTCTCGCTTTTCAAGAGGAGAGAGGAAACGAGATTCTCGTGCTCTCGGAGGTACGTGCTCGACGATTCGGGAGAGGACGCGTGGGCGGCGATGGCGAGACGGGAAGTTGCCGACATTAGGGCCGGGCAGTCCCCTGCAATTTCCCAGGGAGCTGTCGACGCGAGGTCAAAGAAGTGTTGGGCTCTTGAGTAGAGTTTGTTGTTCCACAAGACGCGGCCGGACCACATCGCCAGGAGGAGACCTTGCGGATCGTTCATCGTGTATGGTTTGGGGGTGGCAGAGGGGTGGAGAGCACGGGAGAAGTAGCTTAGGCCGATGAGCTGCGTGGGGATGTCGGAGGACGTGAGGAGCTCCATTCCGTAGGGGACGAGTTGCGCGGTGTCGGTGGTGCTATCAGGGAGGGTTGAGGCGACGTCGACGGCGACGGCGACGTCGACGTCGACGGCGGTGTAAATCTAGAAAAGGGAGAGGAGGCGGAACAGGAAGGAGAGACAAGACATCTTCGTGTGGGGGTCAAAATCAAGGTGACGAGAATCGAAACCAAGAAAAGGAGCCAAGTGCGCACCGTTGAAGGAAAAGAGACCGGTTTTTTATTCCAGAATATAATTCGCACGATAATCCACTATTTAGATATTTGACGAAAATCAACGGATTGAATTGATTGAAATCATTTTTCCATTTTTGTAAAAAAAAACTCCAACTTGTTTTATTCCGAATCTCATTTAACTGTATCATCGTACACCTCGTAGCACCGTTGCCGGCAATGTTCTCCGTCACCGATTTTCTCGAAACTAAACGACTTGGTAAAACCCATCCTCCGGGGGCCATAACATCCTTCATCCAGTCCTTTCATCGGAATGAAGTTGCAGATTATCAGATGAGCGCTTGGATGATGGCTGTTTGCATCAACAAAAATTCCCCTGCGGAGACGGCTGAGTTGACGAAGGCGATGATTGGATCAGGTTTGATAGCTGATTACTCTGATGTCCTCCCTTCTTCTGTGACGAAGGTCGACAAGCACTCTACAGGCGGCGTGGGGGACAAAACAAGCATTATTTTGGCCCCATTACTTGCATCACTTGATGTGTTTGTTCCGATGATGAGTGGTAGGGGTCTTGGTCACACTGGAGGTACGCTGGACAAGCTTGAGTCCATCACAAATTTCAAAACCATGCTGGAGATGGAGGAATTCAAGGGCATCCTTCAAAAAGTGAAATGCGCGATGGTGGCCGCGGGAAAGTCTATGGCACCTGTTGACAAGCGCATGTACGCGCTACGCGACGTCACCTCGACCGTCCCGTCTCTGTCGCTGATCACCGGCAGCATCATGTGCAAGAAATTAGGTGAGGGAGCCTCGGTCATGGGAGCCTCGCTCTTAACAAGCCTCGCACTTAACAAGCCTCGCACTTGACAAAGTTGCTCGATGTTGCGTACCCACAATGTTGCCTTGATCTTGATCTTCCTACTCACCTCTATATCTTTTTTTCGCTTTTCGCTGTAGCTGAGAATCCCGATGCCTTGGTCCTGGATGTCAAGGTGGGGAAGGGGGCATTTATGAAAACAACAGAGGAGGCGATCGAACTCGCTCAATCGATGGTTTCGACCGGTGAGAGGAATGGTAAGCCGACAGTAGGTTTCATCACCCGCATGGATGAGCCATTGGGAGAAGCTGTGGGCAATTTCTTCGAGATTCGCGAGTGCGTCAAAATTATGAAAAATGAGCACGACAAACACCTCAGCGAGGATTTGTATGAATTGACCGTTACGCTCGCCGGACAGATGTGTGTGCTTGGAAAAAAATGTGACACACTCGGCGAAGGAATTGCCATGGCTCGCGTTAACCTTTCCAACGGGAAGGCGCTTGATAAGTTTTACGAAATGGTCATCGCGCAGGGTGGTGAAATCGAGTGTGTCACATCCAATCTCGACAACTACCCTCCTGCAAAATTCTCAGCTGATGTTGTCAGCGACAGAAATGGTGTTGTTTCTTCGATTGACGCTCTCGTTATCGGCAACACTTGCGTTGAACTGGGAGCTGGGCGTCGCGTCGCTTCAGACTCAGTCGAGATGAATTGCGGGATTATCATGTGTAAGAAGGTCGGTGACAGTGTAAATGTTGGAGACGTCGTTGCGAGGTGCTACAGCAACCGGGAAGGAATCGAAGATGCTGCAAGGCGCGTATTTTCTTCCTTCGCGATTGACCAAGCTCAAGATGGGGGCGAGAAGAAGAAGTCGCTCATTACGCACATAATCAGTTGTGATGGCGTTACAGACTTCAAATAGATGGGATTGAAGAGACTTTGTTAAAAAAGGGTGTGTCAGTGGCAGGTCTACCAACGTACGTGCCGCGTTATGCGGTGCTGAAACTAGACTAATAAAAAGAGTGAAAAAAACCAGGTCTACCAACGTACGCGCTACATATATGCAGTGCTGAAACTAGGCTTTTATAAAATAAGAAGTGAAGGGTTGAAGGTTGAAGGGAGACTTAGCATGCAACAGGTAGTTCGTCGTCGTTTTCACATTAAATATACATATATCGTATGTTCACATTCTCTGGCCCATACGATACGACCTCTTGGGGATAGGCGATTGATTATCCTCAAAACAGTGGAATGCCGAGTCTTTTCATTTCGCCCTCATCCTCGCCGTCACTGGTATCACTACTATCGTCACTGCTCAAGCTTGTCGCGCTCTCGTAAAGCCTCGCAAAGCTTCCTTGCTCCGCCCTTTTGCCTCTGCCCAAATTCCTGCCGCTGTGCTTCAGGTCAATGCTCTTGCTCAGATTTATTGAGGATTTAACCCGACTATCAAAGTAAGACTTGGGAGGACCCCTACCCTTCACAAATTGGGAGCTCTTGGTGGAGGCGGTATCTACCGAGGTGTCCGTGTCCTTGGTCATCATGCTCCTTGACATGGATACTGAAATTGACGTGTTATTCCCTCCATAACTGGTGTGGGGACTAAAGTTTGCCGCGGTGTGCGTGTTAACAGAGCTCGTGGACGCAACTAATGATAGGTCCTCGTGCAGGAGGTTCCCAGCTTTCTTGAGAAAGTTGATATGCGGCGGTTCCTCTGAAACGTCATTCTCCTCGTAATCATCATCACTCGGCTTCTGGAATTGTGGCTCATACTCGCTAAATTTTCTCTCATAGGTCGAGTCTGTCATTGCTTTCACCCGGTCCAGGAATTTTAGGTGATTATCCTCGGTGTTGGTGCTGTTTTTTCCTTCTCTCGCCCCCATATTTCTCCTCGCGATGCTAATGCTGTCGGCAACTTTCCCGTACCATTCGTCTCTGTCAGCAATGCCACTCTCGACCCTCCGCTTATCGCTCCCCTCTTTGGTAACAGCCGCCGTCGTAGAATTGAGAGTTGTGGGGTATCCTAGATATTGTTTCGTCCTCTCGAGCCATGCCTGGTGGGGCAATACCCTCTCCTCGAACTCATTTTTTATGGCAAATCCGATTCCAAAATCATCGCTCTCCATGCTGCCATTGGAATCGTTGAGATCGCTGCTATCACTAGTTTCAGTTGTTGTCATGCTGATGTCCGCGTCGGGAAATTCCAGCCCCACAGAGATTAACTTTGGAGGTTTCAGATTATTCTTGATTTGTTGCTGAAGCTGCTTCTGCGTATCGGACAGTTGCTCCTCGAGCAACCTTAGGCGCTTGTCAGACTTTGCCTTTTCGATCTCAATGTCGTGCTTGATTTCTGTTTTCATCCGATTTTCTTGCTCTTCAAGCTTTTCTTTAAGTTTCCGCTGCTCTTCCTGCCGAATTTCGGCCCGTGCCGCGGCCAGCTGCTCCTCCAATTCCTTCTCCGCTTTCTCCGCGTCGGCGATTGCTTTCCTGGCGACTTTGTACTCTGGCTCTGCCCCGCTGGCGGTATTTGCTGGATTGTCCGTCGAACCGCCGGAATCAGAGGCGATAATCTTGACAGGCGAGAGGGGTTTCTTGGCCAGCTTTTGCTTTTGGAAATCGTCTCCGGCTTTGAGCATCCTGCCGAAGTTTGTCTCGAATTTCTGCTGCTTGGGAATTTGCAAGACAGGAGGACTCTTCCTCTCTTCATTTTCCTTTGGATCCTCAATCGACTTTGCGTCCTCTTCTGATTTTGGACCCTTCTTCTTCTTCTCTATTATCTCGTCCTCTTTGGCTTTCTCGTCCTCTTTCGTATTATCCTCCTCTCCTTCCTCCTCTTTAACCACCGAGAGATTCAGCGCTTCCACTGATTCTCCCACCCCCTTCGTGAGATCTTCTCCCCTCGTTGGCCTCTCGCTCCCACTTCCTCTGCTCCTGACAGGAGTTTTTAATGGGGTTCCGTCCCCACCGAATTCAAACGCCTTTTTTGGCTCGCCCAGCATCTCCTCCTCACTCTCACTCTTGCCGTCGCCGTCGCTCTCATTGTAAACCCATCCTCCTTGCGTTGCAGTCATTCTCCCACTTGGGTCGACGCATTTCCGCATCCCTAGCGACTTAAACTCCTCTCCGCCTTTCAAAAGCCTACAAAAATTCGTCCTGAAGGCCTTCGCCTCAAGCCCGTTGACGTCCCTGAGTCCAAGGCACTTGATGCCGTTGACTTCGAGTTTTCCAGCGGTAACCGCTTCTACAATCTTGCTCATCAGAACGGAAGAATCGAAGCCCTCCTTCTGTCGAGTGTCGATCTTGAAGTCGATAAGGATACTTCCGGACCTAATGTCGACAACCTCCACTAGCCCCTCGACCCCCGTGGCCCCCTCCAGCCCCTCAACTGCCCCCCTCCTCCAGACCATTCTTTCCTCCACTCCCGACGGTGCCACCCCAGGGAACACAAGCGTTCCTTCCGAGACTTGCGGACCTCCCTTATCGAACGCTTCGACGTCGCGATTTGACGAGGCCAACTCAAACGACGCCCCAGGGGCGACAGAATTCCATGCTGAAGAAGATCCCAAGATTTTCGATTTTGTAGACTTTGAACTCGAGGATTTGGCGGGTACACTGTTTTTAACGCCGGTGTACGAGTTGCCTGAGAGGCTCTGTATGCTGCCGCTATTTGGGTTTGTTGTTTCTTTTTGCCCACTTACTTTGTATACGGTTTTCTCTTTCTTCGACTTTTCTTGCTTCTCTTCTTTCACTTCCCTCTCTCCGGCTAAAAACGGAACCCTGTAAGGCGCCCTTAGCGCCTCTCTGATGCTCCTCTCAAGGCTAACGATGCCCTCCTCCCTCTCTGCCAGTCTCGTTTCCCTCTCTGCCGTGAGCCTCTGTGTCTCTGCCGTCTTCTCCAACAGAGCAATCGTCCTGTTGAACTTGTCGTCGTGTGACGGCTCCGGTGCGACGATGGTGGTCACAGCCGGAGCCGGAGCCGGAGCCACAGTCTCGCCACCAGAGGCGGCGACAAGTTTCAAGAGTAGCTCGTTAATGTCGGGTGGAGGTGTGAAGTTGTTGATGTTGTTGGTTTCGTTGTCATCGCCGTTTGTGCCTTCTTCTTCTTGCAGCTTCACCGGGTGGAAAGCCGATTGAGATAATCTTTGAGGAGAAACAGATTTGACAAGCGACATTGTTTGCCGTCCTCCTCCGTGTTGTTCGTCAGAAACTTGCTCTTCGCCCTCATTCGAAATCAGTGTTGCGCATACAGGACTAGGTTTCACCCATTCAAACGATTTTGCCACGACTGGGGCGGCAAGTTGAGTGGCAATGCCTTTTTCCTCTCTCTTCTCCTCCTCGCCTACGATCTCCTCATCGACCGGCATGTCATTGCTGATCATCACAGGATTAGGCGAGTTATAGCTGCTGCGCTTGACAGGTAATGATTCGTGGTCGTCTTCAGGGTCACGATCGTCATCGCTCACGACAATCTTGACTTGATCATTGCCGATAGCAGGAACCGAAGCCGTCATGACTTTGTAAACTGCTATTGACGCGTCATCTGCCTCATCCGCAAAACCTTGAACTCCCCCATCCAACCCGACAATCGCCCCAGTTTCCGCTCCCTGGATCTCCTTGAATCTGTCAACTTCCTCTTTCAACCTGTGAACTTCTTCCTGCTTCTTTCTGAGCTCTGCTCTTCCCTCCCGAATCTCTCTCTCTGCTGCGAGGGCCGATATCTCCGCCGCCCTTACCACCGTCCCAACGAGTTTCTGTGCCTCCCCGCCAATTCGATCCGCCTTTTTTGCGGCTACTCGGGTCTTGAGGGCAGACTGCTTCATCGTCGTTCCGAACGCAATCCCGTGGGTCTTCGGTTTTTTCTCTTTAGTCTTCGAGTCGGAGGCAAGGGACCGTGTCTTACTCCTGCTCCTGGATCGGGAGCGCGACGTCTTTCTCTTCTTATTGTCGCTATCTCCATCTCCCCTTCGCCTTGGTCGCGAGAGCTCCATCAACCTATTACCCGTTCCTCCAGGACTTGGACGGGTTGAGATAGTGGTAGCGTGGCTTGTGCGGGAATATCGGGATGCTCTTGAGCCACTGTCGCTGTCGCTTGAGTTTGAGGTTGTTGTGCGAGATCGCGACCGTGACCGCGATTTCTGGTTTCCGGACTGTTTATCGGTGCTAAATACGTTTTCCTTTCCTAATTCTGTCCTCCCAGACACCGCAGATCCTCCCAAACCAACCATTCCAGCCCTATCCTCCTTGTAGCCAGGAAAAACTGGGCAAGCTAGACTTAGGTTAATCGTTTTTTGGTCTTCCCTCTCACGTAACGCGTTTTCCACGCCTTTCTTGTGTGCACTGAGGCGCTTGTTGCTGTTCGTTAGAGCGGGGGAGCTGTCCACTCCCATACCATTCTTGCCAGAGAAGACAGACCTGACCAAGGACTGGGACTTAACATTGCTAGCATCGCCACGGAGGATATTACTGAGCTTCATATTCAGCTCAAGCTGGCCATCTGCACAGTCGCTAATCTCATGCCGGACCTGCTCGAGAGAGAAGAATGCGTCAGCAATGTTATAGTCATCATTTGTAGGTTGAGATGGAGATATGGCCGAAGTGATTCCCATCGGTGCCTGTGCAGCTAGAGTGTTGAGAACTTCATATTGTTCTTGAATTCCGCGGACTCTCGATGCTATGAGGTCGTCGTGTGCGTCCAACAAATCCATAATATTTCTGTTTTAGGTGTGTAATCACCAAGTTTATTCAAACGGGTCAAAAAAATTAAAAAATTTCAAGAAAAACAACAAGGATACCCGTTGTAGAGTATAAATTCAAAAATCGGTGTAAAATAACTGATTTCTCCTTCTCGTAGATATTTCGTTCTCTTTCGTTATTGAAACCGTATATTTTAATCCAAATATGGACCTAAACCTTTCCAATACCAGTAATGGAAGAATCGGAGAACTCTCGGGAAATTACTTGCAAGTTAATTAATTGCAGTACAGAAATAATAGACCTCGGATCAATGGAATAATGTAGGTAGTCATGTCAAAACAATTATGTAGCGGCAGCTTTGTTTACTTTATCTTTTTTACTGCCTTCTCTGTTGACCCGCCTAATCCTCAAGGCCCCCACACTACCACCTGTCCCAGGCCTGTTCCCGTTGACCCTGTTAACGTTCTTCCTGGCCACCTTCTTCCTTTCTGGCACAGACAAAGGTTGATAATTGTTACCAGCGTTTGGATTCAAATCGCTGTAGTAAGCATAACCATTCTTATTAAGCTTGACGACAGCAACAGACTTGCTGTCAGGAGCATTAATATCTGTCGGCCTGAATTCATTCCCCCAACTAACGCCCTTGTTTCTCAACGCCACGCCAGTTTTGCTGTTCCCAAACACAGCGTGCCGTTCAGCCACGTCGTAGTTACCTGGGCCAGGGGCCTCGTGGTAGGTCGCTGTGCTAACAACAGGGTCATAAAATCGCTCGCACTTATTGTTCATTGGGACGCTCTTGGCAAAGGTCTTGTCGAATAACAGCTTCTTAGCCTTCCCATTAGGCCCAGGATGATCGACAATTTTCTTCATAGCCGCTCTTTGCGTTGCGATCTCACTTAGCATTGCAGCCCGTTGTTTTTTTAGGTTGGTAGATTCTAACTTACTCGACACCTTGAACAGTTTCGCCTCCTCCGGCTTCATTTTGTCCATATTGGCAACCCTTTCCCGTATTCTACTCAAATCTGTCTCGATTGTTCGAAGCCTTGTAACCTTTTCGTCTAGATCAGCCTTCGCCGGATTCTGCCTAAACGCTCCATCAAAGGTAGAGTTACGCCCAAAAACACTGCTATCGTTTCTGACATAGCTCCCCGGCCCCGGCCTCGGCGACACTGACGGCCTATCAGGCAGTGTGTAGGATGCCGACGGGAGCAAACAAGCCCTAGCGCTTGTCCCCATCGTCCCCGTATAGACCTCACCCTTCCCTCGACGACGAGCAAGAGATTGACCCAAACCAGTCCAACTCTCAATATCATATTTTGCCCCCGGTGCAAGGTTGTGGCTCCCGCTGTAGTAATTGTTTGTGTCGTTTAATGCTGTCAGTGGGACATCACAAGTGCGCAACGACGATGTCTGACCGATTGGCGCATCGCTGAAGGACAAGCTGTTGGCTGACATGAAACCCCAGTTTTTATACATTTCCTGGTGAGTACGCATTTCCTGGTAGTCAAGTGATATTTGGGGGACGATAGGGGTACTGACTAGATTCATTCGGGGATCGGCGGAGTGTAACCGGCGGGAGATTCCCCCCTGAGTGATCTTGAAGGGAGGCATTGTTGTCGTGCTGTTGAGATGAGAGAGATGACAGATACTGGTGGTTTTCCGGATATTACGAGTGGATATTTTACGATCTGAGAGTCTTACGGGCTAATGTAGGTTGAGCTAGAACAAATTTGTTGGTTTCTTGTTTGTTTCAACGTGGAAATCCATCAACTGCAGAAACTTTCATCTCTCGGTTCTCGGTTCTCTCTCTCTCCACTCACAAAAACCTCATTTTATATTTAATCCTTGTAAATAATGCTTGACCCATGATGGACTCCATAGGATCACAAGATGATCCCTTACTACAGTTGAAACCCAAGGATTGTGTTCGAGATTCGGCCGATGGGCCGAGTGGTTTCAAGTTGTTTGTATTGTCGGTTGCCTTTGCTGCGGCCTGTGCATTGACAGCAGCGCTTTGGTATTCCTCTGAGGATGATCCTTCGCCTTCGTCCGCTATTTACTGGACAGAAACTTTGTCTCCTTCGTATCAGATAATTGAGTCTATACCAGTGTCTCACTATGCTCTCGAGCCCATTCCTTCGTCATTACCAACTCACGAGGCAGAAATTAATATGCTCAACGGTGCAAGAAGTACGATTGATGTGACTGCAATGTATTGGAATCTCCTTCCTTTACAAGACCAGACGAACTGCAATGAGACTGCGGGAGGCTTGTCGTACGAAACATGCTTGGCATTGGGGGGTGACAGGGGGGAGGCTGTCTACGAGGCCTTCGAAGATGCAGCGGAGAGGGGGGTGCAAATACGATTTCTTTTGAGCTACACGACAAATGAGACGGGCTCGTCGAGTATAAGCCGGCAGGTGACTGACCTCACTGATAAGTACGATAATGTCCAATACAAGATATGGAATGCTAAAGATTGGTACGACGGGGGGATCATGCACCAGAAGCTGTGGATTGTAGACAACATTCACACCTACATTGGAAGCAGCAACATGGACTGGCTGAGCTTGGCACAAGTCAAGGAGATGGGTGTCGTGATTTGGAACAGTACTAGCTGGGGAGGGGAAAGTTGGGATTTATTTGAGTCCTGGTGGAATTGGTCGAGCATGATCCGTAGGGATGAGGCTGGTAATGCTGTCAGCGAGCCGGGTGTGCTTACCAGCAGTTATTTTTCTTATATTCACCAGAGGAATCTAACCGTGCCCTGCTGGTCGCATTATGTTAATGGAGTTGAGCGCTGCGAGTATCCGACGTCTATGATCCCCTCCCACATGCCTCACAATATCAATAAGCCGATGCCCCTGACTGTTACCCCATCCAATTCCCCCTCATCCTTTTACTTGACGTCTGCGCCTTTCGAGACAGTGGGGAGCGACCCGCGGCATGGCTCCGCGAGAACCTTCGATCTAGATGGAATTTTGCACACGATTCGGACCGCTAAGACTTATGTGAAGCTTAGCGTGATGGACTTTGCTCCCTCAAATTCTTTCGACAAACTCTGGTGGGGGTCCCTCAACGATGCCATTCTCTCCTCCATTTACGCGGCTGGGATTGATGTGCAGCTGCTGCTCTCCTACTGGGCCCACACGGAACCTGGTATGGTGGAATATTTGGACGCGCTTGAGGCTCAAGGACAAGTTTGTAAGGCAAACAATGTCAAATGCGGAAAGTTGGAGATCAAAATGTTCCAAATTCCCGGATGGAACAAGACCCTTGACTATCCCAACACGACAGAACCCATCGATCCTGTCTTTCCGACGTACTCGAGGGTTGCCCACGGTAAATTTGTCGTCACTGACAACCGTGTTAATGTTGGAACCTCAAATTACCAGTGGAGCTACTTCTACCAGGTTGCTGGCTGCTCTCTTAACACTGACGACGAAGGAATTCGACAGGGGGTCGAGGACGCTTTTAATAGGGACTGGGAGAGCTCTTACTCTACAAGATTAGATAACTTCACCGATGACAATGTTTGGCTGAATGAGAAGAGGTTGGGAACAAGGAGATATGTGTGATTGAAAAAATAGAAAATGTAAGTTGCGAAAGATATTGTCGTAAAATGGTTTCCACTTTCCACTATCCATCCAGTATTAAGTTACTATAGTGTGCAAAAGGAGGTCAACTGGCTCTTCTACCTCGCCATGACTTTCCTCTCCGCCATCGCGATTGCTGCCCTTACTTTCACTTTCACTGCGGTCGCTACTACTTTTATGTCTATAATCCCCATTACCACCTTGTCGCTGTGCCCCTAACCTCCATGACCTCCAAAATCCATCGCCAAAAATCTTTTTTAAGGCCAGCTTTTTTGCCAAGCGTGGTAGTTCTTTCACATTTGCAACTCCATAACTGACATTTTTTACCTGAACATATCCAGCCACAAAAAAAGTAGAGTAAATTATTGCCGTCGCCAATACCCTTCCAAAGACTAGCCTGTAGGAGTTCTCTGCCTTTAAAAAATGGTTGAAGACTGAGAGAAAGTTAGACGCTGCATTCCTCATTCGCGATTTGGGCGGGGCTGGCTCCTCAACGACAACATCCTCTAGATCATCGCTGCCATAGACTTCCGAATCCTCCTCATCGCCGACGACAAAGACTGATGAAAAGTCAAGGTCACTCTGCCGCTCTCTATAATGCCGCGCCTCCCCGTATCCCCCCCCATTTCCACCTCCGCCATTGCCATTGTACCGGCCAACACTCCTGGTGAAAGAAGAGACAATCCAGGCGAACTCCTGGCTCTTTTTTCTCCAAGGCATTGTTCCACCGTTCTTGATGAAAAAGAATTTTTCATTCTCTCGTCGTTGTCGGAGCGTCACAGAAAAATTCGACTCAACGTTATCATCCGTTATGACAATAGCAGGGAAACTCAGCCGATTCAAGATCTTGGCGATCACTACCGCTTGACCGGGTTTATCGACACTTTTGCTTGCAAAAAATGTCCACTTTACCCCCTTTTTGCCGTCATCCACCACGCCATCCACCCCGCCACGGTCCCCACGGTCCCCACGACCACGACCCCTTATTGTCTCCAACATCTTGCCCCCCTCATCACTTCCACCTGTAAATTTGTAGTCGAAATCGTAATTGACAAAGGTGTCATCGTCGTCTTCTGTAAAGAGATCGCCACAAATAATCAGACCCGCGATTCGATCATCGTCAATTTTTTCGGCGTCATGAGAAAATGAAATCGCCGAGGCCACTGCAGCGGGGTCGCAAGCAAGCAACATGCAAGAGGACTTCTCCCCCCACTGAAGAACATTCAATACGTTGGATAATACCCGTGGTGGAACAACGACATTATATTTTCCGCTCGCTTGCACCGATGGTTGCTGTTTTTTTTGGTGCCCGATGTCGATTGCATCCCCAGTGACATTTTCTTCATTACCGCCGACATCCAATTCCATCTCAACTTTCAAGACAAATACATTGAACCCCATCTGGCTCAAATAGTTGGCACAGGAATCAAAAATATCCAGGTTGTTGGCACTCACCATAATCAGGATGTTATTTATGCCATTGTTGGAAGATATTTTGCGGTCTGGATTTCTCGGAAAATACTTGTTTTGGATTCGGAAGGGCAGATTCTGAAGAGGTAGTGGATTGTCCCCATCATCAGAAGGGGTGCCATCAATGTCAGAAAAAATGTCGCCGCTGGTGTTGTCCACTTCATCATCGTCGTCATCATTGTCGTCGTCGTCGTCGTCGTCGTCGTCGTCACAACTGCTGGGGTCGTTGTCGTTGTCGTTGCCAGGATCTCTGAATTTTCTCTGCGCAGCGCCCTTAAAAGCAAGATACTTCTTTTGGAGAGAGCGTGGAACTGCTCCGCCCCGGGGCGATGGTCGTTTAGTGCGCAAAGGCACTACAGATGCTGTACACGTCGAAAGGACGATTAGCAGCAAGAGGGAGAGGGGAATGAGGATCGTTCTCATCTCCAAATGGTGTAGAAGGTAGAGTGGAGAATTATTCTCTCTCTCTCTCTTGAGGAGGTGGATGGTGCTCTGCTCTGCTCTGCTCACTCCCGCGACCGAGTCGATGTTTCAGGCTGAAAATGAACTTTATCCTCACATTTCCAGAAGAGCCCCTTTTTTTCCAGATCCATCCCGCCTCATTATCCTTCAAGTACGTGTCAAAAATGCTATAATTGTGTTCGGCGATGTCGATTTACCTTCGTAAGGGCTCGATAATGTGAAAATTGTTCCGGCTTACCTGATCCCTGTCTAAAACTAACCCAACACAACACTTTTTACACGCCCAATTATCAGAGAACAAATCCCGTGAACAAGATGAGCTCTTTTGCACCTGCCTCGGAGAGCGGCGCTAAAGCCACTAGCTTTGACCCTGCAAAGGGTGCTTGGCCCCACATTAAGAAGATTGCTTACGAGGGAGCTGATTCTCGTAATCCCTTGGCCTTCAAGCACTACAACGAGAGTGAGGTTGTGCACGGCAAGACCATGAAAGATTGGTTGCGCTTTAGTGTTTGTTATTGGCACACATTCCGTGGCACCGGCGCGGATCCTTTTGGCTTCCCCACTCTGCCCCGTCCTTGGGATGACGGCAGCGACAGCGTTGCCAATGCTAAGGTCCGCATCGATGTTGCATTCGAGTTTTTTGTCAAGCTTGGCGTTGAGTACTATACTTTTCACGACGCTGATGTCAGCCCCGAGGGGAAGAATCTCGCTGAGACCAACAAGATTTTTGACGAAATTAGCGACTATTTGCTAGTGAAGCAGAAGGAGACCGGCATTAAGCTTCTTTGGGGAACCAGCAACTTGTTCTCGGCTGTCCGATTCATGAATGGTGGTGCCACTAACCCTGATGCGCACGCTTTTGCTTACGCTGCCGCGAAGGTGAAGAAGTGTATGGAGATTACTCACAAGCTGGGAGGCGTGAACTACGTTTTCTGGGGTGGCCGCGAGGGTTACCAGAGCATCCTCAACACTGATGTTCGCCGTGAGCTTGACCATTTCGCGGAGTTTTTCCACATGGCTATTGCCCACAAGAAGAAGATTGGGGCCTCGTTCCAGTTCCTCATCGAGCCCAAGCCCCGCGAGCCTACCAAGCACCAGTATGACTATGATGCCCAGACCACCATGGGATTCTTGAACCATTACGGCCTCCAGAATGATTTCAAGCTCAACATTGAGCCTAATCACACCACTCTTGCTGGCCACGACTACGAGCACGACATGTGGGTAAGCTCGCTATATGGCATGCTCGGAAGCGTAGATAGTAACACCGGCGATACCCTTCTCGGCTGGGACACTGATCAGTTCCCCATGGACGTTAAGAAGGCGACATTGACCATGTTGATTATTCTCCGACAGAACGGTCTTGACCCTGGAGGCCTGAACTTTGACTGCAAGGTACGCCGTGAGAGCACCAACTTGGATGACATGTTCATCGCTCATATTGGCGCCATGGATACTTTCGCCCGTGGACTCAAGGCCGCGAGCGCGCTCATCAATGACAAGACCATGGATGGTATGGTCGCCGAGCGCTACTCCAGCTTTGACAGTGGTATTGGGAAGAAGGTCGAGGAGAAGAAGACTTCTTTCGAGGAGCTTGCCGCCTATGCTGAGAAGGAGGGTGAACCGGAGAAGAGATCTGGACAGCAAGAGCTGTACGAGATGCACCTCAACTATTTCTGCTAGTTGGTCTATACAATAAATATTAAAGTTTTTGAGAGGGCGAAAAGTTGTAGAGTTTTGAATACTGCTCTCTAAAACATCTCGCTCTTCAATTTTTAAACTACTACTACGTCGTATCACTTTCCTATCGCCATTTCAGAACGCACCCGAATAACATTTCCGCTCGGATCCGTCAGCACTACATCGTCACTGTCATCGCCAATTTCGCTGCTATAAAATATCAATTCCTCCACCTCACGGCTGGGCGTAACTTTCACCCCCCGCAGCTTTCTCTTTGCCTGCCTTTTGCCGAGTCCGGCGTCCAGGCCCGTCAGTTTTTGCAGCTTACCATTAAATATCGCCAGTTTGCCACCATCATATTCCACCGACCCGTCATTGACATAGGAGGCATCAAGCAGAAGCACGCCCATCCCCTCGCCACCGCAATCCAAGTAAACGCTCCCTTCCGGCTGTGAAATTGGGGGGGGGG
>ERZ651776.2468-NODE-2468-length-20056-cov-6.585265_pt1 | contig 20056 bp, 19 predicted proteins | sample MGYA00514761_ERZ651776 | MGnify/ENA metagenome assembly ERZ651776 | reverse complement strand
AAATAACTCCTGCTTTATCATCAGATACAAGCAAAGAACCATCTATATAACTTTGAACATCTACAGGTCTACCTAGATAAACACCGTCTTCTGTCATCCAACCTTCTGCGAAGGGCTCTGTTTTGGCTGCATTACCTTTTTTATCTAAGTAAGTAACCATAACTCTAGCACCTCTCGGTTTGACCGCATTCCAAGAACCATGTTGTGCACTAAAAATTGCATTCTTATATTTTTTAGGAAACATTTTTCCTGTGTAGAATGACATTCCTAGATCAGCAGCATGAGCAATCATATCTACTTGAGGCTTACAATAATTCTTTGCATAATTCTCAGGTATTTTTTTATCTTTATACTCATTGGTTCTTACGTCTCCGCCACCGTAATAAGGATGTCCATACCAAGTCTTAGCACTTAGGCTACAAGCTTTGTTAAGTTCACCTGGAGGAGTTTCATCTCCCATTCCATCAACTTGATTATCCGTAAACCAAAGTTTACCATCCTTAGGATTAAAAGCATGTCCTACTGAATTTCTTATTCCAATAGCAACAACTTCTCTGTCAAGTTTTCCTGGGAAACGATTAAATTTAATAATTCCACCAATTCCAACTTCATCATAAAGTGGATATTTATCAGGACCAGCTACGTTAAAAGGTTGGCCCATGCTTACGTAAAGTTTGTTATCTTTTTTATTGATCGCACAAACTCTTGCGGTGTGATTATAAGATTCTTCCTCAGTAGGAATTAAATCTCCTTGATCTATTATTGGTATAGCTACAGTATCTGGGCTTTCCATAAAATACTCAGCAGCTGGGAACCATAATACTCTGTTTCTTTCTGCAATATACAAATGACCGTCGTCACTGTAACATGGTCCATTAGGTATATCGAATTTAACACTAGGGCTAAACTCTTCTACAGTATCAGCAACATTATCCATGTCTCTGTCGGTAGCTTGCCATACTTTAGTTTTTCTTGTTCCTATCCAAACCGTACCTTTATTTCTACTAACAGCCATATGTCTTGCATCTGGTGCTAAAGCAAAAAGTTCAATTTTAAAACCAGCGGGCATTCTAATATTTGGCAAAATATTCTTTTTAATATTTGCCGCAAATTTAGTATCTTGTGGAATTACTACACCTGCTTTAGTACCAGTTGGTTTAAAACCGCTTAACTTTTTTATATTTTCACTATCGCCTGCAGCGAATGATGAAAAAGAATAAAGTGTTAGGATTAAGATAGAAGTTATTAATGATATAATTTTTCTCATTATTTTTCTCCCTTTTTTTTTGTCCAAGCAAAAGCCAAGAAGACGCTTTTTTGATGTATCAAAATTCATCAGAAGTGCTGACCTGTTTTATTCTCTCCCGTTCTGATTATTATTATTATTACGACTTTAAAAACAGATGATGACGTTCACGAACCCGCCGGCACCTGCGATCGCGTCCGGAGGAGGAGGAGGGAACAGAGGAGGCAAAGGAGGAGGCGTTTTTAACGACCGGGGTGGGGAAAATTCATCCGACGATCAAAACCAACAACAGAATTCAAACAGCAAAGACGACGACAGTAAAAAAAGCAACAACTCTGATACGATTCACACCACCACGAACAATAAAGGAGGAGGATTTCACCACTTGGACGCGAGGAATATGGACGAGCGACCGATTCCGACGATTGGCGCCACGCACGCGCAACAGCAGTTGGATCAAGAGAGGGCGACGACGACGGGGAATACGAATAAAGGGGGAGGGACGAAAAACGAAACGACGACGACGGCGTTTTTATCCGTCCACGATTTAGTGCACTTTGCAATCACGACGTCGAGCACGCGTTCGGCGACGTTGAGAGAGATTTACGAGACGTGCGAGAAACACGGACGGATCGCGCACAAGCATAATCGAAAGTCGAGAGTGATTACGTCAAACGGACACTGGAAGTCGCAAGTGAGACACGCTTTGTATACGAGCAAAAGGTTTACGAGGAACGATGCAAAAGGCGTGCAAGGCGATCGATGGCGAGTCATTCCGCAGTTTGCTAATGAACCAGTCCATACGGTTGTCGTTGACGATGCCGGAGATAGCGAGACGAACGGCATAGCGACGACGACGATAGCGAGCAATAACAACAACAACGGAACAATAGGAAGTAACGGGGGACTTCATAACAACAATAACAACAACACTAGTAGTAAAGCAAAGGCATCAGTAGGAGCATCGAAGAAACCACCGAAAGCGACCACAGGCGTGGCGACGAACAGAAAAACGACGAAAAAGAATCCGACAAAGGCACAAATAGCGGCTGCGGCGAAGAAGAACGCGGCGGAGAATAAGAGCATATCGTCCGATTTGCTTCACGACGCCCACGTGGCTGGGTTCCAAAACGAGCAACAAGGAGGAGGAGGAAAGAGTAACGGAACCCAGGATATCTTCTCACCGTCGACAGGGACAAAGCGATCGTTAGGTCAAATTATGGACGAGGATTTATCCTCGTTTGATATGGAGGCGGTGGGTAGAAGGTTTATGCGCTTTACGCCAGACCCGTCTCTGAACGACCAGACGGCGAACATGAACGGCGCCATCGGCGGCGAGGTGATGCATCAACACCCGTACGACCAAAACCCGAAAGTAAACGGGCACATGGTCAGGCCGTTGAGTCCAGTAGCTAGACAATCGATTCCGATATCTGGACCGAATGAGTTGCGACATTTGAAGGCGAAACCTCGAGATTTACTTAGAAATCGAAGGAAATCGAGTTCGGCGAGCGTCGGACAAGCGCCGTGTTCGCCGGACGCCATCGATAAACTCAACGAGTACTTCCCGAAAGAGAGTGAAATGGCGACTATGTTTTCATTCTTCTAATCGTCGTTCGCGGTTTAGACGGAAGAGTTCGGAAAACAAAACAACTATTCTTTCGTGCGTTACCACACATCATCATAATGATCAACGTTATAGAAACACCGCACGCGGCAAAAACGCATATATAAAAAATGCACACTTCTATTTATCTCGTGAACGAACAATGTTTGTTGTAATGCTAACTAAAAACGTACATTAATATTAGGTTTACCTTTTTGGGGTACAGTATATAATAAAATTATGCGCTTCTCTTCTTCTTATGTACGGGTCATAGCCGGTATTCTAGAAAATCTTTCAACTACGCTTTTGTATGAAAACAACTAAGGAAAGTATGTACGGCATCATAACTACTGCGAACCTCCAAGGGAAACGCTCTCGACTGCGGCTAATAAGAGTTCCCTCGGTGTCATTTTGTCGTCTTCCGACATTGATCCAGTTTCTCTCCACGATTTTGCGCCTCCTTTCTTGTCTCTCCACTCCTTTGCGACTCTCGCGAGACGCATAAACCGTTCTTCCTCGGAATCTTCCAACTCCAACTGGTACTTACGAATGCTCTTCGCCTTTTCGCGTTCCACTTCCGAGGGAGTGCTCGTGTGATTGTCGTACCGCGTTTTCAGCACGTGTTTTCTTCTCAATCCTTCCAGTTGCGCGTTTAACGTGTCGTGCGCGGCATTCGTGGACGATTTCGACGCGTCTGGACCTCCAAACGCTTTGAAATTTATTCGCTTCTCCTTTGCCTCGGCTTCTATCTTCAACCTTTCCTTCTCCGCCTCTTGTACTTTTTGAAAGTTTTCCATCGGCGACGATTGTTTACTTATCGGTTTAATCACTCGTTTTTTCTTCTTATTCGCTCGCGACGGAAACAGATTACCTTCACCTCCCGCTCCTGCTTTTGCGGTATTTGATGCCATCGCCGCGGGATCGAATTCTTCTTTCATCTTTGCCATCCGTTTCATCTCTTCCACCCTCCTAAACGCCTCTTCTCTTTTCCTCTGCGACTTTGCGTTTACGTTTCGATCCAACGCCTTCTCCTTGTCGTATTTCACCTTCCATCTCCAATCGTGTTCTTCCCACTCCTCGTCCTTGCTCATTTCCTTGGTCAGAGCCTCGTTATCCGGGCTCGCGATTTCCAACCGTAGCGTCCGATAGGCTTTTTGCACCTCTTGAAACGCCTCGGCGGACGCCGACTTCCCGCCCGTGTCCGGATGCGTTCTCAAAGCGTGTCGTCTGTACGCTCGTTTCAATTTTCGTTCGTCTTTTGCTTCCGCCAGGGACAGACCTAACACTCTCGCCGCTTTTGAATTCCCATCGGTCGTTCGTATTTCGTTCTTTATTGTTACTCTTTTTCTTCTTCCTCTCGTTCTTCTTCTCGATGATGATGAAACTGATGAAACTGAAACTCCAAACGTCGTCGTCCTTTGGCCACGTCCTGATGGTGGGAACTTCCCCAACGAACATTTTCCTAAAAATCCTCCTCCTCCTTTCGAAGAAGAAGAAGAAGAACAACACGCAAAGGCGGTGTTGGTCGTCGCGCTCGTTCTGCCCAAAGTAGCAGCGCAAGTAAAAGCAGCGGCGGCAGCACCACCGACAACAACAGAGACCATCGTCAAAGCACTCCTCTCCTTTCTACACTACTCTACTAAGGAGAACCAAAAATGATGAGTGAGAGTATAAAATGAACGAGGGCAAGTTTTACGTAAAAAGGAAAAAAAAAAGGAAAATCCGCCGAAAAAAACAGAACGAGGAGGAGGCAAAAAAAGAAAACAAAACTTCTCTCTTTGTTTGTCTTGCTGCTGCTCTAAAAAAACAGACAAACGAAGAGGAGACAAAAAAAAAGCAAAAGCTTCTTCTTCAAAAGAAAGAAAAAAAGGACGAGAAAACAAAAAAATCACATCATGTCGGCGGATGAATTGAAGCAGAAAGGCAACGAGGCGTTCAAGCGGAACGAGTTTAAACTCGCGTGCGAGATATTCACGGAGGCGATTGAGTTGGACGCGACCAATCACGTCTTGTATTCCAACCGAAGCGCGGCCAGGGTAATACTTATTCTATGTGTATTTTTTGTGCATACAGTTGTGTACATTTTCGAAGCGTTTTTCGATCGTCTTCATCTGTTTGAGAAGATGAGATTACTTTTTCTCGTCAGAAAAGAATGAAGAAGTGGGGTTGTTTTCGCGCGACCACCGAACGCTTTTTGTTGTTGCTCTCGCTCTCGTTCTCGTCCTCGCTCACCATCAAAATCGCGTTTGTTTTTGTTCTCGTTCGCAACAATAAAACGCGTACGAAAGATGGATTGATGAGATGACGAAAGAAAAGACGAAGAGGCGGCTGCCCCCAAAAAATGCTCTTCTTTTTGGTCGAAGTTTGACCGCCGCGAAAGATCTCATCATCATCATCACGAATACTAACACGCTTTTTAAACACACACACAACACAAACAAAACAAACAGGCTGGAAACAACGAGTTCGACTTGGCGCTCTCGGACGCGGAGAAAGTGATTGAATTGAAACCGGATTTCGTGAAAGGCTACGGTCGCAAAGGCGCGGCGTTGTTCGGGAAAGGCGAGTTTGAGTTGGCCAAGAAAGCGTACGAGGACGGGTTGAAAGTGGACGCGGCGAACGATACGTGTAAAGACGGAATAAAAGAGTGCGAGCAGAAGTTATCCGGCGACGACGAGGAGTCGAAAGAGTTTACGAAGATGTTCTCGGATCCGCAGTTGTTGGGGAAGTTGGCGACGAATCCGAAAACCAGAGCGTATTTGCAACAGCCGGATTTTATGAAGATGTTCGCGGAGATTCAGAAAGATTCCAACGCGTTACAAAAGCACATGAACGATCCAAGAGTGATGGATTTGTTGTCTGTAGCTTTAGGGGTGAACGTCATGGGTGGGGAGGACTTCCAAAACCAAAACCAAGCGCCGCCGGCGCAGCAGCAGCAACAACAAACTCGAGCTCCGGAACCCGCAAAACCGAAGACGACGAAAACACCCGAAGAGATTAAAAAAGAAGAAGAAGCAAAGTTACCGGAGAATAAGAGGAAAGCGTTGAAGTTGAAGGAAGAAGGGAACGCGTTTTATAAAAAAAGAGAGTTTGACGACGCGGTGAAGAAGTACGAAGAGGCCATCGAGAGCGATCCGACTGATCCGACGTACATTAACAATCGCGCGGCGGTTAGATTCGAACAAGGTGAATTCGATAAATGCATAGAAGATTGCGAAAAGAGCATCGAAGTTGGCCGAGAAAATCGTTCGGATTACCGAATCATCGCGAAAGCGATGGCGAGAAAAGCTTCGGCGTACGAAAAGATGGACAACTTGACGGGAGCCATCGAGTGGTACCAACGATCGCTCACCGAACACCGAGAAGCGTCGACGCTAAACAAATTAAACAGCTGCGAGAAGAAATTGAAAGACAAAGAAACTCAAGAGTATTTGAACCCAGAGTTGGGAGAGAAAGCCAGAGACGAAGGTAACGAGTTGTTTAAAAACCAAGACTTTCCAAACGCCGTCGCGAAATACACCGAGGCGATTAAAAGAAACCCTAACGATCACAAGTCGTACTCCAACCGATCCGCGTGTTACACGAAACTAGCCGCTTTTAACGAAGCTTTGAAAGACGCGGAGAAGTGCATCGAGATCGATCCGACATTCGTCAAAGGGTATTCGAGAAAAGGACACGTCGAGTTCTTCACGAAACAGTACGACAAAGCTTTAGAAACCTACCAAGCGGGGTTAACCATCGACCCAGCGAACGAAGAGTTGAAAGACGGCGCTCGACGATGTGTCATGGAACAAAACAAAGCCGCGAGTGGCATGTTAACCGAGGAGGAGTTGAAAGCGAGACAAGAAAGCGCGATGAAAGATCCGGAAATTCAAAATATCTTAGCCGATCCGGTCATGAATCAAGTCTTGCGCGATATGAGCGAAAACCCGAAAGCGGCGATGGAACACCAAAAGAATCCGATGATCATGGCGAAAGTGAGAAAGTTAATCAACGCCGGGATCGTCCAAACGCGTTAAGAGGAAGAGTACAATAATGCGAAATAATAGAACCGCTCGTGCAACAATAAAATAAAGATACAAAATATACTTGAAATGTCTGTGTGTGCATGTATTCATTCGCTTCAAAAAATATTACAAACGCGCTCAAATCATCTTTAACTACTGACTGAACGATAATCTTGTTACGACGCATATTTCCTATTCTCTCTCTTTCTCTCTCTTCTCATGTACACTTTTTGTAATAATATTTAAAAAGAATTCTTATTGTTTTACGGGGGTTTGTACTCGTTGCTTTTTACAAGAGCAACTGACCGTACCCTTTCGCCTCTTCGTTCAACGCGTACGAAAACTTACCACCGCCGCCTTTCAACAAGAACTCGACCGTTCTCTTCTCCACGGCTTTCATCTTCGCGTCTTCCGGATAAATGGCTTTAAAATCACCGGCGGTAATCGTCGAGTTCTTTTCCATCAATTCGTCGAATTTTAACAAAGCGACGTTGTCGTACTTCACTTTCTCTACGGTTCTATACGCCCCAGTGGACGGAGCTTTTTTAGTCTTCGTCGCGGCTTTCTTTTTCGTCGTCGTCGGTTTTGTCGTCGTCGTTGCTACTATCTTTTCTTCTTCTTTCTTTCCTTCTGCTTCTTCGCGAGCGAATTCCACCACGTTCGATTGCACCATCGTCGAAGCGTTCCCGTCCGCGACGTTCACCTCCATGTCCTCGTTCTTCCCGAAAGTACTCTTCACTTCCACCGCGTTCGTTCCAACTTCTTGCATAAACGTCTCCTCCACTTTCCTGTTCGTGCCTTTTTCCCAGAACGTCTCTCCCGATCGCTTCTCCACGACCAATTTGAACTCAAACTCTTTTCGCTCGATGGGTAAATTCCCTCGCCACACGTTCCCTTCCGTCCAGGAGAGTTTAAACCCATCCTCGGCTTTCCATTTCCCGAGTAACGGCGTCGATCCGACGATCACTAGCGTTTCTCCCACTTTCAGTTCCGCGTGAAATTGGCATCGTAAGGCCACCAACTGTTGAGAAGAAGAGGAAGAAAGTTGTGAATCATCGACTTCGTTTCCATTGATCATTTCCGCTTGACTCCCTAACGTCATCGCGTGTGTTCTCATCGTCGTATTCTTGGTATTCAGACAAGATCTGAGAGATCTTCTTGATCGGACCGTGGATTTAGACGAAATACATTTCGGTGCGTTGAATCGCGCGTGAATGAGAGAAGATGCGCTCATTTTCACTAACGTTTGATCTGTTTCTGTGTATCTGAATTGCGCGTAATGAGGAAGGAGTCCAATTTAATATCTTTTCTTTCTTTCAACGGGGGCCACGAGAATTTTGTTTAGGGTTTCAAATTTTTTTTTCGGTTACAAGAGGAGAGAGTGGGTGTATTCTTTTCTTAATACGATGAGTGTTCTTAAAAAATTCTAATGACTAAAAAAGCAGAGAGGAGGTCCCCTCGTCGTCGTCTGAATCGACGTCGTCTGAATCGTCGTCAGAAGAAGAAGAAGAAGAAGAAACAATAACTTTTCCGAGTTTCTTCTCCACCCAACCGTCGTACGCCGTCTGGACTCTTTTCGCGGCGCCGTCTCTCGCGAAATCGATGGAGGCGGCGATGGAGGCTTCGCCGATGTTGGTAAAACCCGGGATGGCGTTGACGAAAGACGGGAGTAACGCGGCGATGGTGACGTCCACGTCCGCGACGACGATTGGAGTGACGTATTTAGTATTATTTTTGTTGTTTTTCTTTTCTTCTTTTCCTTCGTCCTCCGCAAAGTCTCGGTCGACTCTCAACTGGCAAAAAATGTTCGCGAAGACCGAGACGTCGTTCACCCACCCGCACTCCTCCGCGTCTTCGTCCGCGCAGAGCATCAAATCAAACCCTCGAAAAGCCTGTTTCCCGAACTCTGTCTCGTCTGGCAAAATCTCCAACGTAAACGCCGGAGAGAGCTCCCAAAACGCAATCTTTTTCTTCGACGCGACGAAGACTTTCCACTCGTCCTCGGACAACCTTTCGTTTCGATCGAACACCACGCCCAGGGATTCGTTCGGGTCTTTCAGCCAGTGTTCGATGGAGGCTTTGTTTTCTAACGCTTCTTTTCTTTCTTTCACGGGAACTCGCATCGTTTTCTTCGCTCGGAACACTTTGTGATCCGGCGGGAACTTTGACGTTTCTCCTCCTCCTTTTCCTCCCTTTTCTTCTCGTCCACTCGTGCTCGGTTGTGCCTTCGATAAAGAGAGCTCTTTTTCTTTTCCGTTGGTTTCCTTTGCCGTTTTCGATGAAGAGGAGGAGAGCGAAGAGCACGTTTTATTGGTATCATTACTCCTCCTCGTCGCCGTTTTTGTTGTTGTTGTTGTTCTTCTTCTTCTTCTTCTTCTTCCACTCGTCGTCTTGAATCTCGTTTCCGTCGTCGTCGTCGTCATCATCCCGTCGCCTTTTGGAGGAAAACAAGAACAACACAAGCTCGTCTTCCTCCTCGACGACGACGAACGCATCGACGATGAGAAGGGTGGTGGTAAAAAAGACGAAGACGAAGAAGGCGCCATCATCGTCTCAAAGTCCTCGTCCTCGAATACTGATTTTGAGTAGGAGGAATAGCAGTAGTAGTAGTATTCGCTCGCGCGCGCGTACTAAGAATACGAGGAAGAAAAAGCGTCCTTTCACGTCACCAAAACTGTTGTACCAAAATTGTTTAGGGTTAATTTTAGATTAGGGTTTAGGCACAAAAATCAGTCCTCGATTACATCACGAGAGGCGTCACTTTTTGTATCAAAAGCGCACGCGTTTTACAGAACAAAACGCTCTCTCTTTCTTTTTATTCGTAGTAGTATATTACTCGTATTACTAGTATTACGGTGGTTATTATACATAAAGAAGAATATAATAATAATGCCTCGATTACCGTCGAACTTTGTATCCAAGAAGAAGAAGAAGAAGAAAAATGGAAGCGATGATGATGACGACGAGAAGACTACCAATTCGGAAGACGAAGAGGAAGACGAAGACGGAGGGTACACGGTGGTCGGGGAAGACGTGACGGACTCGTCCGCCTCGGAAGGAGAAGAAGAAGAAGAAGACGCGATGATGATGGCGGGAGGAGAAGGAGCGCAACAAAAGCCGACAAAGACGCAACAACAAAAGCAGCTCGAAAGACCGAAAGTGTGGCGGCCGCCGGAAAACTCCCAAGAAGGGGCTTCAGACGAGATGGAATACGACGCCACGGCGTACGATTGCTTGCACGCGTTTTCGCACGAGTGGCCGAGCTTATCGTTTGATATCTTGAGAGACGATATGGGAGACGCGCGCTCGAAGTTCCCGCACGCGTTTTTTATGGTTTCCGGGACGCAAGCAGATCAGGCGAGTAAGAACGCGTTGTCGATATCCAGGGTGGGGAGGTTGAAGAAAACGGGAGGAGGGACGAAGACTAGCAGTAGAAATAATAATAACAATAGAGAAGAGAAGAAGAAAAAGAAGATGAATAGCAACATTGATAATAATTCGGACGATTCAGATGAGCACGACGATTCAGATGAGGACGATGATTCGGATTCGGAGACGGACGATTTCGACGCGTCCAACCCGTCGAAATCGGGGAAACCGACTTTACACGTCTCGTCGATTTCTCACCCGGGTGGGATTAATCGAGTCCGTTTAATGCCACAAAATGCGGCAATTTGTGCCACTTGGTCGGATTCCGGGCACGTGTTAGCCTGGGATATCTCCACAGCGTTTCGCTCGTTGCAAAACTCCGTGGAGGACCAGAAGAATCAAAACGTGGTGAACGAGAAGAAGATGAAAATCGCGCCGAAGAAAGTGCACTCGAAGCACAAAGAGGAAGGGTACGCGTTAGACTGGAGTTCAGTGTCTGCTGGACGATTAGCGTCTGGCGATAATACCGGATCAATTCACGTGTGGGAACCGACGGATGCGAACGTCACGGATTGGAACATAGATTGCGGATACGCGGACGGCCACGACGGGAAATCCGTCGAGGATATTCAATGGAGTCCATCCGAAGCGACCGTGTTTGCCTCGTGCGGTGGGGACGGCGGGATTTCCGTCTGGGATACTCGACAGAAACCGAAACCTGCGATTCGAGTCAAAGCGGCAGAAAACTGCGATATAAACGTCATGTCTTGGAACCGATTAGCGAACTGCATGATTGCCACCGGCTTGGACGACGGAGGATTGAAGATTTGGGATTTACGCCATTTCGATCCGAAAGGGAAAACGAACCCAAAACCAGTCGCGCAATTCACGTTCCATCGAGGACACGTCTCCTCCGTCGATTGGTCTCCATTCGATAGCGCCATGCTCCTCTCCGCGGCGAGTGATAACACCGTCTGCGTGTGGGATTTAGCCGTCGAACGCGACGCCGAAGAGGAAGCGCAAGCCATGGCGGAGAACGAATCCAACGCCGAGATCCCGGACGATTTACCGCCGCAACTCATGTTCGTCCATCAAGGCATCACCGATCCAAAAGAGGCGAAGTTTCACTCCCAAATTCCTGGTTTAATCGTTTCCACCGCTTTGGATGGGTTTCACGCGTTCAAGCCGTTCAACGTCGGCCCGGAAACGTAATATAATAATACTACTAATGTTCACATTTTTTACGCACAAACTACTCGCCACACGCCAAAAAGCCGCCACACGCTCAAGATCTCCTCCTATTCATACTCTTTTATATCATCTCATCGATACATAAACATAAAAAATGAGTAACAAAATAACGACTCGACAAGCCAAGAAGCGTCGACTCGCCGAGAGAGATCATCCTCTCTGGGAACTCGTCGTGAATAACGACGATATAAGTTTAACCCACATCGTTCCAAAGCTAAACGTCACGGACGTGAAATTCTTGTACGAAACAAATAAGGCATCGAGAGCGTTGATTAAACGCGCTCCGCGGGAGATAAAGTCACACATACGCAAGAAGTTTAGAATTGAAGAGATGTCGTCGATATCGACCTTGGAATGCGCGTGGGAGAAACGACCGCCGTGGTTGAAGGACGAGAGAGATTTTTGCACGAAAGTTGCTGAAACGAATAAACTCGAGTTACTCAAGTGGATACGAGAGGAGAAAAAGTGCAAATGGGACGGATGGACGATGAGTTCAGCCGCGTCTCAAGGGAATCTGGAAATGATAAAGTATTGCGTGGCAAATGAGTGTCCCGTGGATGAGAGGGCGTGTACGTGCGCCGCGCGAAACGGGCATCTCGAGGTACTGAAATACTTACGCGAAGAAGTCAAAGCGCCGGTGAACGGAAAGGTGATTAAGATAGCGGCGTGTCACGGTGACCTCGAATTGATACGGTATCTTGTCGAAAACAAATGCGCGGGGTGGGAGAACGGGTATCTCGATGCGCTCGATATTATCGCCAAACACGGCCATTTCCAGTGCCTGAAATACTTGCACGAAGAAGTCAAATTGCCTTTGAACGGAAGAATGATTGACTTTGCGGCGAACCGAGGTCATCTTGAAATGATACGGTATCTCGTCGGGAAGAAATGCGAAGGTTGGGAAGACGGCTGCCGTGAGGCGCTCAGTTCTGCTGTCTATTGCGGTGAAGTAGAGTGCCTCAAATACTTGCACGAAGAAATCAAAGTGCCTTTCGACCAGGACGATGAAGATTCGACGATGGATTTAGCGTTACGAGGAGGATCTACGAACGTCGAAATGTTCAAATATCTCATCGAGAATAATTGTCCCATAGAAATACCTCATATGATATGTTCGTGTCTTATTGGTTATCAATCAAGCCATCATCATGGCGGGAGAAAACCCAAAGGGAGATGCAATTTTATGCTATTAGAGTGCCTCAAATATCTACACGAGGAGGCCAAAATGCCTCTCACCGAAGACACGATGATTGAAGCCGCGGGATTCGGTGAAATCGAAATCATGCGTTATCTCGTCGAGAAGAAATGTCCTATCAGTTCGGATGGTCGGGCGCTTAGTCGTGCCGCAGAAGACGGTGATCTAGAATCTGTCAAATACCTATTCGAAATCGGCACGCCAGTGAATATAAACGCTCAGAGATGGCTCAGTACGTGGGGGTATACACCCGATATGTATATGGGACCGGAACGAGCCGAACGTTTTCTAGAAAAAGCGGGGGATGACGGCGAATATCCTCACCTTTGGTCGCGATAAACGTTGTGGAAAACGCGGATTTGGATCCCGGTAGAGATTTTCGCAAGCAGTAGCAAAGATGTTGTCGCGTTAATAAATGAATACAAACTATATCACACACACGCAAAAATAAACTCGTCTACCTCTATCTCTATTATCTATACATATATAATACACACTATGCTGCTCTCGCGCGCGTTTCGTTTCTCCTAGCCGTACGCTTGCTGCGCGCTGTAGTTCACCACCAACATTTGCTTCTTCTTTCTCGCACTTCCTCCATTCGTCTCAAACTCTCCTTCTCCTCCCGAACCTGACCCGAACCAATCGAACAACCTTCCAACTTGTTCGTCGTACGAAGGCGTGAACGCGTCGTTTAAGTACACGAACACGTGCGCGCGTTTCACTTGTCTCGAGAGGTGCGAGACCACGTCCACGAACTTCGCCGAGCGTAAGACTTTCACTTTGGTTTGTTTCAACAGAGGCGTATCGCCGCCGGTCGGTTTGAACAGGACGACGACTTTGTCCTCGGACAGAGAAGGATCTTGTTCTTTAAGATCTCCGTCTTCTGTTGGTGTTAAGGCGGAGGTGGACATTATTCTCTTTTCTTAAAAATGCAATTGGAGATGTGTTGTAACGACTTTTGGAAAAGAAGAATGGAGCAAAAGAAGAACGAGCGCGCTGGATATGTGTTGATGTTTCGTTCGAGTGAAATTCTTCTCTCTCTTAAATTACACACTTATTTTTATCATTTATGTTAATTATACTCTCTCTCTCTCTCTCTCTCTTCTCTCTCTCTCTCTTACTGCGCGGGCTTTGTACGATAGGTAGTATTATTATATATTATTTTACTTGTCGTCCAACGCGGCGACGCCCGGGAGCACCTTGCCTTCCAAGAGCTCCAAGGACGCGCCACCGCCGGTGGAGATGTGGGACATCTTGTCCGCCAAGCCAGCCTTTTCGACGGCGGCGACGGAGTCGCCACCACCGATGATGGTGATACCGTTCAAGTTGGCCAAAGTGTCCGCGATCGCAAAGGTACCCTTGGCGAAGGCGTCCATTTCAAACACGCCCATCGGACCGTTCCAGATGACAGACTTGCACTCGTTCAATTCCTTTTGGAAGGACGCGACGGAGTCCGGTCCGATGTCCAAACCCATCCAGCCATCCGGGATCGCGTCGACGGAGACAACCTTCGTGTTTGCATCCGCGGCGAACTTGTCCGCGACGACGACGTCAGTCGGCAAGAGCAACTTGACGCCCTTCTTTTCCGCTTCCGCCATCAAAGTCTTGGCGAGTTCAACCTTGTCGTCTTCAACCAAAGAGGCACCGACGGATTTGCCCAACGCCTTGTAGAAGGTGAAGATCATACCACCGCCCAAGATGACCTTGTCAGACTTGGCCAAGAGGGACTCGATGACGCCAATCTTGGAGGAGACCTTGGAGCCGCCGACGATGGCGCAAAACGGTCTCTCCGGGTTCTTGACGGCGCCGTCGAGGTAGTCCAACTCCTTTTGGAGCAAGAAACCGGCAACGTTCGTCTTGCAGGTGCCAGTGACACCAGCGGTGGAGGCGTGCGCTCTGTGCGCGGTACCGAAAGCATCGTTGACGAAGATTTCGGCGGAGCCAGCCAACTTCTTGGAGAACCCGGCGTCGTTGGCTTCTTCTTCCTTGTAGAATCGAGTGTTTTCCAACAAGCACACGGAGCCGTTGGACATGCCGGCGACAGCCTTCTCAACTTCCGGGCCGACGCAGTCGTCGATCTTGGTGACCGGGCAGGAGAGCAATTCGGACAATCTCGCGCCAACCGGGGTCAAGCGGAACTTGTCTTCCGGGCCAGACTTCGGTCTGCCAAAGTGAGAGCACGCCAACACCTTGGCGCCGTTCTTGACCAAGTATTCGATGGTCGGGACGGCGGCGCGGATGCGCGTGTCGTCGGTGATGTTCATGTCGCCGTCGAGCGGGACGTTGAAATCGCATCTGACGAGGACAGTCTTACCTGTTGTTATAATTGTTGTTGTTTTAGAAGAAGAAGCATTTTCGCGTCAGTACAAAATAATTATATTATTGTCGTTGTTCCAGGTGGTCCTTTTCCCTCCTCTCGAAGATATCATTTGCCACCTCATCTCTGATCCAAAATCAATAAAAACACATCCATCGCGCGCTTCTTTCCGCCGCTCTCGTGATGCTTTTTGTACCGCATTCATCATCATCATCATCTCTCGAATAGGACGACGATGAAGGTATTATTATTGTGAACATGACGCGTGAACACTTCTCGAGAGAAGACTCTTAAACTCGGATATATCATCGTGTCATTTCGGATATGACCTCCCCCCCATAACAGACGATGATGATTAATGCGGGCAAATGTGCGCGCGTTTAAATAAAAGAATACACGCGTGATGCGAACGGAAACGGAAAAGAAAAGACGCAAAACCAAACGCCCATCGCATTTCTCCGTGCAAAAATACAAGAAGAGAGATGAAAAAACGAAGAACGCAACGGCGTACGCGTTATTAAGCGTACCTTCCAAGTCACTTTTGCTTAAATCCCCGACCGATTTCTTCGCGGCCTCGACGCGTAAACTGCATCGTTGAATTTTCTTCGATTGTTTCTTCGACGAAACAGATTTCGCGACGACGTTCGCGCGGAACGCGATGGATTGTTGTTGAGCAAATGCAGACATATTTTATAAATGTGTGAGTGAAATGTGTTTGGGAACACGAGGGTGCGTTAAAAGTGGCGTTTTCCGCGAATAAATCATCATCTTTAATCATCATCGGGAAAGAGCTTAAAAATGTTAATATCTGTCTCCTGTGGTGGTCGAACCACGAGTTTCGTTCAAATTTTGATCTCTCTTCCAGCTGGCATTTCTCTCTCTTTTTCTCGCGAGACCAAAAAAAAATTTCTTCTTTTTGTTTGTTTTGTTTTTTTGTTCTGTCGATCCGAACGAACGGACGAAAAATACTCGCGAAGCGTGCATGCGTGACATGCGTGCAATTCTCTCCATTAATAAAATACTATATATCTTTGCGCGACACACTTCACCGAAAAGTATTCAAAAACACGCGACGAGAAAAGAAACAGACACATCTGTATATACTAGAACAGCGATCATCGGGAACTTAACGAGCAAAAGAGAGACGAATATGGGAGGAGGAGGCGCATCTTTTTCGGATCGGGAGGAAAAAGATCAGGAGGCGAAAAAAGAAGGTTTTGGAAAAACAGAGGAGGAAGAGAAAGAGGAGATGACGAGTTTACGACGATCGTCGGTGCCGCACGAGTTGGAGAGCGCGCTGATCGGCGAGGGTGGGCAGATGTCGAAGAACGAAAACAACGACTCGTCGTCGAGCGAGGAAGGAGGGAGAGTTGTCGTAAAGTCCAAGAAAATTGGAGACAGTCGATACTTTCCCTCGTTGGAGAACGACGAGGACGAGGAGGAGAGTGCGGACGATACGAAGAACGAAAATAATAATACCACGAACAATAACAACAACAAAGGAGAAGGAGAAGGAAAAACGTACGAAGAAGGCGAGATTCGACAGACGAGAACAGAAGAAGACGATTTAAAATCGGAAGAAGCTTCGATGAACGAGAAAGTGCGACGACTCTCGGTGCGCGTTTCGAATAATGAAGACGAAACGACGACGACGATGAAGAAGAAGAACAACAACAACAACAATCAAGATATCGACGAAAACGACGTGAACTTACCGCGCGATTTGATGTCCGCCGCAATCGGAGATGACTCGCTCGATTCGCCCATACTTCCACCAGTTTGGGCTCAGATTAGAAGAAGAAACTCTGCTTCCGAGGGAAGAGAGCAGATTTCGTACGATTTCGTGGACGAAGCGCAAGGAGAGCAGCGACGTTCGTACGCGCCGACGCATCGCGACACGACAGACGATCCACACTTAAAAGCACAGCTGGAACAACGCGTGCAACAACAACAGTCGACGCACCAATCGCAGACGCTTCCTTTTTCGCAACCGTACAGAATGCCGGAAAACCACGGCGCGACTCGAACGCTTCTGTATCGCCTTCTTTGCCCAAACGCTCGAGCCGGATCGGTGATTGGCAAGAACGGTGAAAAAGTAAAGCAGCTTCAGCGAGACTCTGGGGCGAAGATTAAAGTCGAACCGCCGGTGGATAGCACGATTGCCGAGAGAGTCATTGCGATCGAAGCGCAAGACGTGGACGACCCGACGGTGTGGGCGCCGTCGCAAATCGCTCTTTTGAGAATAGTCGAAACGATCGTATTAGACGCGGAAAGAAACACCACTATCGGCGCCGCCGAGGAAAACAACGGCCACATTGTCATACGTTTACTCTTACCGTCCTCGCAAATCCGCAACGTTATTGGCAGATTCGGAAACGTCATCGAACGCATCCGCGTAGGATCTGGATCGCACGTTCGCGTTTTACCGTCTTCGGAAACGCCCAGATGCGCGAAACGAAACGACGAGGTTTTACAAATAAGCGCCGAGTCGATGGAAAACGTCGCTTCGGCGTTGGCTATGATCACGACACAATTACGATTGGACCCGCCGGTCCGCGCGCACGAGTTACCCGGAGGCACGAAGGTGCACTGCGACCGCGCGAGCTCTGAAGCTATCAGACGCGCGGCTTCCGGCATCGTCAACGAAGGCGGTATTTTAACCTCCGTGGAGACGACGACGACGACGACACAGCAGCAGCAGCAGCAGCAACAACAACAACAACAACAACACCAACAAAAACAAAAACCGCCGATTTCGCCAACCTTTTTCGACGCGACCAGTCCAGATGTCGGTAGTTATTACGCGCAAAAAGTCTCGCCGGGAAGTTCGGATATATCGTCTTCGGACAGCCCGCAAAGTCCTGGGATGTATTCCTCCTCCCAAGCGCCGATGGTGCACGCTCACGGAGGAGCGTACGCGGAACAGTTCCCAGACTCGAGCGACGTGTGTGGTTTATTCAACATCTCCAACTTTGAAGGTTTAGACGATACAGAACCTGAGTCGCGCATCGCGCCGGGCATCGTTACGAGAACCTTTTGCGTCTTTGAGATCAAAAACGCGCTCGACTCTGCTTCTAAAAAACGCGCGAAAGGTATCATCGAACTCGCCGCCGAGGAGACCAAGTGTAAAGTCACGCAAAGACCAATCGGCGAAGAGCAGGTGAAGAACAAATCCATGCTCCTGACGGTTTCTGGAACGACAGAAAAAGTGGTCGCGGTAAAGACGTTGGTCAAAATGCGATTGGCGAAAGGTTTCGCGGAATCAAAGCGAGAGGAACGTTCCTCGTTCGCCGCCGGGAGACGCGCGAGCGGCGAATATTACCACCACCCTTCGTATTAAACTTCTTTTTTATCAGTAAAGGAAAGGAAGAGAGTTTTAAGAAAGAGCTTACGAAGGGAAGAGAGAGAGACTACGGGCTACAGTATTGTTCTATTTGAGAGTCGACGAGAGAGAAATAACAGAGCGCATATATTACACAACAAGAAAAGAAAGAGACACGAACCTGTGAGAAGTACAGACAGCAACAAAGTGAACCTCTCGGACCGATATATACATATATATATATATAGAAAGAGAGAGAGAGAGAGAAGAGGACACCTACATTTCATTTTCCGCGCGTCGCGTGTTAGCGAGAGCGTTTTATCCATCACACAAAGAAGACTATAAAACACTACTAATCATTTCACAAAATACGCGTCGCACCGTACTTCGTTTCTTTCCCTCCTCAACTCCTCTGAATGATAACGATGATGATGATAATGATAGAATGATGATTTCATGACGCGTAAAGTTATTCGTATTATCATTACAATTAAAAAGTAAAGTTAATCCCTTTCCCGACGGTAAACCCGAGGAGTTCCAACAAGCCTTTCCCAGCCACGAGTTCCACCAACAGAAGACTCCACCAACCAATCATCGACGCTCGAGAGTTCATCGTTTCCGCGTTATCCACGAACCCAAACTTCCCGGGTTCGATCACAGGGACGATTGGCGGTTGGGGCACGCCTGGTGGGGACGCGTATTTCATGCGTTCGCGACGGGAGACGTCTTTTTTGTTCTGTTCGATGGCTTGCATCACGTCGTCGACGACGCCCATCGCTTTAATCATTTTCGGTGATTGGAATCGGATTTTACTGTTATTGGATGATCTTTTTAACGAAGAGGAGGAAGAGGAAGAGGTGGAGAAGGAGGACAAAGCGCGAGAGGAGTGTAACGCGCTCGCAAACATTTTCGTTTTTAAATGTTTATATGTACTTTGCGTGTATGTATCGCGCGCGTTAAAGTGAAGACGGAATGAGCGCTTGGAGACACGTCATCCATAACTGTGACCCTAAATGGGACGCAAAATATTCGGCGATTATTCTTCCGAGTCTTCTTCCGAGTCGTATAACTCTCCATCTTCGTATCGCCAACCGGGTGGTAGAGGACAGTCGTTGTCGAGGAGGTATTGTACACATTCGGTGTGGTTATTCTTGTGAGCGTAGCGTACGGCGTCACTGTCCCAAGGCGCTTTGGCGGTTTCGTGCAAGTGCTTCAAACAGTCTAAGTGGCCGTTTTCGGCCGCCCACATACACGCTCGTTCGTCATATTGATCAAACTCACGCTCGACAAGATATTCGAGTATGTGGAGATGACCATTTTGAGCCGCCCAAGCGGCAGTATCCCAATCCCAAGACGCTTTCACTTCTTCGTGTAAGTATTTGATGCACTCGAGATGACCGTTTTCGGCAGCATATGCACACGCGTCCTCATCGACAGGACACTCATTTGCAACGCAATACTTGACCATTTCCAGATTACCTTGATATACGGCCATAATAATCGTCCTTCCATCCCACTCACACTTTTTCTCCTCTCGCGCCCACTTGAGCAACTCGAGTTTATTCGTTTCAGCAACGTACCAGCAGAAATATGGTTCGTCCATCTCTTCTTCAACGCTATTATACATGCCCCACGGAAAATGCTCCCACGCAACTTCCAAAGACGATATCGAGGACATCTCTTCAATCCAAAACTTCTTTTTTAAATCACCCGCGCGAGATGATCTCTTAATCAACTTTCTCG
>ERZ651776.2466-NODE-2466-length-20061-cov-8.685198_pt1 | contig 20061 bp, 9 predicted proteins | sample MGYA00514761_ERZ651776 | MGnify/ENA metagenome assembly ERZ651776 | reverse complement strand
AGGAAACCGATGTAGCCATCGTACTTACTATGCCCGATGGGCGTACGCAGTATCGCTTGAAGGAAGACTCGGTGACATCGTTGCCTGAGAAAATCACAGGTCGAGTTAGTCAACAAGTTTATGAAGTCCTTAGACCGAGGAGAGAGTATGTGCCACCAGATGATTATGGGAGCTGGTAAAACGACGGTAGTGGCACCATTATTAGCGCTTCTAGTGGCTGATGGAAATACTCTGACGATGCAGGTCGTCCCTCACGCCCTTTTGGAAATGAGCCGAAACGTGATGAGGGAGAAGTTCAGCGCTGTCGTTCGAAAACCTGTATTTACTTTCTATTTCGACCGTTTCATGACCATTGACAGTGCCTTGTACAGCAAGATTTCAAAGTCTAGGGAGATGAAAGCGGTGGTAGTAGCGAGCCCGACGAGCGTCAAGAGTTTTATTTTGAAATTTGTCGAAATGATGCGACATCTTGAGCATGAAAGGACCAGTAGCGACGACAAGAAAGGCGTCGGCAAAAGCATGTTTCGTGGCCTTGGCTTCATGGCTGAGAAAGTCAAACAGGTGGCGAGTAGGAACTTCAGCGAAGTTTCGCTGGGAGAAGCGTTCTACTGTACTGAGACGTTGAAAATCTTTCGCTCTGGCGTTTTGCTTCTCGACGAAGTCGATTTGCTTTTACATCCTCTCCGAAGTGAGCTGAATTGGCCGCTTGGAGAGAAAAAACCACTTGATTTTACGCGAAGTGCGACTCTGGGCGCTGGCATCCGCTGGCAGCTGCAGTGGCACTACTTCGATGCAATCTTCTACGCCTCGGAGGAGCGCATGACCGTATTCTTTGAAGATAGCATGCAGGCCATCGGGATTCTCAAGAGGCTCAAGGACATCATTGATAATGGCAAAAGCGTAAAAGCCTTGCAGCAAACGCCGCATCTGGTTGTGCTCGACCGGAGCTTCTATCACCGTCAGATGCGTCCAGTACTGGCGGAGTGGGTCTTGCTCTTCATGAGAACCAAGAAAATGGGTAGTGTTGAAGACAGGGTTCTCCTCAACTACATGATTTACGGGCCGGAATACGATTCGAGTGGCACGAGCAAAATTAGTGTTGGTTTGACAGATGAATATATGAAGATGCTTAACATGGCGCATGATCTTCTCGCCGATTTTGGTCCCTTTTTGCTCAGCAAGGTCAACAGGGTAAACTTTGGCTTGCTTTCAAAAAAACAGATTGCCGCGGTGAGGAATATGCCGGAGTCTAGGAAACTCACTGCCGTTCCTTTCGTTGGAAAGGACGTCCCCAGTAGAGCGAGTCAGTTTAGCCACCCTGATGTAGTGATCGGCCTGACAATACTGTCATTCCGGTTTGAGGGCCTTCGGTACGAAGACTTCCGCGTAGTTCTCAGAGATCTCAAGGAGCGCTTAGACGGCGAGTTCGGGAACCTAAGGAAGCGCAAGAGTGCGAAGCTGTACGAAAAGTTTGTCGAACTTGCCGGCGGGACTGTCAAAGGCAGGGAACTGAAAATGGACGGCGGCGAAGGCAAGGGCAGGAGCTCGACAGTTAGTAGCCGTAACAGCACGCAGTCCATCAGTTACTCCTCGTCGCCGACAAAATCTTCTCCGATGGATGACATCTTGGCATTAAACCTGTCTCAGAACACCATCGACGAGGACGAGGTTTATTCGGAAGTTGTCAAAGGAGAGTTCGACGAAATTTGGCCTCTACACTTACTAGACTTGGAGGATGACGAGCACATGGCAACCACCTACAAACTGCTACGCAGCTTGCCGCATGTCGTCGACTATTATCTAGACAAAAGCGTCTTTCCGGAAACTATGGAACACTTCGGCGAAAAGATTAGCGCGAGTGGACAAGAGCTCGGCGGGTCACTACTTTTCGGTCGCCGCGTTGGCTTCAGCGGTACGCCTAGTGACCTCCTTCCTGAAGAGCTTGGCAAGTGCGAGTATGAGGAGGGAGTAGACGGGAAGATTATGAACTACCTCACTGACACTAACGTCGTCAGCTCAATCAATGTTGGTGAGGGTTGGACGGTCAGTAGTCTGCTTCAAAACGTTATAAGCACAAATTATCACTGTCTCATCGACACCGGTGCGCTCATTACCGGAATGAGCAACTTTGATGTTGCAGAGTTCTTAATTGACAATGGTCTGCACGAAAAGTTTGAGGGCGTCGTCTTTTTAGACGAAAAGGACAGACAAATGATATTGCTGCGGAAGAGTCGCCAGGTTGTCCGGTTGAATCAAGCTGGAATTCCGTGGGGAAGTCGTTTCACTTTCTACGACCAGGTCCACACCACTGGGATGGACATCAAGCAGTGTTTGAATGCGAAGGCGCTCGTTACTCTCGGTAAGGACATGACTTGGCGCGACTACGCGCAGGGCTGCTTCCGAATGAGGGGCCTTGGTATCGGTCAGACATGTTGTTTGATGATCATACCCGAAGTGAAAAAGCTTATCAGCGTGCGGGGTGTTGAGGACATTGAGAATGCCCCAAAGAGCGGCGATCTCATGTCGCTGGATAGCTCCGAGAGCTATACAGCGAGCAGTGGCGAAGCACTCCTGGTGAACGTCGCGGCTTGGCTCGTCGTCAACGGTATGAAAAGCGAAAACATGCAGTTCAATGTTCTATGCGAGCAGAGCGTGAGGAATGTCTGGAGGAAGCGCGCCTTCAATTTGCTCAACAAGGGACACAGTGAGCTGACCAAGGCAGCCTTTGGGGTGAGAAAACGGGCAAAAACGAGTTCAGGTGCTGATCAGGAGGAGGAACTCAAGAAACTCATGGTCGGCAATGTTAATCCCCGAGACGTTGACAAGATTCAGAAGCTCATGGCCCTGTCAGCCAGTGGTGGGAATAAGAAATCTTCGCCGTCTCTTTCGCCGTCGTCTCCCCAAGGAGATGTTGGGCTGCAAGTCATCCAACGCTGCATCGATATTTTTAGTGAACGCATTGACTTTACGCTCCAGAACACCATTCCGACTCCGCAGCCCTTTAGTTTGAAGATTCAGGGCGAAATAAAGGATCACAAGGACTTCCTGCGGAACGACCATGACGCCGCAGTCGTAGATAAGATATTGCTTCAACTGATGGGCGCGGAGAAGCTTGCGAACGAGAGGAGCACCGCCGCTGTGAGGAAGACAGCGGGCGAGAGCGAGCAGGAGCTCAAGTTGAATCGGGAACAAGTCGAAGAGCAGGAAGAGGAGCAGGAGGAAGAGCAAGAGCAAGAACAAGAGCAAGAACAAGAACAAGAACAAGAAGAGGAAGTCGTCGAGGAGGCCGCAAAGAAGAAGAAATACTCAAGAGATGATGAAAAGGCGAAACCGTGGGACCTCGACGAGCTCGGGAAGGAGGATGGAAAAGTCAGCAGGTTTTACAAGTGCAGTGACTTCAGCGTCAAAAATGATTTGTTCGGAAAGCGCGTGAGCTTGGATTTCCCCGAATACATGATGATGAGTGAAAATCATTATGTTGTTGGGTGGGGTCTTCGGACTCACAGGCGGCTGAAGAACATCATCTGCTACATGGAGTGGGTCCCCAGCAAGGGTCAGCTCAAGTGGCTCGAAAACAAAAGTAGCAAGTTCAATTATCAGCAAGAAGTCTCGCTGCGAAAAGCATTTGAAATGGTCGCGGTCGATGGAACCGGAACTTTGGACCGTGAGGAGCTCAAATTTGTGTTGTCCGCAGTTGACGTTGATATGGACGGCGAAGAGGGTGAGGCTTTCCTCACATCTACGTTGGGTCCAGCCGGCGAAGGGAGGGTTAGCTTCGAAAAGCTTCGAGAAATCGTCGCCAACAAAAGCTACAGCAAAGTGCAAGGTGGGCGTTACTACGTTGCCTTGAGTTTACTTGAGGCAGAGTGCATGAGGGGGTTCTTGCACGGTGGCGGTGCTAGTTTCGGAGGGTCAAATTGGTCCTTGGATCGCTACGCGGCCTTAAGAACCAGCTATACATTGCTAGACAGCAGTAGTACTTACGAGAAGGGCGGAGAATACCAAGATGGTTGTGTGCGAAGCTGTTATAAGTTCATCGACTCGCAGGTCAACTTTGACAGCAAGGAGCTGAACCTTTTGCTCCGGGCTTTGCAAGATAACGATTGCGACGTGCGCAAGCGCTTTTTCAAGGAGGTTAAAAGCAATAGGAGGAGGAGAGACGAAGCTGTCGAGGCAAAATCGGTTGGGAAAGTTTTCATCACTCCAGACGAATACCATTTGTTGCAGCACAAGGTCACCATGGCCAGGATTCGCAAGCTGCTGACAGACCGCCGACTTTACATTCGCGACGCCTTCACAGCATTCGACTATGATAAGGATGGTATGCTCAGTGTCGGTGAGTTGTACGGCGGTCTAGAGTGGCTCGGGATGAAGCTGTCTCAGAACGCCATGATGGAAATCTTCAGAGAAATGGACAAGGACAAGGACGGCTTTATTACTATGGAAGAGTTTAAGCTAGGCGTTTTAGGAGAAGATGGGGAAGAGGAAGAGATCGAAGGAACGCTAGAGGGTGGAGGGGACAGTATTGGACCGGGAGGGTTGAGCATCACACCTAGGAAGGACATGGATAGGAAGGAAGGGGTCGACCCAAGGAAGGTCGATATTCCCGGGACCATCTTGGGGAACATCAAGATTAAGGCCAAAAGCTGTCAGAAATTCTCCTTGATTTGGAAGAGTGCGGGAAGTATGAGCCGCCAGAAGGTGTCAGTCTGGAAGCCAGTGCTAGAAGGGGCGGACCGATTGTTCCGACAGAACAAGGAGTTGGTTTGCGTAGGGCATTATTGTGGGCGGAACTATGATAGCCCTAACAAGGATGGAAGTGATAGGATGCTACTGGAAATCACTGATATGACTGTCAGTAGGGTGGGGGGGAGCAGCTGGCTTCCCATCGTTCTCGATAAGTATTTGCCAAACCCCGCTCGCTTCCGTCTAGTTTGGAGCCTTGATCACGGTAAGAATAAGTTCTACAGCTGGGAGCCGATCCCTCCCAGCGACGATTTTGTCGCTCTGGGAATGGTAGGTACTAAAAAAGAAGAACCTCCCAAACTCACGTGCGTTCGATGCGTACCGAAGGAATGGGTGCGGCCCAGCGAAACGTGTGAGGGCATTTGGAATGATAGTGGAGCAGGGGGAAGGAGTGGTAGTATTTGGGCTATCAACAACATGAATTTGATCAAGATGAAGACGGGACACGATCCCCCTGGACCTGGGTATGAGCTAAAAAGCTGGCGATTCATGCTGAGGCAATTTACCAGCGGCGGAGGTCAGGGAGGTTATGTGGCTCCTACCACCCCCACGAAATAATTTTTATGTAAAAATGACGACTGTTGCACGCAATTTTTTTCGGCAAAATTTATTCACTACTTCTGGTGCTGTCATTACAGGTTCAGTCACCTGATTTTCGCTTTTTTGTCTTCTTTTTTGTTGGCTTCTTCTTTGTTGGCTCAGTCGGGTCACAGATTTCGTTCAGTGTCGTTTGCACATCTCCATTATTCTCTTTTTGCGGATGGTTCAGGTCTCTTGGGTGAAATGAAGTGTCGATCGTCCTGCTCCATGAATATTCAAAATCAACCACCACATCTTTCTCCATTGCTGGGGGGCTCGCATTCAGCTGGATGGGAGATGGCAAAGTGTTGGGAATTAACGGCTGCTGGTTGTCGGAGGGAGAGTTGGTAGTCATCAAGGGGGGATCAAACGAAGTCGTATCGTTGATGCGACTTTCGCCACCTACGTCACCCCACAAGTCGTCGTACTCCGTGATTTCGCCTTCATAATCACCCCCCTCCACACCTTGCGCCGCTAGCGCAAAATTTGCGGCCGCGTTACCGTCGCTGAAACCGAGGCCGACGCCAGGAATGTTCACATCTCTATCAGTTTTGTTGATGAGGTGGAGCAGTCTGTACCTGTATAGAATATAGTCCTGCTGCATCGAAAATGATTTGTCTGCAATATCGTCCTCAGGGAACTCTGACTCCATCGGGTTGATATAAAGACCCAAGCTGTCCGCATCCTTAAAGTGGCGACGTCCGAGTCCCCCCACGACACTTGCGCTGCTTTCCATTATTAAAATAACCGCCACAGCGTCGCTCACCTCAACGACTTCCTTATACATCAGCCGAGCATGAGCTTGGCTGAGTCGAATCAGACTCTCAAGCAATCGAACAGTCGCCTTCGCTCCATGAACGCTCTTTCGGCATTCGTTGTAGTGGCGGGACAAAAGTATTCGAGCACCCCGGGAGAGTCGCGGATTTAACTCCTTGATGTTGGCAATATAACCGCGCAGCTTTTCTATTCCCCAAAGTTCGTTGATATCATTGAAGTTTTGGCTCTCGCGTGCGTCATTCTGAGAAGTTGCATTAGGGTTCATTGATTTTTCAAACTCAGAAGATTGTGAAACTCCGTGATGTCCCTTGATAGCGTGATTCAGTAAAAATGTTGCTATCTTGGCGTCTCGTTCGGTGCTGGCAGTGTCGAGGAGGACAAATACTAGGTCAAAACGCGATAGCAGAGGAGTGCCGATTCCGGTATTCTCCGAAAGGGTCTTGTCGTCATTGTAAAGGCCCTTGGGATTGGTGGTGGCCAAGACAGTCGCACGACAATTTAGCTTGCATATGAGACCGGCCTTCGCCACGCTTAGGCTCTGCTGTTCCATTGCTTCGTGTATTGTTGTCCGATCACGCTCTTGTATGCAGCCAAATTCATCGATACAGCAGACGCCCCGGTCAGCGAGGACCAGCGCCCCAGCCTCCAGGGTCCATTCATTCTTATCTCTTACAGCTGAACAAGTTAACCCAGCCGAAGTCGTTCCCACGCCGGTTGTCAGCACGCACCGAGGGGAGAGCGCGTTGGCGAACCTCAAAAACTATTGTAAATGTTATATTTGGAAAGCGTGCGAGTATGACGCACAAAATAGGGATGTGTGAGAATTTCTAAAAAGCTCGTTCGAAGGTAAAAATGAGAAAACCTCACCTGAGATTTTCCCGTGCCTGGATCCCCCACGAGGAGCATGTGAGATTGGGAACGACGTTTCATCCTTGGGGCTTGCGATTTCTGTTTTGGCGGCGGGGGCAACATTTGAGGGTTGTCGTGGAGCGCTTGCTGTACTGTGTCGGTGCGTTGTTGGTGCAACGTCTGTTCAGTTCGATTTTTGCTTTTTCTTTTATTTGGGCCGGACGATTCGGGCTGGGGAGACTGAGATGTCCAAAACTGTACTGGTGCGGCTTCGTCACCACTACTATCATCTTCGTCGCTGCTCTCATCGTTAATGTTATTGCCATTACTGTGGCCAAAGCTACTGCTAGTGACAACACCGCCGCTGTTAACAACTCCCGTTTGCCGCTCGGCTACCTTCGATTCATCGACTCCGACTCCGTCATTATTCACGCTACCTCCGTCCTCGCCCACGCCACCAACCAGAGTCAGCAGCAGACTCAACTTAATAGTCATCATCCCGTAAAGCTTCGGACAGACTGCCCTGACAATGTAATTCCTTGCCGCAATCGGAGCAGCCTTGTTGTGAGGATTGTCCCAAAATTCCCTAAAACCCTTCTTGAGCATCTCGCGGGCATTGAGATCATTGCTTTGCTCCTCTCCCCCTCCCACAATGACTCCCTCCCAATTGTCGTCTTTGTCGCCATTGTTCACTCTCACAGAGTCTGCCCTCAGGCACATCTGCATTTCCGGTTTCAAGAAAGGTGTTACCGGGTCCCAGCGGGCCATTATCTTTCCCACGACAGTCACATCATCGCCAGGCTTACACTGATCAACAAGATCGTGCTGGAGGATCAAACACAAGCTGCGGGGAATCATACCGATGCCCAACTTAGTGACGCTCTCCTGAATCTTAATCTCCTGATAATCGGAGTAAGTGTGTTGGCTCTCGTCTTCAATGAACCTGTTCCCACCGCATATTTTTCCCTCCCCCCCCAACTGGGATAAGCAAACAAGCGGCTGCACGATTGCATTGTCGCTCTGTTCCATGTCGGCATAGACCCGAAATTCGTGACCACACTTGCTATTCAGACACCGAAATACCTTGTACTCATTCAGCATCCGAATCTGGGAAGTTCGAATCACTGTGCCATTGAGTTGAACAACGGAACCTACGTCAGACGCGGTAATTGAAGATGCACTCGATTTAGACGTTTCGCAATGAGGAGGAAGGTGTTGCAAACGCACATGGAGGTTTGACCTTTGCCGCTTTCTCCCCCTTCCCCCTCCCACCTCAAACAGATTCTGAGCCTGCACCCTATCGCCATCGGCATCTTCCTTCTTCAGCCCCTTTACCCACATCTTCTTCTTTACTTCCAAATCTTTCTCGTCCTCGAGCATGGACATCTGCAGCTCCATAAGAACGGGGGTGAGGAGGCTGGCAACATTAGCATGTTTGAGTACCATCCTGGACAGTGGGGGGGAATACTCACAAAGGGCAAACATGTCCACAAAGTATGAGTAATCGGCCGATTCCTTATGCCCTCTGACGCTCGATTGCGACCCGACCTGTTGATTGTCACTAACTAACAGCTCGCGAATTTTCTTCAGTTCCCCCAACTCTCCCAAAAAAAATTCCTTAAACATCTCCTTCACTTCGTTGGGATTTGCGTACTCTTCGTAGGACGTTTTCAACAGCTCTTGAGCCGACATGTCGTTCAAATGTGGGTAGACAGGCGATATCATGGCAGTATGAAGTCAGTCGTCGGTACTGTACGAAGTACGAAGTCAATCGTCTTCCGTCTTCGGAGGGAGATTTCGTGGGGAGGAAATGGAGGTCTTTGAAGATATTTTTGGGTTTATTTCTTCAATAAATTGAGGTTTTGTCTTGTGCTGTGGGCGTTCGAAAAACGAGAAACGACATCAATGGTTCTGGGTGATTTGTAGCCATTTATTAAGTGAAGAACCAAGGCAAAAAAGAAAAAGGGCAATCACACTTCGTTTTCTCTTCATTTGCGAGGAAAAGCGGGCGTTCAAAGCGACCTCTGAATTTTCGTAGTGCGTAGGGCTAAGTAATAGGAAAATTGTGAAAGTTCACGTATTAAACGGGGGAAATCCTCGGCACTCAGAAATTGGGGGTATCCCCGCCCTGGAAGAGTCTCTTCCAATGAATTCTCAGGCATGCAACGAATCTCCGAGCTGGTTCGAACTTGCCCTGCAGAGTGCTTGTGCTCCAACTGCCACCAGCTCAAGCACATTCACTACCAGCGCCGAGAAAGGAGAAGGGGATGGCGATGTTCCCGGCGTGGAGAAAGGAATTGCGAGTGCTAGTTTCTTTCTTAATCGGGTATCGCTACGGAATTTGAGAATCCCAGAGGTATTTCTGGCAGATTTGCAGTCAAATGGTTTCGTTCTTGTGAAAGATGTGCTTGAATATGACGAAGGAGAGGGTGTGATGGGGGGCTCGTTGATAGAATCTGTTGATTGCGTAAAGGTGAGTGTGGGTTGAGCAGGGAGGAGGGGAATGGGAGGCATTGAAAATAGTAGATAGCACACTCACACACACAACAAAAATGATCCAACATCTTTGCATCAAAACGTAGAAAGTCATCGAAGAAAAAATCTCCCATGACTCTGACTTTGAGTCCCCACTCACAACACTACCCGGATGTTTCCGACTACCCGGATTTTCCGCATCCGAAATCCTTGCCTCAAAGCCCGGCAAAATATTTACTTTCATCAAACCAGTGGACGACCTGCTCAAGGGTGGGATTGCTCTCAGCGAAATCACCTCAGTCTGTGGCCCCGCAGGAGTTGGGAAGTCCAATTTCTCCATGCAGATTTGCGTCGACTGCGGACTAGGGAATAAGTGGGGGGGGGCAGGCGGGAGGAGCATCTACTTTGACACAGAGGGGGGAGTGGGGGAGGGGAGGTGGACTGAATTGGCGACAGGGTTGAAAGAACATGTCGAAAAAATTGAGAAAAGAAAGAAAAGGAAGAAAGGGACAATTGACGCGGAAAACGGGAACGGAAATGGAAATGGAAATGGAAATGGAAATGGAAATGGAAATGGAAATAATGGACATGGCAATAATGATGATGGTGTAGATGTTTCTAACCCAGGACAAGGAAATGGAGGGCCTAATGGTCAGGAAGACGAAAGTGGTGATGTAGACGACGAAAGTCAAGATAATGGAAATGATCCTGGAAACAATAATGAAGAGGAAGAAGAGTCAAATGATGAGGGTAATTCCAATGAAGATGACAATGGAGAAAACACTGACGACAACGAGTCAAATGATGAAGGTGACTCCAATGAAGATGACAATGGAGAAAGCACTGACGACAACGAGTCAAATGATGAAGGTGATTCTAATGAAGGTGACAATGGGGAAAATACCGATGAAAATGAAGAAGATGATGAAGATGTAAATTCGAGTACTCCAGGAACAGGAGATGCAGGAACTGAGAATGAAGGTGGTGAAAATGGAGAAAATACAGGTGAGGAAATTCATGAAAACGACTCAGGAGAGCAAAATGGAAACAATACTGGAAACACCAACGGAAACCCTAATTCTGGAGGTCAGACAGGAGGGAATTGGTCTTCTCAAGGATCGAATAACCAAGGAAATTCAGGCTCAGGAGGCGGTATTGGCTCTAGTAATGGCAATGCAGGAAATACTGGAAACAACAACCAAGGAAATTCAAACTCTGGTGGAGACAATAATCCTGGAAATAACGAAAATAATCAAGGGGATTCAAATGCTGGTGGAGACAATAATTCTGGAAATAACGAAAATAACCAAGGGGATTCAAATTCTGGCGGAGACAATAATTCTGGAAATAACGACAATAACCAAGGAAATTCAAACTCTGGTGGAGACAATAATTCTGGAAATAACGACAATAACCAAGGAGATTCAAATGCTGGTGGAGACAATAACCAAAACGATGGAGGAAACGGAAAGAGTAACGGAGACACAGGAGGAAAAATAGGTAATTCAGGGAAAAACCCTTCAAATACAAATTCTCCTGAGTCCAATAAGGAAGCTGAACAACAAAGAAAAGCTGCGGAAGCTGCACAAAAAGCTGAACAACAAAGAAAGGCTGCAGAAGCTGCGCAAAAAGCTGAACAGCAAAGAAAAGCTGCGGAAGCTGCACAAAAAGCTGAACAACAAAGAAAGGCTGCAGAAGCTGCGCAAAAAGCCGAACAGCAAAGAAAGGCTGCGGAAGCTGCACAAAAAGCTGAACAACAAAGAAAGGCTGCAGAAGCTGCACAAAAAGCTGAACAGCAAAGAAAGGCTGCGGAAGCTGCACAAAAAGCCGAACAACAAAGAAAGGCTGCGGAAGCTGCGAAAAAAGCTGACCAACAAAGAAAAGCTGCTGAAGCTGCGAAAAAAGCTGACCAACAAAGAAAAGCTGCTGAAGCTGCGAAAAAAGCTGAACAACAAAGAAAGGCTGCGGAAGCTGCGAAAAAAGCTGAACAGCAAAGAAAGGCTGCGGAAGCTGCGAAAAAAGCTGAACAGCAAAAAAAGACAACGCCAGCTAAACCCAAAGCTAATTCGGAAGCCTTACCTACAAATTCAGGATCAGGTAAACCAAAAGCAAATACGCCAAATAAAAAAGGAAAAGGGCGATAGTCCTTTTTTCCTTTTTGCTATTGAGTTTTCATTTAATCTTAGTATGTTTGCAGACTCAAAATATATTGGACTATGGCAATTATTGGAAAAATTAGAGAAAAGTCTATTCTCCTCGTAATCATTATCGGTTTAGCATTATTAGCGTTTATTCTAACTGACTACAAATCAATGTTTGGAGTGAATGAAGGGGAATATGGTATTGGACATGTTTTCGGAGAAAAAGTCGATCAAGTAAGATTCAATTCATTAGAAGCAAAATATGGCGAAAATACTTGGAATTATTATGTCGATTCTTTAATCATGAATAAAGAATATGATGCCTTGGGTTTATCCATTTCAGATAAAGAATTTAACGCCTATCTGATGGCAGATCAGGGTTTCGGAGTTATAAAAGACCAATCTATTCAAGGATTATTTGTTGATTCCATTACAGGGAAAGTAACTGAAGAATCCAAAAAGTTAGGTAGAATTAAATTAAAACAGCAACTAGACCAGGCTAAAAAAAACAAAAAAGATTGGGCCGGTGTAAAAAGCTATTATTCCAATATCAGAAAACGCGAAAAGTACCTTGATATTATTTCTCAAGGAATTTATACCACAACAATTGAAGCGGAAGATGAATACAAAAACACAGAGGATAAAAAATCTATACGCTATATTTTCAAACCAACAAATTCTATTGAAGATTCTGAAATAAAGTACAAAGAGAGTGACCTTGTTCGATATTATGCGGACCACAAATATGATGCGAAGTATCAAAATGAAAAAGGCTATAAAGTAGTAAGATACTTTAATGTTTCAAATGCACCATCTAGCACAGACAGTCTAGAATTCTTTAATGAATTTAACGTCATGTCGCAAGAATTATCTGTTGCCGAAAACGACACCGTTTATTCAAATTTAAAAAGTGATTTGAAGCAGTCTTTTTTCAACGCCAGATCTACAGCTGTCCCTGAAAACCATTTTAAAGCAGAAGAACTTTTTACTTATCCTCCTGCTCTTGATACAATATTTCAATCTGCGGATATTGGACAAATCGTAGGTCCATATGCATGTGGTGACAAAATGAAATCCAAAACCAAAGGACTTAATTATTATGCTATTTCAAAGGTTATCGGTAAGACACCAACAAGAATTAAAGCAAGGCAGATCTTAGTTACGATATCGGCTAGCGACGATACTTTAACTAAAAAAAATCAGGCAGAGTCGTACCTAAATCAATTATCAAGCTCTGCTGACAGGGATATAACTTTCAATGCATTAAAAAGCAATTCAGCAGATCCGGTTGGAGAATATGATAACTTAACAGAATTATTCCTGAATTATCCAGAACAAAATAGGACAAGTTTTTACGGTGAAGAAATTTCAAACTTTTGTACAAATTCTGCAGTTGGTTCCGTAAAACTTATTGAGACAGACAGAGGTTTTCATATCGTGGAAATTCTAGAAAGGGATAACTATTATTTACCTAAAGTTGCTTCCATCTATAAAGAATTCAAGCCTTCCGAAGAAACCATGTCTTTGAAAGAAAAAGAATCGAGCACTGTATTAAGTGCGTTGTACAGAAAAATCAGTAAACTAAACAGCCAAGAAAAGATACAAGCTTACTTTGATACCACTTTAATTCAAGGCGGTTATCAACCAAAAGCAGTACAACTTTTTGATAATTCCCCAGAAATTCCTCTAAATGTACTATCGGAACCAGCGGCAAACAAATTAATTCAAGCAGCGTATAAGTCAGGAGCGAAAGTTGGAACCCTTGTGGGAAGACCTGTTAGGGATAAAAACACTTATGTCATCGGCATGGTATATTCTAATAGACAAAAAGGAGCGCCTTCTTATGAAGAAATCAAAAAAGACATAAAGAAAGATTTTCTTACTGCTAAAAAGAATGAAATTATAGTAAAAAATTTCGCGGGAAAATCTTTGGAAGAACTTGCTGGATCGGAAAGTGTAAAACCTGCAGAGGTTTCATTTAAAAACATGAATAGTATCGATGCAGAAGTCATTGGTTCTTTGTTTTCATCAAATGGACCAAAAGAAAATGAAACCACTAACCCTATCAAAGGGGCTACGGGAGTCTATGTTATAACTGTTGACAAGGTAGTATCAGCTGCAACAATTAAAAGCTTTAAAGTGAAAAAAGAAGAAGTAAATAGAACTTCGATAATGCAGCTTGTAAGAAACCCTATGACTTATAATCAAAACAGAAAACCTTCTGAAGAGAATTATATCATCAATGGTTTATATGAAAGAGCAAATATAATTGACAATAGAAAGCTTTTAAATTTAGGAATTAGAAACTAATCTAATTCCTTATTTTAAAAACGTTGTTAAATCCTACTTTATAACCACTCCATCTCTCGTCAGCTTTGTAATAGTCAGTAGAAATGATTTGAGCATTCGACTTGAGTGCAGAATTCCACATAGAAAAGTCGTGATCTCTAGATTGAATAGTTCCTGCATCACTTCTTGTACGGATGACGTACTTAGCAGATTGTTCGCTTATACTGCTTTCTATTCCCATCGAGTGATTTCGTAATAAGAATGCGGTGTTCACATCATTTGGTTCACCGTAGTAAAACATCAAAGGTTGTTTAAACGACCTGTATATATGTTGATTATTCCCTTCTAAAATAAAAACAACCTTCCCTCTGCATTCAGATAAAAAAGGCCACCCCATATTCTCAACACGTTCGCTAATGCTTGCATATCCAGACTTAAAATCAGAAGGTTTATAAATATCATTAGGAGAAAATACAGCTGCGATTTCAGATTCTAATTTTTGATATGCAATCGTATCAAAAGGAATGCATTTTTTGAAACCCAAATTCCTTAACGTTTTTGATTCATCTGCGGGGTGAGAACCCTTGGCCTCAATATTGATAAATATGGGGATATGATTTGCATTTTTTTGACTCCATTCTTTAATCGCTTGTAAGCCATCAATTAGGGTGAGATAATTTGTTTCAAAATCGACATCTGAAATATGCAATAATTTAAATCCTGGGGATTTCATTGACCGGTCTTTCACTCTTTGCTTTTGGCCAAAAAGGAACAAATTGACTCTTCGCCTTCTATAATGACCACCTTTAGGATCATAGTTAACGTCTAACTCCACCCCCCTGACGCCATAATCAGTAAACTGTTCTTCAAAAGGCAAATGACCATAATCAATAAACTTTGGGTTATTTTGCTCTCCTAGTTTGTCTTGAAACTTGCTTAAAAATTTCAATACTTTGGGATGCGGTTTTTTCTTATAACTGTTATGAGATGCAATGATCCTTATATCGTTCAATCGAATTGAATCCATATTTTTCTGAGCTCTAAAGACAGAAATGGATAACAAAAAAAGTAAGGGTAAAATGGTATTTCTCATTATTTTCCTTTCATTTTTTGAATTAAGTAATTACGAATTTTTGATCTAAGGCATTCGTTATTTGATTTAAAAGATCTATTTTTTAATGAGGTCAAATCAAAATAACCATTCAAAACCTCTCCATCTTGAACTATCTTAAACTGCTTTATTCCCTTGTTCTGAATAACTGTATATAAATTATGGTTACTCCAGTAACTAGGATTCTCCAACATTTCCAAACAGAATGGAAACACATTGTTGGCATTCCCTTCATAACCATATAGCGATAACCCTCCTTGAAAATCATCATTTAAAGCAAAAACAGGCTCATTATTATAATTTGAATTAAGAAAATAGGGGGCCTCGATAAAAACATAAGAATCTCGAAGCTCATCTTTATTTAAAAGATCAGCATATTCTATTAATTTACCCTCTCGATGATCCCATGAACGGATCGAATTGATCGTTTGCATTTGCATAGACGCAAACCACAGAACGGCAATAATGTAAGACACGAAATAAAATCGTGATTTAAGTATATATAAACAAAATATAGCTATCAGAATAGAATAACATAGATGAGCAGGAAGCATCATTTTATTATAAAGTCCAAACGATACTGCAGGATAATTTGATACAACAAATATCAAACTACAAGAAGCCAATGTAATCAGCATCGAATAAATTAATCTTCTATTTAGATTAAATTCCAACTGAGACTTGATTACATAAATAAACGGAACTACAAGGACACTCAGCCATAATAGCGGTTCAGAATAAAAAAATGGAATAACCTCTAACAAGAGCATGGGTATTTCCACAAGAATAACCACGAAATAGTATATGGACTGCAAAACAGAATGTAATGATGGAGCAAACCCATAGATACCAGATTCATTCTGATATATTGGGCCTATTAAAAACTTAAAAACGAAATAAATAACAAATATCAAAATACTCCACCTCAATAATCTTGAATGTAAAACCTCCTTCAAGTTTCCTTTATAATTATAGGCAATAGGAAAAATAAATAAAGGAAAAACGATTTCACAAGATAACATAGCGAGCAGCCCAAATAATAGAAAATGAAAATACTTTTTCCGAGTAAACCCGCCATCAATATCTTTTAAATAGCCGAGTGCCAATAAATAGAAAAGCAACGATAATAAATAACCCATCTGAAAAAAATTAAATAGATGAGCCGTTGAAAAAACAGGAAGAGACATAAAAAAAAGAAAGATCCATATCGAACTTCCTTTAAAATAGGAATAGAATACTTTTCTCGCTTGAAAAACTATGGCAAACCAGAGTGAAATACGAACAACATTATAGAAAATATAATGCTCCTTAAATAGATGAAGCGTCGTCGTTTGTATTAAGCCATAAATAGGTCTAGACAAATGACCTGGTCTAGATAAGCTATACCCTAAATCAGTCCAGAAATTCGGAGCTAAATGACCTACAAGGGATAAATCATCAGAAATACCAAAACCCAATAAAAACAATAATGGTCCAAAAACAATCATGATGAGAATAATCCACCATATCATTGCTTTATTGAAAACCATTTTCATTAAATCAATTTAGCTTGTCAAACAATTCGCTATCTACCTCATTTGGAACCGTTACTTTCAATAAGGGTTCTTTTTCCATTGCTCTCAAAATAGCGAAATTTGCATTTTTATTTCGAGCCCAGCTCCTTCTTGCCACTCCGTTATTCACGTCCCAATGGAGCATCATATTTAGATTTCTATCCGTATTTTCGCTTCCATCCAATAACATTCCAAAACCTCCATTAATGACTTCACCCCACCCTACTCCACCACCGTTATGTATAGAAACCCATGTGGCACCTCTAAATGAATCGCCAATCACATTTTGAATCGCCATATCCGCAGTATATCGTGAGCCATCATAAATATTTGATGTCTCTCTATAAGGTGAATCTGTTCCCGAAACATCGTGATGGTCCCTACCTAAAATTACAGGACCTATTTCTTTATTTCGAATGGCTCGATTAAATGCCTCTGCAATTTTCATTCTCCCTTCAGCATCAGCATATAAAATTCTTGCTTTTGATCCAACTACCATCTTATTTGCTCCAGCACCCTTAATCCATTGAATATTATCTGCCATTTGTTGACTAATCTCATCTGGGCTATTCAATCTCATCTCCTCAAGTACTTCACATGCAATAGCATCGGTCTTTTCAAGATCACTATCTTTACCGGAAGCGCAAACCCACCTAAAAGGCCCAAAACCGAAATCAAAACACAAGGGACCTAATATATCTTGAACATAAGAAGGGTAAATAAAGTCTTCTTTATTTGAGGCAAGAATGTCTGCACCCGCACGAGAGGCTTCTAGTAAAAAAGCATTCCCATAATCAAAAAAATATGTTCCTTTATCCGTATTTATTTTAATGGCTTCTGCATGCCTCAAAAGACTCTCCTTGACTTTTTTCTTAAACAAATCAGGGTCTTTCGACATCATCTCATTTGATTCATCAAAGGTGAGTCCTGCAGGGTAATACCCTCCTGCCCAAGGATTGTGTAATGAGGTTTGATCCGATCCCAAATCAACATAGATGTCCTCTTGACAAAATTTTTCCCAAACATCCACAATGTTTCCAATGTAAGCCAATGACACGACTTCAAGATTTGTTTTGGCTTTTTTTACTCTATCACAGAGCTCATCAAGATTATCAATAATTTCATCTACCCAACCCTGATCGTGTCTCGTTTTTGCCGCTTTAGGATTAACCTCTGCCGTAACAGATATTACGCCAGCAATATTTCCTGCTTTAGGTTGAGCACCTGACATTCCACCGAGACCCGCTGTTACAAAAAGTTTTCCCTTATAATCATCTCTATTTTTTGCAATTTTTCTTATTGCATTTAAAACTGTTATTGTGGTTCCATGAACAATCCCTTGAGGACCAATATACATATAAGATCCAGCCGTCATTTGTCCGTATTGGGTTACGCCTAAAGCATTAAATTTTTCCCAGTGATCTTGACTTGAATAATTCGGTATAACCATTCCATTTGAAACGACCACTCTTGGTGCGTTTTTATGAGAAGGGAACAAGCCTTGTGGATGACCTGAATTCATGACTAAAGTTTGTTCCTCCGTCATTTCTGACAAATATTTCATGGTTAACCTATATTGAATCCAATTTTGAAATACTGAACCATTTCCGCCATATGTTATTAATTCATGTGGATGCTGTGCGACATCATGATGAAGGTTGTTTTGAATCATCAACATAATCGCCTTAGCCTGCTCGCATTGTCCAGGATATTCATCAATTGGCCGGGCATATATCTCATTTTCTGGACGATAACGATACATATAGATTCGACCAAATAAATCCAGCTCCTCCTTGAATTCGACGATTAATTCTTCGTGTTGTTCTTTTGGAAAATACCGCAAGGCGTTTTTTAAAGCCAACTTCTTTTCATCTGATGATAAAATTTGCTTTCTTTTCGGAGCGTGATTAATGGATTTATCATAATCCTTTTTCGGGGGAAGTTCCTTTGGAACTCCTTGTAATATTTCTTGCTGAAATGATATTGTGCTCATAACTTTATATTAGACTATAAAGTTATATGATTAATTAATACATGAGCATAACAAAACCATGCTTTTGAACTTCACTCCCTCCTTCAAAAACGGCGTTAATCTTATAAAAGTAGGTTCCTTCGTCAAGAACTTTATTATTCATGTTCGTTCCTGGCCATGTCCCTGCAGGATCAAAATACTCATAGACCTTATTACCCCACCGATTTAAAATAACACATTGAAACTCCTGAATCCCGTTATAATTTATAAAAAATTCGTTATTTCCTACCTCAGAGGATAATACAATAACATTCGGAGCATTCAAATCACAAAAATAATATTCGAGAGTTGCAACATCTTCTGAAGAACCACAGATGTGATTTAAGGTAACCGTATAATCACCTTCTGTATTTGCTTCAATTAAACTTCCAGTTTCTCCATTTGACCAATCAAAAGAGATATTAGAATTGTAACCCTCCTGTACAGGGTCTGATATTGCGAATGCCTCAAGTTGAGCAGAAGAACCACTACATAGACTCGTATCACTTGCAACAACAGTATAATTTGGAGGAAAATCTACGTATATCAATTGATCATAAAGACAAATTGGGTCCGAAAACGTTAAATCATATACCCCCCCAATACTCGTCGTAACCGTTGGGTTAATAGGATCTCCACTTATACTTATTTCTGGACTTGTACTTGACCAAGTTCCTCCGTTAGGCGCATTAAGTCCAGAAACTTGATACGTGTAATTACAGATTGCTGTATCATTTACAATATCCGGAATAGGCAAAATGGTGAAATTGCCCAGGACTGTATCGCATTGGTTTGACACCTCTAATACATAAGACCATGCCTGGTCTGAAACTAATGTTGGGTTCGTTGTTCCGTCACTCCACAAATAACTTATTTGAGTTTGATAACCATCATTGTATGGACTTGTAGTAACCTCTGGAACGATCTCATATCCAGAATTCTCACAAACAACTGTGTCTGGCATGGATAAATATAAATACGGTGGAAATGAAATATTTGCAGTATCCGTGACGTTGCATTCATTATCCGTAAAAATTACTTGATAATCGCCAGCCATGGAACTTGATATTAACGGGTTTATTATGTTTTCATTTGAAAAGCCAATTGTGGTATCTAAAGAGCTCCAAACCCCACCACTAAAAGAAACCGTTTCAGAAACTTGAAATTCCAAATTACAGGCGACCGTATCTGAGAAGATTTCAGGACCGGCAACAACTGTGAAAGAAACGGTCGTATCGTATGGACAGCCATAATTGTCCATTACATTAAAAACATAGGAATATGAACCTACTGTATTTGGCTGTACTACAATTAAAGTATCATTTTGGGTTGAGATAATAGTAGGGTCATTATTCCACCAACTCGTATCTGCAGAAGTTTGGTATGATCCTAATCCAGGAAAGTAAGATCCATCGAAAAATAATCCCCATTCAAAAATATAACCATCGTCTACAGAAAGATTATCTTGAACGAAAATCGTCCAATTGCCATTTACGGGACAGCCAGCAAAACCTGCAAAAGAGGTTTCGG
>ERZ651776.2464-NODE-2464-length-20085-cov-3.844862_pt1 | contig 20085 bp, 25 predicted proteins | sample MGYA00514761_ERZ651776 | MGnify/ENA metagenome assembly ERZ651776 | reverse complement strand
GTTTTGCATTAGGAGGTGGTTTAGAACTTGCGATGGCTTGTCATTTCAGAGTTGCATCTGATAATGCAAAAATGGGGCTACCCGAGGTGTCTTTGGGTGTAATTCCAGGTTATGGAGGTACCCAGCGCTTACCTCAGCTAGTAGGTAAAGGGAAAGCTATGGAATTAATCATGACAGCAGGAATGATAACCGCAGATAAAGCATTGGTCTCAGGGTTGGTAAATTATGTAAGCACATTAGAAGAGTTAATGCCATTAGTAGAAAAACTAGCAGATAAAATAATGAGAAATTCTTCAGTTGCCATAAGTGCAGCCATTAGAGCAATTAACGCTAATTTTAAGGATGGTGTTAATGGTTATGATATTGAAATACATGAGTTCGGAAATTGTTTTGGAACTCAAGACTTTAAGGAGGGAACTTCTGCTTTCTTAGAAAAAAGAAAAGCTATATTTCCAGGCAAATAAAAAAGCGAGCCCCATGACAAGCTCGCTTTAAACAAATCAAAATTACGGTCGCTTTTAAAGAGAAATTTTTCTAGTATAAATACGATCGTTTACTTTTGTAACTATTTTATAGTCACCTTTTTTATTTTTACGGAGTGTGTAAATTTTTTGAATTAGTTTTTCTCCTTCAATAATATCTGATAGAATTACTTCATCTTCATAATAGATGTCAACTTTCATTGGATAAACCTCAAAATTTAGTTTAGAAATTAAGATTTTGTTTTTGTTAGACCTTATTACCGGTTTAAAAACTGTTTTTTCAGCCTTGGGGTGAAAAATTGCTTTACCAGATATTACTGTAAATGGCTTTATTTCAATTTGAAAATCTTTATTTATTTCCAATGTATAATACCCATTTTTTAAATAGCTAAAATCAATATCTTCAATATTGCTACTATAGATATTCCCTGTTTTTTCATAGATAATTTTTCCAGTAGTATTTTTTATAAAAATTAACGGAGTTTTTCTATTCATGTTTCCAAAGTTGTTTCCAACAATAGAACTAGTTAGCATTCCAAATAGTAACGCTACTAATAAATTTTTTGTAATAACTTTTTTCATAATTAAATATTTTTAATAATAATAACATTGCAAAATTGCGTATGTTTTCCCTGTTGGAAAACAACAATATTGGTATATTTATATTCAAAATTATCTTGTTATAGGGTATTTACTTTCCAATAAGTTAAAATAGAATAGTTTTTAGATAATTTTGTTCATATAATTATGTGTCTCGAATCTTAATTTTGTAGTAGATGAATAAAAAGAAACCCATATTAGAAAAAGTAGATCCAGGCTTTGGAAGTTCGTTACTAGTTAAAAAGCATACTGAGTTTTTAAAAACACATAAAGCTTCTTGGCATTTTCATCCAGAATTAGAATTGGTTTATGTAAATAAAGGACAAGGAAAGCGACATATAGGAAATCACTTGTCATATTTTAATAATAGTCAACTGCTTCTTATTGGTCCAAATCTTCCTCACAATGGTTTTACAGATCGTCTTACAACTAATGGTTTTGAAACACTTATTCAGTTCAAGGAAGATTTTTTAGGTGAAGACTTTTTTCAAATTCCAGAAATGAAAAAAATTAAGGAATTATTTGAGCGCTCTAAAAAAGGGATTCTTTTTGGTGTAGAAACCAAAAATAAAATAGGCTTTAAAATTGAAAAACTTGTAGAGAAAAAAGGGTTTAAAAAACTATTAGTTTTTTTAGAAATTTTAAATATACTTTCCAAAACAGAGGATTATACAATTTTAAATGTTGATGGATACGTAGTAGAGACAGAATTTCAAGACAGTGCAAAACTAGACACCATTTATAAATACATTAACACTAATTTTAAAGAACATATTAGTTTACATGAAATTGCTAACATAGCAACAATGACTATTCCAGCTTTTTGTAGATATTTTAAAAAAGCAACAGGAAAAACATTTACGAAACTTGTGAACGAATACAGAGTGGTTCATGCTACAAAATTATTGTCTGAAAGTAATATGAGTATCACAGATATTTGTTATGAATGTGGATTTAATAATTTCTCACATTTTAATAAGTTATTCAAAGAAATAACTGGTAAAAATGCTTCTTCATATAGAAAAGAGATGAAAGGTCTAATTCAATAATACGAAAAAGAGATGAACGATAAAATTGAAAAAGCAATTGACTATTATACTATAAAAAGTAAAGAAATTATAGCACATATAAATTCTAGTAATAAGTTAACTGCTGAAGAGATTATCCAAAGTGCCGAGGAGCTTGCTATCCTAGAATATAAATTAACTGCTTTAGAGGTTGCAAAAGTAAGTTAGTAAAGTAAATTATTTATTTTAAGCCATCCCATTCATCAAAAAACTGTTGAAGAAATTCATTCATAAAAGAATGTCTTCTTTGAGCTAAAATTAGGCCTGTTTTTGTGTTCATCTTGTCTTTTAATAAGAGTAATTTTTCATAAAAATGATTGATAGTTGGCGCTTTTGATTTTTTATATTCTTCTTTTGTCATTTTTAAATTTGGCTCAATTTCTGGATCATATAATGTCCTATTTTTAAATCCACCATAATTAAAACATCTTGCAATTCCAATAGCTCCAATAGCATCCAATCTATCTGCATCTTGAATCACATTTAGCTCAGGAGAGCTAAAACTTCTCTTATGGTCAAAAGAAGTTTTATAGGAAATAAATAATATAATATTTTCTATATGAGAAATAACGGTTTCTTCTACTTGCTGGCTTTCTAAAAAATCTCTTGCTTTTTTTGGTCCAATAGACTCATCTCCATCATAAAATTTTGCATCAGCAATGTCATGTAATAAGGCTCCTAATTGAACAACAAAAAGATCCACTTTTTCATTTTTTGCTATGAGCAATGCATTTTTATAAACTCTGTTAACATGAAACCAATCATGGCCTCCTTCTGATCCTTCAAGAGTTTTTTTAACAAAACGGATGGTGTTTTGAATAATTTTTTTCTTATTCATAGTTATAAAAATAGAAAATCCACTTCTATTCGAAGTGGATTGAGTTGTATTTCTTTAAAATTCTGCGAATAAAGAGTAGTTGTTTTTAACAAAACTCGTTGTAGGCAGACACTAAGTTTTCAGCAATCATTTGAGCAGATCTTCCTTCAATATGATGACGTTCTAACATGTGAACTAATTCTCCGTCTTTGAATAAGGCAACTGCCGGGGAAGATGGAGGAAAAGGAATCATATGTTCTCTTGCTTTTTGCGTAGACTCTTTGTCAACACCTGCAAAAACAGTTGTTAGATTATCAGGCTTTTTATCAAATTGTAATGAAGCAACTGTTCCTGGTCTCGCTGTTCCTGCAGCACAACCACAAACAGAATTTACCATCACCAAAGTAGTTCCTTTTTTTGAAATTGCAGCATCTACATCATCTGCAGAATATAAAGCTGAAAAACCGTTATTTGTTAACTCTTCACGCATCGGTTTTACTAATTCTTCTGGGTACATAATTTTTTTAAATTTAGACTACAAATATAAGGAATATAACACAATCAAAATAGTATATTTGAAGTTCAAAAATTGATAAAAAATGAGTAATTTTTCTAAATGGCTTGGTGCTGGAATTGGGTTTACTTTTGCTGGACCTATAGGAGCTATCATGGGGTTTGCAGCCGCTACTGTATTTGATAAATTCACCAAAGAAGATTTTGTAAAAGAGCAACGAGAGTTTCAAAATAAATCTCATAGACAAAAAGCACAAACGCTTAGTGGTGATTTTGAAATTAGTCTATTAATATTAGCTTCTATTGTTATTAAATCTGATGGTAAAGTAGACAACAGAGAATTAAACTTCGTTAGAAATCAATTTGTTGGGATGTATGGCAAAGAAAGAGCAAACAAGGCTTTTCAATTATTTAAAGGAGTAATGAAAAAGCAAGTTTCTGCAAGGCAGGTTTGTATTCAGATTCGTCAACACATGCCGCATTCTTCCAGACTTCAACTAATACACTTTTTATTTGGAATTGCTCAAGCAGATGAATATGTTTCCGAGATAGAAGTTGATGAAATAAGAAAGATTGCAGGCTATTTGTATATCAATCAATATGATTTTGAATCAATTAAAGCGATGTTTTATAAATCAACAGATAGTGCTTATAAAATTTTAGAGATCGAGACCTCGGCATCTGATTCAGAATTAAAAAAAGCGTACAGAAAAATGGTTAAAAAATACCATCCAGATAAATTAACTGGTCTAGGAGAAGAGCATTTACAAGGAGCTAAAGAAAAGTTTCAAAATATCCAAGCTGCTTACGAAACAATCAAAAAAGAAAGAGGGCTCAGTTAAACTTATTAATTAGTAAAAGAGATTTTTTGAATCATTTGCCCTCAATTAACAGGGCTATTCAAGAATTCTTTTCATGAACAATCTAACGGAATTACAGGAAAATATGTATTTTCGCAATCTTAATAGAATTTGTGACTTATGAGTGCAAAGTTTCCTGAATATAAAGGACTTAACTTACCGAATGTAGCAAAAGAAATGCTAGAATATTGGGCAGAAAAAAGCATTTTTGAAAAAAGTGTGACTACTCGAGAAGGAAATAAACCATTTGTATTTTTTGAGGGGCCTCCATCAGCTAACGGTTTGCCTGGAGTTCATCACGTATTAGCAAGAGCTATTAAAGATATCTTTCCACGCTATAAAACTATGAAAGGTTTTCAAGTTAAAAGAAAAGCAGGATGGGATACGCACGGATTACCTATAGAACTTGGTGTTGAAAAAGAACTAGGAATTACAAAAGAAGATATTGGAAGAACGATTACTGTAGAAGAGTATAATGCTGCTTGTAGAACAGCGGTAATGCGTTATACAGATATCTGGAATGATCTTACCCAGAAAATGGGTTACTGGGTAAATATGGATGATCCATACATTACCTATGAACCCAAATATATGGAAAGTGTATGGTGGTTATTAAAACAGGTTTACGAGAAAAACCTGATGTATAAGGGGTATACCATTCAGCCTTATTCACCAAAAGCAGGAACCGGATTAAGTTCTCATGAGTTAAATCAACCAGGTACTTACCAAGATGTGACGGATACTACTGTAGTTGCTCAATTCAAAGCAATTAAAGATACGCTTCCCGATTTTTTACAAAATGAAGGGGATATTTACTTTTTAGCATGGACAACTACTCCTTGGACATTGCCAAGTAATACCGCATTAACTGTAGGAGCAAAGATTGATTATGTTTTAGTTGATACGTTTAATCAATATACATTTGAACCAACAAAAGTAATATTAGCAAAGAATTTAGTTGGAAAGCAATTTGGAGGCAAAAAAAACATACAAGTTGAGGACGTAGATAAATTAAATGAATATAATTCTGGAGATAAGAAAATTCCTTTCCATGTTGTTAAAGAATTTAAAGGAAAAGACTTACTAGAAATCCGTTATGAGCAATTGTTGGATTATGTGTTACCACATAACAACCCTCAAGATGCTTTTAGAGTGATTGCTGGAGATTTTGTAACCACAGAGGATGGAACAGGAATCGTCCATACATCTCCTACTTTTGGAGCAGATGACGCCCTAGTTGCAAAGCAGGCTTCGCCAGAAATTCCTCCAATGTTAATTAAGGATGAGAACGATAACTTGGTTCCGTTGGTAGATTTACAAGGAAAATTTGTGAAAGAATTGGGTGAGTTCGGAGGCAAGTATGTAAAAAACGAATATTATAAAGAAGGTGAAGCACCAGAAAAATCAATAGACGTAGAACTTGCTATTAAATTAAAAGAAGAAAATAAAGCCTTTAAGGTAGAAAAATATAAGCACAGTTACCCTAACTGTTGGAGAACAGATAAGCCAATTTTATACTATCCATTAGATTCTTGGTTTATTAAAGTTACAGATGTTAAAGAACGAATGCATGAGTTGAATAAAACTATTAACTGGAAGCCAGCATCAACAGGTGAGGGTCGTTTTGGAAATTGGCTGGCTAATGCAAATGACTGGAATTTATCTCGTTCTCGTTACTGGGGGATTCCTTTACCTATCTGGAGAACAGAAGATAAGAAAGAGGAAATATGTATTGGTTCTGTTGCCGAATTGAAGCAAGAAATTCAGAAGTCTATAGAAGCAGGAATACTTGCAGAAGATATTTTTGCCGACTTTGAAGTTGGTAATATGACCGATGAAAATTATGCTACGTTAGATCTTCATAAGAATATTGTTGATCAAATTGTATTGGTTTCACCTTCCGGAAAACCAATGGAGCGGGAAAGTGATTTGATAGACGTTTGGTTTGATTCAGGATCAATGCCATATGCACAATGGCATTACCCTTTTGAGAATAAAGAATTAATAGACAACAATACATCATATCCAGCAGATTTTATAGCAGAAGGTGTAGATCAGACTCGCGGTTGGTTTTACACATTACATGCCATTGGAACGATGGTTTTTGATTCTGTAGCCTATAAAAATGTAGTCTCTAATGGATTGGTTTTAGACAAAAATGGGCAAAAAATGTCAAAGCGTCTTGGGAACGCAGCAGATCCCTTTGAGGTGTTAAGTACCTATGGAGCTGATGCCACTCGTTGGTACATGATATCAAATGCTAACCCATGGGATAATTTAAAATTTGACAAGGACGGTATTGAAGAAGTGAAGCGTAAGTTTTTTGGAACGCTTTACAATACGTATTCGTTTTTTAGTTTATACACAAACATTGATGGTTTTTCATATGCTGAAGAAGATGTTCCTTTACACGAAAGGCCAGAATTAGATCGTTGGATTTTATCAGAACTTCACACATTAATAAAAAAAGTAGATAAGTTCTATGAAGAATATGAACCAACAAAAGCCGCCCGAGCTATCTCAGGTTTTACTCAGGATTATTTGAGTAATTGGTATGTTAGATTAAGTAGAAGAAGATTCTGGAAAGGAGATTACCAACAAGACAAGATTTCTGCTTATCAAACTTTGTATACCTGTATGCTTACAATTGCAAAAATAGGTGCCCCAATAGCTCCATTTTTTATGGATAAATTATATTTAGATTTAAATGCTGTTTCTCAAAAAGAAAACTTTGAAAGCATTCACTTAGCTGATTTTCCTCTATTTGAAGAATCTTACATAGACAAATCATTGGAGCGTAAAATGGAAGATGCACAAACTATTTCTTCTCTTGTATTGTCTCTACGTGCAAAAGAAAAAATAAAAGTTCGCCAGCCTTTACAGAAAATAATGATTCCTGTAGAAAATGAAGAACAAAAGGCGTCAATTTTAGCGGTAGCAAACCTAATAAAACATGAGGTTAACATTAAAGAAATTGAATTACTAGAAGATGCTTCAGATATTTTAGTAAAACAGATTAAACCGAATTTTAAAACTTTGGGTCCAAAATTTGGAAGAGAGATGAAGTCAATTGCAAATTCAATTCGAAATTTTTCTAAGGAAGAAATTTCGAAGATTGAACTTGATGGAAAAATACCTATTGAACTTGATGGAAAAATGATTAACTTGGAACTTTCAGATGTTGAAATTTCATCCAAAGACATAGAGGGTTGGTTGGTAGCAAATGAAGGAGCTATTACCGTGGCTTTAGATGTTACCATATCTGAAGAACTACGAAAAGAAGGAGTTGCAAGAGAGCTGATTAATAGAATTCAAAACGCCAGAAAAGATAGGGGTCTTGAAGTAACTGATAAAATTAAATTAACAGTTTTAAAATTTGAAGATTTAGAGGAATCTATTAATAAAAATAAAGAGTATATTATGAGTGAAACATTAACTGAAGAATTGGTTTTTGTTGATCAATTAATAGATGGTTTAGATGTAGAGTTTGATACCATCAAAAGTAAAATATTAATTAATAAAATGTAAGAATCATGTCGAATACAACAACAAAATATTCTGATGAAGATTTGCAAGAGTTCAAAGAAATAATTCTAAAAAAAATAGAAAGAGCTGAAGAGGATTTAGCTTTATTGCAAAGCTCGTATAAAAATGGATTAAATAATGGAACAGACGATACTTCTCCACAATTTAAATCATTTGAGGAAGGTTCTGAAACAATGAGCAAGGAGGCTAATGTTCAATTGGCTATTCGTCAAGAAAAATTTATAAGAGATTTAAATAATGCACTCATAAGGATAGAAAATAAAACTTATGGAGTTTGTAGAGTTACAGGAAAGCTCATTCAAAAAGAACGATTAAAATTAGTTCCTCATGCTACTTTAAGTATAGAAGCTAAAAGAAGACAGTAAATTAAATTTTCCGATTTTGTAGATTTTTGGTTTACACAACTTAAACATCTAGGGTGAATTTTATTCTGGAAGGAGTTCCTAAACTCTGTAAATGATAAATATAATTTAATAATATTCTTACATAATAGTAGTAAATGTCTAAAAAAAATATTGCTTTATTAACTATAATTTTAGCTATTTTAATAGATCAAATTGTAAAAATCTACATTAAAACAAATTTTGTTTTAGGAGAGGAAATTAAAGTTTTTAACTGGTTTAGAATTCATTTTGTTGAAAATAACGGAATGGCAATGGGTTTTGAATTTGGTGGAAAGGCAGGAAAGCTTTTCTTGACAATATTTAGAATAGTAGCTGTTACTTTCATTATCTATTGGCTTTCTCAACAAATAAAAAAAGGAACGCACAATGCGGTTATTTTTGCAATTGCTCTAATTTTTTCTGGAGCAGTTGGGAACATTATAGATTCAATTTTTTACGGTGTTATTTTTAATACGCCAGCACACAATACAGCCACCTTATTTGCCGAAAAACCTTATGGAGAACTCTTTTATGGGAAAGTTGTTGATATGTTTTACTTTCCTATTTGGGAAGGAGTTCTGCCAGAATGGATTCCATTTGTAGGAGGTGATTTTTTTAGGTTTTTTAATTATATATTTAATCCTGCAGACTCGTACATAACAATAGGTGTAATATTACTGTTTTTTTACAGTAAAACTGCTTTCCCAAAGGAAAATTTAGCATCAGAAAAATAGTTATTTACATGATAATTAAACATAATTAGTTATTGTAAATACCGTTAATTTTTTTCATTTCATAAAGAAAAAATAAAAACAGTATTTTCGTTTTATGTCTACTTCTTTAGAAATTCAACTCAAAACATTACCAGATTCTCCTGGAGTTTATCAATATTATGATAAACAAGACAATATTTTATATGTTGGAAAAGCCAAGAATCTAAAAAAACGAGTAGGATCTTATTTTACAAAAAGTCATGAAAATGCTAAAACAAGAATTTTAGTACAAAAGATAGTTAGTATTAAGCATATTGTTGTTACTACTGAGACAGATGCATTATTGTTAGAAAACAATTTAATTAAAAAGTATCAGCCAAGATATAACATCATGTTAAAAGATGATAAAACATATCCTTGGATCTGTATTAAGAAAGAGCGATTTCCAAGAATTTTTATGACTCGAAGAGTTATAAAAGACGGTTCTGAGTATTATGGCCCTTATACAAATGTTAGAACAGTTAAAGTTTTATTAGATCTTATAAGAGAGTTATATCCATTAAGAACTTGTAAATATGACTTATCAAGAGAAAAAATAGCTGAAAAAAAATATAAGGTTTGTTTAGAATATCATCTTGGTAATTGTAGTGGTCCTTGTGAAGATTTTCAGAATGAAGATAGCTATAATGATACTATTAAAGCAATTAGAAATATTGTTAAAGGGAATTTTAAGGAAAGTTTAAATAAATTTCATGAAATCATGAAGGCTTTTGCAGATAAAATGGAATTTGAAGAAGCCCAAAAAATAAAAGAAAAATTAGATTTATTATCCAATTACCAATCCAAATCTACTATAGTAAGCCCATCTATAAATAATGTAGATGTATTCTCAATTATTAGCGATGAAAGTTACGGGTATGTAAATTTTTTTAAAATTGCCAACGGATCTATTATTCAGTCTCACACTACAGAGATTAAAAAAAAGCTGGATGAAACAGATAAGAGAATTTTAGAGATGGCTGTTGTAGAAATAAGACAACGATTTAATTCTATTTCAAAAGAAGTATATGTCCCTTTTGAAATAGATTTAGGAGATGAGATTAAGGTAACAGTTCCAAAATTAGGTGATAAAAAAAGAATTGTAGAGCTTTCTGAACGCAATGCAAAATATTACAGGCAAGAACAATTTAAACAAATTAAAATTTCAGATCCAGATAGGCATGTCAAAAGAATTATGACTCAAATGCAAAAAGATTTGCGATTATCTGAAGAGCCAAGACATATAGAATGTTTTGATAACTCAAATATTCAAGGAACCAATCCTGTAGCGGCTTGTGTTGTTTTTAAAGAGGGAAAACCCTCCAAAAAAGAATATCGCCATTATAACATAAAAACCGTTGAGGGACCCGATGATTTTGCGTCTATGGAAGAGGTTGTTTATAGGCGCTATAAGCGACTTTTAACCGAAAACCTTCCACTGCCTCAGTTAATTGTTATTGATGGGGGAAAAGGGCAGTTATCGTCTGCATTAAAAAGTTTAGACCTACTAGACTTAAGAGGTAAAATAGCTATTATTGGAATTGCAAAAAGATTGGAAGAAATTTATTATCCAGGAGATCCCATACCAATGTATTTAGACAAAAGATCTGAAACACTAAAAATTGTACAATTTTTAAGAAATGAAGCACACAGATTTGGCATTACATTACATAGAAACAAAAGAAGTAAGAGTGCTATTCAGTCAGAATTAGAGCAAATCCCAAACATAGGGAAGCAAACCATCACCTCTTTATTAAGAAAGTTTAAATCTGCAAAACGAGTAAAGACTGCCACATTTAAAGAATTACAGGAAATTGTTGGTGATGCTAGAGCAAAAAAAATCTATCAATACTTTAATTCATAGGGAAGAATACATTCAATTTATACTTTTTTTATTGTTATAATTACTTCAATGTTAATTTAATGTAAATTAAAAGTTGATAAAATGTAAATTTTTTGTATATTTAAATATAATTAATTAAAACCCTAACTAATATGAAAATAGTTTTAATAATCAGCTTTGTGCTTTCGTTAACTACAGCACAAGCACAAGATATCTCACCTACTTTTAAGGCTGAAGGAGATAAAGTAAAAGCAACGTATTACTTTGCTGATGGATCAGTATATAGACAAGGTTTTTTCAAAAATAAAAAACTCACAGGAGAGTGGTCAGAGTTTGATAAAAAAGGGAATAAAGTTGCAACAGGTTTTTATGAAGATGGGAAAAAAACTGGCATTTGGTTTCAATGGGAAAAAAATAAACTTCGTCAAGTTAATTATAAAAATAACATGATTACTTCGGTTAGTACGTGGAAAGAAGAGACAAATCTAGCCATTAATTAATTAGTAGTTTAAATATAAAAACTCGCATATGAAAGTATGCGAGTTTTTTAATGTAAATTTTTTTCAAAAATAAAAAACCCACATTGTTTTTAATGTGGGTTTTGTTGATATATATAAGTGCCTTATTTGCGAATAATTTTGAATTTGTATTGCAAATACTTGTAAGCATCTCTAGGTATAATAGTTATCCACTTTTTGTGTTTTAAATACCATCGGAAACGAATCGATGATATCCCTTTAGTTAAATAAGAAGCAATAAAAGGATGTACGTTCAACACCACGTTTTTATTTTTTGGATTTGAAATAACACGTTCCAAATCTGCTTCAATCTTATCCAACAAAACAATAGGAGCTTCTACCTCTCCATTGCTATTAGGGTTGGGTTCAGTTGTTTTGATACTAAGTTCAGGCCGAACTCTTTGCCTTGTAATTTGGATTAATCCAAATTTACTTGGCGGTAAAATTTTATGCTTTGTTCTATCCAAAGACATTTGTTCTTTCAAATGTTGAAATAATTTATTTCTGTTTTCAGAACGGTGCATGTCAATGAAGTCAACAACTATAATTCCTCCCATATCTCTTAATTGCAATTGTCTTGCAATTTCTGTGGCAGCAATTAAATTAACTTCTAGTGCAGTTTCTTCTTGAGAACCAGCTTTGTTTGAACGGTTACCACTGTTTACATCTATCACATGCAATGCCTCGGTGTGTTCAATCACTAAATAAGCTCCTCTACTCATAGAAACAGTTTTACCAAATGATGTTTTTATTTGGCGTTCTATTCCGTATTTTTCAAAAATAGGAGTTGCTGATTTGTGAAGTTTTACAATCTTTTCCTTTTCAGGATAGATTTCTTGAAGATACTCTTTGATTTCTAACTTTAGAGTTTCATCATTTGTTACTATGTTCGTAAAAGAGTCATTCATTAAATCTCTTAAAATAGAAGAAGCTCTATTTAATTCGCTTAATACTTTTGTTGGCGTATTTGTGTTAGCAATTCGCTTGCACATAGTTTTCCAACGATCTAATGAATTTTGTAAATCTTTATCGAGTTCTGCTACCTTTTTTCCTTCAGCAACAGTTCTTAAAATAACACCAAAACCTTTTGGTTTAATGCTTTTTACTAATCTTTTTAAACGTTCTTTTTCTTTTGAGTCTTCAATTTTTTGAGAAACAGAAATTCTGTCAGAAAAAGGAACTAATACCAAAAATCTACCGGCAATAGATAGCTCTGAGCTAAGTCTAGGACCTTTGGTAGAAATAGGTTCTTTTACAATTTGTACTAATAAATTTTGACCTGATTTTAGTACATCGTTAATACTTCCGTCTTTATGAATGTCTTTTTCATATCGGAAGTTTTTTAAAGTGAATTCTTTATACTTACCTGTGCTTACTTTCTTAATAAAATTATTTAAAGATTGAACTTTTGCTCCTAAATCGTGATAGTGTAAAAATCCGTCTTTAGGATATCCTACATTAACAAAGGATGCATTAAGCCCTGTTAATACTTTTCCAATTTTGGCTAAAAAAATGTCGCCAACAGAAAATTTATTATCAGTTGTTTCTTTATTTAATTCTATAAGTTTTCCATCTTTTAATAAGGCAAAATCAATATCAGATGAATTTGAACGAATTATTAATTCTGTTTTCATACTGAAATAGTTTTATACTAAATGTCTTTAAATGACAAATAATGGATTAATTTTTAAACAGGTATTTTTTATTTTAATACCAAACGAGGCTTCTGCTTTATGCAAAATAATTACCTCTATTTCAATGAACGTATGGTGCTAAAAGAACAGTTAAGAAAAAGTAAGATTAATTCTTACTTTTTCTTGTGTCTGTTTGCTCTAGCTCTTTTCTTGCGTTTGTGTGTTGAGATCTTAGATCTCTTTCTTTTTTTACCACTTGGCATAATTGTCTAATTTTTATAAATCTTTCGATTTAGATTTGTATAATTACTTTACTTCTACCTTGCTTTTTACTCCTTCAGTAAAGGTTTTAGCTGGTTTAAAAGCTGGAATATTGTGAGCTGGAATTTTGATGGTAGTGTTTTTTGATATATTTCTTCCAGTTTTTTCGGCTCTAGTTTTTATAATAAAGCTACCAAAACCTCTCAAATAAACATTTTCTCCTTGTTCAAGTGATCCTTTTACCTCTGTCATAAATGCTTCTACGGTTGCTAAAACATCTGCTTTTTCAATTCCTGATTTGTCCGAGATTTTCGATACAATATCTGCTTTCGTCATGTTGCTATAATTTATATTTTTTCCAAAAAATTTGCTGGCAAATATATGATAATTAATCTATTCACTAAAAATAAACAGATAAAAATATCTCAATTTTAAGACGTAATATTGTATCTGTAAAGATTTTTAATGATTTTTTCTAACACATTAATATACTGGTATTTACAGATTAAAAGAGATTTGCCTTGGCGTAAAACCAAAGACCCTTATTTGGTTTGGTTATCTGAAATCATGTTACAACAAACTAGAGTGTCTCAAGGAATGAGTTATTTCTTAGCCTTTTCCGAGGAATTTCCTGCAATAGAGGACCTAGCCAGAGCAAAAGAAAGTAAAGTTTTGAAAATGTGGCAAGGACTTGGATACTATTCAAGAGCAAGAAACCTTCATTTTACAGCAAAGTATATTGCAGAAGAGTTAGATGGTCAATTTCCAAATACCTATAAAGAACTAATAAAATTAAAAGGGATTGGAGATTATACTGCTTCGGCTATTTCCTCAATCTGTTTTAATGAACCCGAGGCTGTAGTTGACGGAAACGTGTATAGAGTATTAGCAAGAGTTTTTAATATTAAAACACCTATTAACACCTCACAAGGAGTTAAAAAATTCAAAATATTAGCTCAATCTTTACTAGATACAAGCCAGCCAGGGGTATATAATCAAGCCATTATGGATTTTGGTGCTTTGCAATGCAAACCTCAAAATCCAGATTGCCGTCACTGCCCTATTAATTCGAGTTGTGAAGCCTATGCTAATAATCTTGTAAAAGAGTTGCCTGTGAAGGAAAAGAAATTAAAAATTAAAACAAAATACTTTAATTATATAGTTATAGTTACCCCTAATAATAAAACAATCTTCGAAGAACGAATAGGAAAAGGAATTTGGGAAGGTCTTTATCAATTTCCACTTATAGAAACTAATAAAGAAGTTCAATTAGATGAACTCATTAATTTATCTGATTTTAAAACACTTGTTTCAGAAAATTCAGAAATAAAACTATTTAACACAAAAACAATAATTCACAAATTATCACATCAACACTTACATACGAACTTCTGGATCATTAAATCTAATGATCATCAAGATGCATTAGTTAGCTGGCAAGAAATAGAAACATTTCCAGTTTCTATTTTGATTGCAAATTTCTTGAAAGAATTCACACCAAAATTGAATAATTTTTTTTAGTACATTTGATATAACAATCATTAAAGTTTATGTCTGGAACAATCAATAAAGTAATATTAATAGGTCATCTTGGAGATGAGGTTAAAATGAACTATTTTGAAGGGGGAAATTCTCTCGGACGTTTTCCAATTGCAACAAATGAAACGTATACAAACAAACAAACAGGAGAGAAGGTAACTAATACAGAATGGCATACCTTGGTTGTTAGAAATAAATTAGCTGAAATCTGTGAGAAATATTTGTCTAAAGGAGATAAGGTTTACTGCGAAGGTCGTATAAAGACTCGTCAATGGGAGCAAGAAGGTCAAAAAAGATATACTACAGAAATTCATGTAGCTAATATGACATTTTTATCTACTAAAAAAGAAACTGGGGCACCAGCCTCAGATAATAATGGAAATCCTCCATCAACAGCTCAGCATTCCCAACCCAAAGCGGATGACGATGATTTGCCATTTTAAGTCTAACTAAATTCTAACATTTGGATTCTGATCCCATACTTTTTTTAAATTATTTTGCTCAGATTGATAATATGTTTGTAGTGGCAATTATCATTTTATTACTATTACTTTTAGCCTCTGCTCTTATATCCGGTACAGAAGTAGCTTTCTTTTCTTTGTCTAAAACAGATATAATTAATATTTCAGAGGAAACGAAGGATCACAATCCTGTTGTAGAACTGTTACAAAAACCAAGAAAATTATTAGCAACAATACTTATCACTAATAACTTTTTAAATATTCTTATTGTTTTAATTTTTGCTTCTTTAGGAGAAGCTTTTTTTAAAAACCAGGACTTAACGCTAAAACTTCTTGATTTTCACATACCATCCAATATTGTGAAGTTTTCTGTTGAGGTAGTTTTAGTAACTTTTCTCATTCTTCTTTTTGGAGAAGTATTGCCAAAGGTGTATGCATCCAGAAGAGCGTTGCAATTTTGTAACCTAATGAGTAGGCCGTTGCAATTCTTAAATCTTATTTTAACGCCTTTAAGTTACCCGCTTATTAACCTTACTAAGGTTGTTGAAAAAAGACTTGGAAGTAAAAACTCTAACTTTTCTGTGGAAATTTTATCAAAGGCATTAGAACTTACTTCTGAAGGAGCAACCACTAAAGAAGAACAAAAAATATTGGAAGGGATTGTAAGTTTTGGAGCAACCGAAACGGTACAAATAATGAAACCTAGAATAGATATTTTTGCTTTGTCTGAAACAGAAACTTATGAAGAAGTTCTAACCAAAATATTAAAGCATGGGTATTCTAGAAACCCTGTATATAAAGATTCAATAGATGATATTATTGGGATTTTATATTCCAAAGATTTATTAGGTCATTTAAACAAGAAAAATTTTAAGTGGCAGCAATTATTAAGAGAGCCATTTTTTATTCCAGAAAATAAAAAATTAGACGATTTATTGAGTGAATTTAGAGAAAGGAAAAATCATTTAGCTATTGTTGTCGATGAGTATGGAGGGACAAGTGGTTTAGTTACTCTAGAGGATGTTATAGAAGAAATTGTAGGAGAAATTAATGATGAATTTGATACAGATGACCTTTCATATTCTAAGATTGATGCTCATAATTATATTTTTGACGGTAAAATCACTATTAAAGATTTTTGTAAAGTATTAGAAGATACCAATGAAGAAAAGTTTGAAGAATATAAAGGAGAATCGGAAACAATAGCAGGATTCATACTTGAAATTTCTGGGAAATTTCCCAAAATAGGTGAAAAGATAACCTTTGATATATATACTTTTACAATAGAAGCTATTGACAGAAAACGTATAAAGCAATTAAAAGTAACAAGACAACATGTTTAGACTATTTTTAGGTATTATTATTTTACTTTTATTTATCTCTTGTTCAGAGGAAAATTTACCTAAGCCAAAAGCATTTTTAAAACTAGAATATGGGGAGAAAGTATACGAGAAATTAACTGTATCTAGACCCTATTTTTTTGAGGTGTCAAATAAGATTGTTTTAAAAGATATACCAAAAAAATGGTTAAAAATAGAGTATCCATCGTTAAAAGCTACTATAGATATTACTTACAGGAAAGTTGACAATAATTTAAGGGAGTTATTAATAGAGTCAGAAAAACTTGTTTTTAAGCATACATCAAAAGCCGAGCAAATTACCTCGAATGACTACTTAAACGATCAGAAAAAAGTGTATGCAACTTTGCATAATATTACAGGAAATGCTGCATCTCAGCTTCAATTTCATATTACAGACAGTGTTAATCATTTTATAAAAGGAGCACTCTATTTTAAGATAAAGCCTAATTATGATTCTGTATTACCAGCTGTAGCTTATATCAAAAAAGACATTCTTCATTTAATAGAGACTTTTAATTGGGAAGAGTAGGTATATATACTTGTTTTTAAAAACAAGTATATATACGTATTCTGGATTTTTAAAAACAATTTAAATTAGCAACATGAAACTTTTTTAAAGTCTTCTTTCAAAAAAAGTTTGTGTGAAAAAGGTTAGTTATTAATAGAGTACAGGTTGTAAAACATGTACTCTTTTTTATTTCAATAACTTTCTTCTACTCTGCATCCATAAATAAAACTGAACACCAAATAACAAAGCACCAGAAAGTAAGTGAATAGCTTGTGTTCCCAATGGAAATTCTGCATAGTACATTAAAATTCCAGTAATGGTTTCTAAGAATAACAGTAGCAATATCCATTTTACTAGTTTATACCCTAAATTATGTATTTGATTTAGATAAAATAATCCAAAATTTACTAAGATAATTGCTATTGTAAAAGACCTGTGAAAGTAGAATTTAAAACTTGGGTTCATTAAACTATATTCTTTATTTTCAAAACCAAATAATTTTACTTGCTCATCAATAAATTGACGAACTTGAGTCCCCATTGCTATTTGAATCAGAGAGAATAATACAGATATTATCAATAGTTTATTGAACAATGAGTTGTATTTGAAATTGATTTTTTCTTCTTGAATTATAAACAAGATCCTTAAAATTAGACCAATAATAATCAGTCCAATAACCATGTGAATAGTAATCATTGTGGGTTTTAAGTTGCTATCCACAACCATTTTACCTAAGACAGCTTCAACAAGCATGAAGAAAAATGCAGAAAATGCAATAATGGGGATCCATTTATTTTCTTTTCTAAATTTTAATGATGCAACAATTAGAAAAAGAAAGATAAAGCCAGATACAACAGTTACTAGCCTATTAATATATTCTACCCAGGTATGAAACTTATTAAATATAGCATATTCATGTTTGGTGTATTCTTTCCAATTACTTTCATTAAAAGGACCAGTTTCGTAAACAATACCAGCGTCTTCCAACTTCACGCAAGTGTTATACACACCTACCATCTTTCCGGTGTAAATATAAACACCACAGAATAGTGTAACACGCTGACCCAAAAGAGCATCAAGACCTTCATTCTCAACTTCAGTTACCATTACTTTCATTTCACTTCTCCTAGTTTGATTCAGTTGTTGTTTCAGTTAGTGAATCGTATACTGCGTTCATTCTACTTCTACTTCATTAGAATATTCTAGTTTATCTGTACTATCTACAAACATTTTAAACGTAACCTCATTACCTTGTTTGTCTGTAGCTGTAACATTAATGGTTGAGAAGTCGCTAAACTTACTTTCTGTAATTTCAAGTTTAGTTATATGGTGTGTAGTAAATTCACTATTACTCATTTTACTTCCTCTCCCTCTATCTGTTTCTTTAAGTGTTCCAATCGCCAAGAACCATCAATTAGTTTCCTGTACTCTGACATCAACATGTCACCCTCACAGTCTGCTACATGTTCTACTGAATCAACAATAATATCGTGTACTTTAAGAATGTATTCTTCTAAAGTATAACTATACTTCTCGTCCGTAGAATAGTTCCACTGATACTTTTTTGGTTCTATTTTTTTAGTCAACATACTCTATCTCCATCTGTCCTTCGTTTCTAACAAGACCCTTTATAAGTTCTTCTTCAAACTTAGTCAACTTATTTTTTAGCTCTCTAACAAACTCTATTTTTTCTACCTGCTCCATCGCATTGAAGTTTCTATTGAACCGAACTGAACCGAAATCTTCAAACATTGCTATTCTTCTTTCAATTTAAATTGTTTAGTATTTACACCACACATATTCAAAAAAGATATACCATCGACGTTACGATATTCTTCTGCAAAGATAACCTGCTTAATACCTGACTGATAGATTAACTTTGCACATTCCATACATGGTGCATGAGTAGTAACTAATGTAGCGCCATCGCCACTCTCATTAGACCTTGCAAGTTTAGCTATTGCATTAGTTTCTGCATGTAAAACCTCTGATCTAGTTACAAGTTTAGGTTCTGCTAACTGCTTATCACCCTCAAAGAAAGACTTGTATTCACATTCATTATCCCATCCATGAGGTGTACCATTATATCCAATAGAAATAATTCTATTATCTTTTACTATAACTGCCCCAACCTTTAGGCGTAATGCGTGAGAACATTCAGCAAAGTTGTATGCTGTTTTCATAAACGCTTTTAAGTGTTTATCTTTCATTAGTCCATGTCCACATTAGAGGAGTTCTGAACACCCCATTCTGCTTCATTAGATCGTTCTATAGCTAGGTCTACAGCAGCTATTTCTGCCTCACCTTTAGACATACCATCAGCTACTAATTCTTCGTAAGCTTCTTCGTATAGCTTTTCTAAAAGAAGTTCATTTAATATATTAGACATTATATTAAGCTCCTATTTATCCTGCGTTAAATGATGCACAAATTATAGCACCGGGATAGATGTCATCGTCAGGTTCGCCTACGATCTCACCAAGATATTTTACCGATACAAGATCAGGGCGTGATACCCAATTATCGAATTGCAAAAAGTTATCTGATCCATCACAAGGATGTATCTTCTGTGCTTCTTCTGCACTATTAGCAACCACTACAGCACTGTCGAAGGTGTCGTAGCCTGTGTTGATATTCTGGTATATCTTAAATAGTTTCATTTTATTTATCCTCTATTCTAATTATGTTACAGTCTTTATAATCTTGTTCAGCTTCATACAAGCTATCGTAAGTTTCTGTGTATGTCAACTCACCACTACCGTCACAAGCACCACAGTCTATTGTAAGGGCTGAAGACATATTCTTACTCTCTACATAACCATAACCAACACAGTCTTCACATCTAACAACTACATTCATTTGTTTATCTCCTTGTGCATAAAGGTTTTATACTAGATACCTGAAGTCATTATGTTTCTTACATGGTGTACATAAGAAGTT
>ERZ651776.2462-NODE-2462-length-20086-cov-5.150082_pt1 | contig 20086 bp, 11 predicted proteins | sample MGYA00514761_ERZ651776 | MGnify/ENA metagenome assembly ERZ651776 | reverse complement strand
CCCCCCCAAGCTGCTGACCAATAATTTGTTCTTGTCTTTTCCCATGGCCCTGTATCGATCGTTTTTACAGCTCTCGACACGCTCGCTGAAGTCGCTCCAGTCGCTGTATCCAATTTCATTCCGCGACTGTACACGGAATCTGTAGCTCACGGTAGAGTCCATTGCGTCCATCCTCTTTCGTGTTATGTTACCGCTACACTCGTAGTTATCGCTTGACTCTCGATCCAACGGTACATCGTCGTAATCTCGGGACCACTCTTGGACGACGTAGCCGAGGATATTTGATCCCATATTTTTCGGTTCCGACCAGTTCACCACCATGGAAGTGGGTGTTACATTCGTACACCACACTCTCTTGCACACGCCCGGTACCTGCGCGGGGAGGGTCTTGCATCTGAAAGAAGAAGGAGAGAAGTCACTTACCCCTGCAGCATTCCTTGCGGACACCTTAAAGTCGTAGTGACTGCCGGGCAATAAGTCCTCGATGGTGACACTAGCTACAATGGCACGGATATCCTTATTACTTTTCCCGTCGTGAACGTCCTCCTCTTTTTCGATATCTGCGGCCTGGTAGGTGCCCGCATTGTGCCACGGTGTCTTTCGCTTGCTGCTCATTTCTCGTTTTTGGACCGTGTAGGAAAGTATCGGCGCTCCGTTTGCGTTGGGCGGGCGGATTTTTAGTGTGATTGTCACGGCCGTCTTGTCGTGTTGGTTGATTGTAGGCCGCTCGGGGACATCCGGCACATCTATCAACGTCATAATGGGCTCGCTCTCCTTACTCCAGTCGCTCCATCCTTCGCTGTTAGCTGACTTCACCTTGAAAGTGTATTTCGAACCAGGTGCGAGGTCTTCGATCCGGACCTTCTGTATCGTTCGCTTGAATTCATGATCGACATTATCCCAGCACTGCCGCAGCATGAAAGATGTGATTGCCGCACCGTTGTCGTGGGGCGTCTCCCAGGTAACAGTGAGAGCCGTCAGCTCGGCCTCGTGTAACACGGGGGGTATACCAGGCTGGGGGGCGACGGAAGAAGTGAAAGTCGAGAACGAAGCGTCACTGTAGGGTCCCAGGCCGGTGTTGTTGACGGCGGCAACCCGAATGCGATACATAATTCCAGGGTGCAATCCCGTGACGGTGTAGGACATTCGCGTGAAGAGCTTCTTCAACCGCTTTTCTTCCGCCGTTTCGGCGACTGCGGTCGATCTTTTCTCAAGCCGCTTCTGCTTCACCCGGCCCTCGCTCTTGTTGCGCTTGGCTTCCGCCTTCTTTTTGGCTTGAATCTTTTTGTCTTCGAGATGACGCTTCGTGCGTTCAATTTCCTTCTGTATGTAAGCTTGCTTCCGCCCGGCTGATTGCTCTTGGTAAGTCTTCTTAGGTGGACCCTTCGGAACAACGACCTTGGGGGGGGGCATCTTGACGACGATTTTCTTCCTCTCCTTCTTTTTCGTTTTCGTTTTCTCGTTTGTATTATTCTTCGTCTCCCCAGTTAAGCCACTCTCTCCCGCATCGCCGTTTGCTGCACCCTCAGAAGAGTGCTCGCCCACACTGCTCAGCACCCCCCTGCCAACTTTTTGGTGACTTTTCTCTTCATCCGCGACCTCCTGCTTTACCTCAGCTAATACATCCATCATCATGCTGGAAGTCTTTGTGCTCTTCCTGCTCGCTCTTTGTGCCGCTTTGCTGTCACGCTGTGCTCGCAGTGCCATCATCATCTTATTAACCCCCTTTTTAAGTCCCTTCTTGACGTCGTCTTCCTCATCCTTGCCTTCCTTCGCCAGCTCGTCCATTCGCTGCTTACGCTTTTCCCAGTTTTTGAAGTCGGTCTTGCCCTGGGTCCACGAGGTATGCATCTTCGGGCAATTATCAAAATCTATGCCATATCCGGAGCTCTGAATGCTGAACTCTTGGATCGCACTCCCCTTTACGGTGGGCACAGGGGCCCACCAACAGATGATGATCTTGGTCGGCTCGATGTGAACAATGTCTGGACGAAGAAGTTTCTGGGGGACACCAAAGTCAGTTATTACCTGCGCGGACGGGTCGCTCCAAGCACCATGTCCCATTCTATTGGTGGCCCGGACGCGAAACTGATAAGCCGTTCCGGGTAAAAGATCTCTGATCTTGTAGCGTCTATCCTGTCCGCTGCAATTGATCTCGTCACCAAAGTCTCCCCTGTGACCGATCCTGTACTGTATGTAATACGCGGTGATATCCTCGTTATAACCGGGAGGTGCTAACCAGCTTACCAAGCAACGGCTGGTCGTCACTTCACTTATAATGGGCTTCTCAGGCGCATCCGGAACGTGAGGGGTCAGAATCCAACTCTTCAGCGTCATGTCGCAGCTGCTCGACATGAGCGCGTTTGTATTGTGGCTAAAACAGCACCGATGGATAGCGTCATAGTGCCCGAAAAGTTTCTTCAACATGCCCCCGTTGGTCAAATTCCACACGATTACGAGGTTGTCGAGGCCGCAGCTCACAAGGAACATTCCGTCGTGGCTGAAATTCACTCCCATGACCTCGTCACCGTGCCCGTGCATCGTCCTAACCAACAAACCGTCAGATGGGTCCCATATCTTTATTGTGCGGTCTGAGGAGCACGATGCTACACGCCGTTCGTCGTGACTGAAACATACTTCGTTGATTGACGCTGCATGGCCGTCAAATTTTTGTTCAGTGGACTCCAAAAAAGTGCGAATGAGTCCTCCATTTTGCTCCGCAATCAAAAATTCTTTATCGAAATTCGCAAAACGTCTTTTCTGGCGCTGCTTGCCGTGACGCGAGATTGCGGGCAAATTAGCAAAGTCGTCACGTCTCATCAAAGCGAGTTGCGCAAGGTCGGACTGCACCTTGGCCTCCTTCTTCTTCCGAGTGGGCGACTTCATCAAGGTGCCGTGAGGGGTCATGATTGTCGACCCAGGGGTAGAAACGGCGGGTGAGAGCTTGCTTGGCGAAGTGCCACCGCTTGTGCCGTTGATGTCTTCAACGCTGATAGTCACCTTATTTTTCTTCTTCTTCCCCTTCCTCTCGGGCGACGATTCCTTCCGCGATTCTAGCTCGCCTGATTTTGGCGTCGTAACATCTCCCGCTAACTGTGGCGCTGCAGTAGAAGATACCTTCTCGCCATCTAACGTATCGAGGCGGTCACTGCCATTTCCCTCTCCCCCCTTGGAGGCGGTCTCTTTGTCATCACTTGTGTGTGAGTCCCCCCTCTCTCTCTCTTTCTTCTTCTTACTTCTCTTTTCCTTCTTACTGCCGTCAGATTTGGAGCCGCCTTCGGCAGTGACGAGCTCGATGCTGCTACTCTCATCCGCGATGCTCTTACTGCTGCCGCTGCGCTTGAAAGGATTCAATCTCTGTAAAAAGCTGCCCCCCTTTGTTGCCGCCGGATCATCACTTTCCAATTCTGCCGTCGCCACACCCGGAATCGTCAAGTTTTCCTTTTTGCCCGCATGCTTCTTCTGTGACTCTTTGAAAAAGCTAGTGTCGTCGGTAAAATCGATCTTCATCGTAGGCTTTCTCGTCAGGTTGGCTTGGTCTTTGTTGATCGCATCCGCAGCAAGGCGGTCTGATTTCATCTTTTCGATCATTTTACCCGCCTCTCCAGGGGGCAAATTGCCAATGTCGACTTTGCTGTCGACTTTGCTGTCACTACTACCAGTGTCATTAGGTAGGAAGTGAACTCGATTGCCCTCTGCGTCGGTATTATCTAAGCTGCTCTGCATATCGTTTTGGTGGCGACCATTGATTGATTCGAGACGCATTTCAAGCAGATTTTCGAAGCCCGGCAAAACCCCCATCCCATTTCGTCGAATTATCGACTTGTAAGCCTCGTGACGATCGTGTTGATCCATCATAAACTTAGCAAGCCCCAGGGCATACTCGTTTCGACCCTTGGCAGTTATCAATTTGACGTCTATGCCGGACTCGGTTTTGACCTTTTTCTTCTGAGCAGCGAGCATGAGCTCCTTGCCTTTCTGAGCTGCTTCGGCAGCTAAATTATAAGGACGAGCGTTCTGGGGGTAGTTTACCGGCAGTTTCATTCGAAGGTGGGGACTATTGCCGCCGTAGTATCCATTGTATACCAGCTCGTCAACATCTTCTTGAAAATTGTCCATCTTCTTGGCCCGATGAGCGGGGAGGTGGACAGTTCGGACCTCGTCGGCACACGCTAGCCTATCCTTTTGCATTTTGTAAATCATCCTCGTTTCTTTTTTAGCAATCTGCAAGAACTGTGCTAGCAACTTTTGGCGTTCAGGGCTCTCTTCCTCCTCGCCTTGCTCTGCCTTCTCCAATTCCTTTTTTTCCAGTTTTTCCTTTTCTAATTGTCTCTGCTTCTTATTTTTTCGCTTCTTGCGGCCTGGTTTGCTTTCCTCCACTTTTCCTCCATCGCCGCTGCTGTTGTTGCCGTTAACGGGTTGAGTGCTGCCTTCATTTGGATTGGCTTCGTTGGGATTGCCTTCGATTATCGCCTCCTTTTTCTCGTCCTGGTCGCCATCCTCGTCTTCGCCTGCAAGTAAGTCGACTTCTTCCCTTCCATCGTCAAGAATCTCCTTTAGAGTCAGTTTAGCAGCGGGCAACTCGTCGCGAACGATAATTGTGCGGGACTCGATTACTTTTTCCGTAGGATCCATTGGTTTCACCACCTTCATAATCTGGTTAGGACCGAGCACACCCATATTTGTGAGCAGCTCAATAACCTCCTTCGCTCCCTTGGCCTTCTGAACGCCCAGCTTTCCCAAAGGAAGAGTGCATTTCACATTGGTGGTAAGGAAGTGTTCTGCGAGTTTGAGCTCATTTTGCTGGAACAACGTGAGGAGATGGTTGTGGTTGAACGCGATGTCAAAGCCAAGCTCAATTTTTGGCTTGAAGTCGAATCGCCTCGAGGAGCTTGCGAAGGCTGAATTATCTCGTTTTCTCGGAGGCATTGTCTCGTCAAGGGACACGTTGAGGCCATACATTCCGACGAGGTCAGGGTCGTCGAGATTCTTGGGAACGAGAGTGCACTTGAAGGTGATACTGCCGACCCCGTCCGCAGGAGCGGTCCACTTCAAGCGGAGATTATTGAACTCCTTATCTTTTTTTCTTGTGTCAGATGTCGCCGCGGCTCCCCTACAAGTAACCCAGCAGTTCGGTTGTTCCATCACGCTCGCGCGGTCGAATCTGCCGACTCTGTCACCTGATTTCTCCTCAAACATATCGTACTGCTGCTTCTTGAGATAAGCCGCAATGAAGAAGCTCTGAAATTGCTTTACCCCCCTAACCACGATGATCAGCTCCTGCGAGGGATAATACGCATTGCATTCCGCGAGCTTTCCAAATCTACCCTCGCTCAAAACATTCAGCGAAAAGCCGTCCCTCTCTACAACGTCAGGAACCTCTCCATCGACAGGATCTTCCTTTGAAGGTGCGGTGTTGGGTCTAGAGTTGTTCGGATCGTCTTTGTCTTTGTCTTTGTTGTCATCGTCGGTGTCGGTGGGCCTCTTCTCCTCTTCTTCGTCGTCGCTGCTTTGCAGATCTGGATCAGCCTCATCGGCGTCCATTTCCTTGTAGAATTCTTCGAGATCCGGCTCGTGCTTGAATACAATCTTCTTGATCAGACCACTTTTCGTGAAGAAAACTCGCTGGCCAAGTGTCATGGGTTTTCGAATAACTGGCATCATTGTGTGCCAAAGCTTTATCTCCCGCTCACCATAATCAGACGCTGAGAGCATGTACCGTCCCCCGGGGCTGAAGCATGCGGATAAGACAGCAGACTTGTGTCCATTGAACACGTAAATGACATGGCCCTCATGAGCGTGCCAAAGACGAATCGTGCAGTCCTCACTGCACGACAGAAATCGCTCGCCGTCGGGGTGAAAACTGCAGCCGTAGACAACGTCCGTGTGCCCCTTGAGCACGCGTTTGGAGGTATCGGAGCGAGCGTCCCACAGTCTCAGCGTCTTGTCACTGCTGGCACTGATGAAAATCCTGTTCTCAGATTGCAGACTGAACCCAGGAATCATGTCGACATCCCGGACAGCCTTGGTGTGACCTTCGTAAGTCCGTAAGCAGCGTGTTGTCAGCGCGTCCCATAGCCTCAACGAGAAGTCGGCAGACGCACTGACAATGTACTTGTAATCTTGGCTGAGTTTGAAGGAATGCACATGACTCTTGTGCCCAGTGAATGTTTTATGAAGAGCTGGGGAGGCTTTGTAGCGTTTGAATTCCATGAGTTGACTGTTGTGATATGTGGCGCCCTCCTCTTTTGATTCCGCGTCCTTTAGTGCCAATTCTCGAGCCTCAAAAACACTCTGCTTCTTCTTCTCCTCTGCAAGGGCAATTAAACGAGCACAATTACGCTCGGGCAGGATAAAGGCATCCCAGCTGAGCATTTCCTCCGACGCCATGTCGTCCATCTCCCTGGCCCTATCCTTGCGCTCAACCTCATTCATCTCTTTCTGCTCTTGTAAGAACTTGATGCGCTCCTTCTCCTCCTTGCTCTTCCTGCCACACTTGCAAAGCCCTTTTCCACATAGTTTTCCGCAACACCGCTTCTTTTTCTTTTTATCAGTAGGAAACACTATATCATCTTCAGTTTTTGGCGTGTCGTCTGCCACGAGGGCCGAATTATCTTCATTGGCATTGTTGTCACTGGCGGCCCCTTCTGCAGAGGTTGTTGTGTCTGCCTCACCCTCCCCTTCCTTCTTTTTCTTCTTTCCAAAGAATTTCATTGTTTCGGGCGTTTTTGGGGCTTAATTGATCGCATTGGAGTGCTTTTTTCTTCGTTAGTTGTTTAATTGGGCAACCAACTTTGAATGCTGAATCTCTTCTCTTCCTCTCTTCCCTTTTGCTTTTTTGCCCGACCGACTTCTCCCGGAAACCAAGAGAGTTGAGTGAAACTGTCAACCTATACCACAGCCGGTATTTCTTTACCTTTCGCGAGAAGAGCTCCTCTATTTAGAAGTTCCCCACGGCACCAGTGTTTGGGTACAACAACGTTCCTAACCCCTTGAAATTAGAAAAAAATCCTCACACAGATCTGAGCTTCTCATATCCTCTCGTTAGGGTTAGGGTTAGGGTTAGGGTTAGGGTTAGACCTCTTCCGCTCACCGACAACTTTGTGTCAGCTCTATTTGTCCATTTGTTCGATTGACGTTGATTGCTGAGTGATTATACACCATGGGAGGTGTTGCCGGCAAGTACCTGGAAGACTCCATTAGAGGAAGCAATTCCATCCAAGGCCGATCAGCCCGTACTTCAAAGCAAGAGGCACATATCCTTTCCACACAGACAGAGTTTGTAGGCCGTGATAGGGGCTTTATCTCCAGATGCTTTGACCGTTACTGCAATTCCACTGACAAATGCCCTGGTGTTGACATCAAAACATTTAAGAAAATATTTGGTGGCAAGGACAGTATATCCTCGGCTATGTTCAGTTGCTTTGACACGGACCGTAACGGTCTCGTTGATGTCTTAGAGTGCTTCGCAAGTTTGTGCGTTTGTAGCTACAAGATGACTGCCATGCAGAGAATAAGGTTGATTTTTGTAACCCACGATGTCAACAATGATGGTGAGCTTTCCCACTCTGAGATTGTGATGATGTGCTGCAGTGTATGTCGAGGGATGGCGAAGATGACCGGGACTCAGGAAGTGCCTTTCGCGCATATTGAAGCGCTCGCAGACAAAATCATTCGAGAGTCTGACTATGATAGGGATGACAGTGTAAGCTATGATGAGTGGGTTCGGTTCTGCGCTTACAGCCCTGATGTAACCTCTTACTTTGAGCACTGCGACAGACTGTGCAGGTATATTAGGGCGCCAAAGAAAAAGAAGGTTACTGTCCCGGCACCACTCCCTTCTTGCGCAGTGGCAAAAAAACCGCCCTCTCGTTACACCCAGAAACCCAAGGCCAAAATCAACAACAACAACAACAACAACAACAACAATAACAATAACAACAACAACAACAGCGCCACTCCTAGTGGAATCAATGTATCCTATCAGCACTCCGGCAAATCTGAAATGATGCAATTGTCTCACGCCCCAACCCCCCCAAAAACCACGTCTCCAACAAAAACGCCTGTTCCCCGGCAAAATGTCAAACGGAAGAACCCAGAGACTGAAGGTGATGGACATCATCAAAGTACAGGGATGCCAGACACAAGACTGCTGAAAGATATTTTCAACGGACTTGACAGCGATCTCAACGGGTCAATTGACGTCGGTGAGTTTTACTTGAACCTAAAGGGAACTTCGATGGAAGACACGGCATTGAATCTTTTCAATGCGGTAGACAAGGATAAAGACGGACAAGTTACTATCTATGAGCTAGTGCAGCATTTGTACCCCTTCGCGGAGTTAGACGACGTGAGCGATCTTGTTGCTTGGATTCAGAGCGGTGAAGATATGACCGCAAGTAATACTGCCAGCTTCTGGAGCGAACAAGAGCAGGACGAGGAGATTCGCGGAATGTTCCAAAGTTTTGACAAAAACGGTGACGGCAAGCTTACGGTGAAGGAACTTACAGAGACGATGTCTGAAATGCACGGATTAAACCGCGATCATGTGAAGCAAATGTTCGCGGATCTTGGAAAGACAAAAAAAGACAAGATTGTCGAGGGAGAGTTCATCGAAATGTTCAAGGCTTTCATCGAGGGCGACATTATAGACAAGGGAGCCAAGAGAGATCAAGCTGCTCCGGGATGCACCTCACAAGACAACGATGTCAGCAGAGGTTTGGCTCATTTCGGTGTCGTCAATCGCCCGCATGTATAATTGTTGATAAAAGAAAGTTTGTGTATTTAATTGGCTAAAAAATCCTGTTGTTCAAGGGGTGTTCAAAATTCGCTCTATTCCTCGTTTCGATTTATTGTGTGGGCGAGCCTATCAGCGGTCTACTTCTCGCGATCTAAATAGTTCTGAAACATCTGTGACCTCGTGAAAGCACCCTTGAACCCATCATCTACCCTGCCTTCTCCAACATCATTCGCCCCATCTGCTAGCCAACGAACATACTCCCCCACTTCTCTCCCGATCTCTTCCGCCAGGTCCCCTTGTTTCTTCGTGGGGTTATAAATCGGTCCTCTTCCGGGACCTTTATCTTCCGCTCGTCCACTCAATATTGCATACGACCTGGAAATGTTTTTCTCCAAGATCCTTGAACAGTTTGGCAATTCGTAATCTCTGTACATCTCGCGGTCATCTATATCAAATATTACGACGCCGTCCTCTCTCGCCCTATTCAAGTTTCTCTCCATCCCTCCTCCTTTCACCAATCCCAAAAGCATTGGCACTGGACTTTCCACGACTTCTCCCAGAGACTTCGGTAGCACCGGCAGCATTGGACCACACCAGACAAGTGGCTCCAAAAGTTTGGCTAGACCGAGGACAGCCGAAGACGCAACTCCAACTTTCGAGGAGATAAGGACTGTCGGAGTCTCAATAAGAAGCAAGTGCAGGATCTTCAACATCGCATGCATTGGTATGGTCGAGAACAGGACAGGAAGAGACCAGGGGGAAGTTTGATTCAGAGATATGAGGCGGTTTTGTGTCCAATCGGAAACAGATGAGGGTGGGTGCCTAGAAGAGAAGAGCTTTGAAAATAAGGGAGGGAACTTGTACGCGATTGTCGGCAGATGTTCGCAAACTCTAAATTCCTTAAATTCCTCTTGATTCTCTCCGGGTTTCACGCTTTGTTCAAACCTCTCAACCACTCCCTTGAGGAAAGTGAACGTGTCATACCCATGCCTGTCAAAACCTGGCGCGCCATCGTGGACGGGAAATCGTGCGATTCGTTGGGCCGCCAAAATGTCGAATACCAGCTTAAAGATCAGCTGAAAATGGGGGGAACGGGTGAGGATGCAATAGACGCGTTTCGTCGCAAATGTACCTCCGAGGATGAGGCGGGGTTGCGTCACACATAAACCATATACTGTTGAGCCCGAGCAGTCCCCAGTATTACTTTCGCCGTTATCATTGTAAGTGAATATGAAGGTTTCGTCGTTCCTCTTCAAGTAAGGTCCGAGCAACACAGAGTTCACATCCGACATGCTCGCATTGGGATCTAAAGGCTTGTAGAAGATGCCATTGGGATGGGTGAGGTCAAGGACAAGTTTAGAGGGAAGTTTTGGCCTTTTATCATTGGCAAAAGACGGAGGGGAATATTGAAAGAGTATCTTGGGTGACTGGGAGAGCTCATTGGCCGTGGTCTTTTGGATCGTGGGAGTTGGGGAAGAGAAGAATGATAAAACCTTTTTCCTTGTATTTGTCTTTGCTGACGTCAATACCGCCTTCTCAGCAGCTCCGTGTTCTTCCGAGTCGTATGGGGAGCCGATAACTAGAAAATGGTCAAATATTCTTGTCATCTTTGAGTTCGTCGTCGTCGTACTTTCTAAGCTCTCTGAATTCTCCCCAAATGCTCCAGCTCTATTATTCAAGCAGGTTGGGGTTAAGGATGGCTTCGATTCTGGCGGTTGGTCATTATCAGAATTACTATCCTCATTATCGCTGATAACATTAACGACCAACTTCTCCTCCTCCTTCTCCTGCTCCACCTCTACCACATTTGTCTCATCAAAACTTTGATTTTTTAGCAAGTCCTCAATGAGCGCCTTGAGCACAATATTTTCTTGAAAGATAGCCTCGTATCTCTTTCTCCAAGTTCTTTGGGACCGCAAAGCGGCAACTAGTCGTTTGTCGATTGCTGAATTAGCCATCAAGGTGCCTTTTGCCACTGAAAATTGAAAAAGTCAAAAACGAAAACCACGCCGGAGTAATTTTGTTCCCAACTTAAACAAAATAACCACATACGAATAATATCTCTTTAACTATTGCCCCACACCATGGCATCTTTCCAGATTGCAGTAGATCCGGAATATGAATCTATTTATAATCTAGTTCCGAAGGTAATTCCCCCGTCTTGAATTTGGCCGTTTGTCATTGTCAATTCCGGTCACCTATACCCACGCCATATAATATGTTTATATCCCGAAAGTGTACTAACTCCCTCTGTCTACTATTTATATTGTCGCCACTCAACGTAGAAACTGCCCAAAATCGTGAAACCCCCCATGTACAAGTCCAAGCATGACCCCAACAAAAAAATTCCCTTCTCTGCGCTCTCTGAAAAAGGCCCTAACATCGGTCTTCTCCGCGCTGATTGCGATCCAAAGAAGTATCTTCGCGCTAGATCTTCCCAATCCAAGAATAAGCAGGTTTTAGCTCCAATAGATGCCAATAAAATCCCCAAGTTCTCTTACAACGATGTTGCTAAGAAACCTAAACTCCCTGCCAAGGGAGAGAAGCCTATTATGGGGCTAAAAACGGAGAAAAATTTTATCACTGCAAATGCAGTGGAGTCAATTTTGCGTGTGCCTTCCCTTCCTGTGGAAAAGACGCCCGACTATCTCGTTAAGGCAGACTATGGCAAGGTCCCTGATTACCTCAAGGATGTCAAGGAGGAAATCAAGAAAGAGAACGAAATGATTGATGACTTTGTGAAATCTCAGATGTTCGAACATGAAGATGCTCCTGAGATGTGTGTCCAAATGCCCGAAGAGGAGCGGGAATACCTCGTAGAGAAGCTCAAAGATAAGTGGGATGCGGTGAATAAGAAATACCAAGTTTTGACAATGCATACAATGTTCGAGGGACATAGAAAAGATGCCAAGGAACAGTTCGAGAAACAGCTCAACGCTCTGGAATCGGACCTGATGAAACTGAGCTGTAAAGGACCGGTGATGGTCGCCAACGAATGAGGTGATTCACTGACTGTCTAGAGTGACAACAGACAGCCACAGCCAAACAAAATGACAAATGAAATTCTGAAACAACTTCCGAACAATAATAATAATAATAATGAACCTATGATGGAGCCTGCCTCTATAAACTAAACTACTGCTGTATTTTGGCGCCCCGTATAAATTTCTACACATACATTTGTTTTTTTGAAGTCTTTGACAAAGTTCTGTCGTGGAACCCCTTGAGTCAATTTCCAGCCAGCCATCGAATCATCACTGTCAGATCCAATTGCTACGTGTCACTTGCTCGAATCTTCACTCAAAACACCAGCTCCTATCCCTCAACGACACCTGCTCTACCTCGCCAATTTTTTCAACAAGCCGTTCTAGCCCCTCCCCCAAAACGCCCCCCCCGAAAATATACCCCCAAATCCACTCCATAACTAACCCAACCTTCCTGCTCTCCTCCTTTCCCTCCCCTCCCTCTCTATACATTACCTCTAAAGCTTCCTCATAGAATCTTTTCGGATACCTCCTTATCCTCTCTCTCCCGACGATGAACTGTGCGCAGCACCTATCAAAAATCCAGCCCCCTTCCGTCTCTGGCATTTCCCCCAACCATCCCCCAATCCACTCCTCCCAATGCCTCGCAAGGAGCTCGTTATTTTCTCCCAGTGTCCCCCAAGCAACTGAGTTTATGTTACAATATGAATCCACGTAGTCTCTTTGGCGTATCTGGTTTAGGAGAATAAGAAGGTCCTCCTGGTGGTAAGCGTAGCGATGACCATGGAGGAAGAGGATGGAGCGAGGGAGGTGCTCGTAGTAGTCGATGATGAATTTTAAGTAGGCCGTTGCCTCGCCACCAACGTTGTGTGGGACGTGGTGCTTAAGGTCATGGAATGGAAGGTTCTCATCGGCGTGGTCCATGTCGATAGGAAAAGGCTTTTTGGTGTAGATTACGTGGGGGTAGATTTGAGAGGATAGCCAAGTCAGGTCCTCATCGTAATGAGATGACATGAGGAGCAGATTAATGTCAGAAAATATTGAGAGCTGCTCGGAGGTAGACAGATCATAGGAGGAAAGCAGTCCCCCAGAGTGTAGACTCTCGAATTGCTGCATTAAATGCGTTCCCAAACCGTGCACTTCGCTCCTTCCGGCATAAATCTCGGTACTCGCTTTAATCTTGGTACTCGAGCGTCTCGTTTTTTCACTTGACATTCGGAATGATGTCCAAGTCGCATTGCAATTGCTGCATTCGTTGCACTCATAGCATTCGCTTCCGCCGGTTTCTCCGACAGTAACTCTCATGGTAATCTTCAATGTCACACTCTCATCTCTCGGTATCACTACCTCCACAAATTCTCCGCCAGTCACTATACAGCCGTAAGCGCTTCTGAACAGCTCCACTCCATTCACTCTCCCGTCCTTCTCAGATTTCCAGTCATCGCCGTCGACTGTCGCAGAATAGCCGATGCAGATTTCCTTGCCAATAAGACTAGAATCAGTACCATTGGGGAAAGAGTACCCTAGGGATAGAACTGCCGTTTGAGTCCAAGATACAACATCGTTTAAACGGGGAGATTTTATCCTGAGTTGGGGGTTTGATAAGGAAGGAAAGAGAGATGGAGAGGATAAAGGAGGAGAGAGGAGGAACTTGACATGGGGGATATTGACAAATTTTCGGTTGGCGAGCGTTTGATTGGTTCCAGTAGCAGTGGTAGTGGCATTTGCATTGGTGGTGGTGGTGGTGGTGGTGGTGGTGGTGGTGGTGGTGGTGGTGGTGGTAGTGGTGGTGGTGGTGGTATCTTCAGTATCGGCGGCATCGGTTATTGGGCAATAGCCTCGTGAATTTGCTACATTGTAGGTTTTTTGGGTCAAGGTGTCGGGGATTGTGCTGTTGTCACTACTCCTGGCATAAGCAAAGACAGTCACCACTGATGATGGAAGTGAAGAAGGCGGGGGAGTTAAATAAACAAAAGTGGAGTGACTGACAAGGTTGGTGCATGTCGTTGTTGTTGCTGCTGGTAGTGCTTTTGTCGTTTTCACCTTACTGGGTGCCATCAGGAAGCATATTTCAGTTCGTGCCTCCGTATGATGCGCGATAAATGATTCCGCCGTGAGTGGGGGGGCCTCGTTCCCCTCTTCTAAGGAAAACCCGATCGATACCTCGGCAATGACAGGAAGGGGTGTTGGAAGGCAGGTGGAAACATGAGGGAGGAGATGAAGAGCGAAGGAATTATTGAGGTTTGGGGAAGTGATGGCAGCAGATTTAGCTGCAACAAATGAGTGGAGAGCAATGAGGAGGTTCAAAAGTATCACATAAGTTGAAACCATTTTTAGATACCCGCTCTATCTAATAATCTTAAGAGAAAAATTCCACTTTTTTTTCAATTGTTATTGTTTCGAGGCAACGCGGTAAATTTTTGATGAGTGATGTTACTCTGCCCACCACCGCCTCTGAAGGAGGCGAGAAACCCGACAATAATTCCAACCGGACCGGTCGAAGGTTTTTTTCTGTGCTCGTTGCCCTTTCGCTGCTTATATTGGTGCAGCTGCACGCAGAGAAGGTTGGCATGGCCAGTGCTGCGGAAGAAGGAATCCAATCAGGGTTTTCTTTGCCAAACATTGATAATCATCTTGTCACCGCCAATACCGATACATCGAAGTCGTTCAAGCTTCCCGAGGCGTGCAAGTCCGAGCCGAACTGCAGAAACAGATTCGTCCCCAATGTTGGTTACCCGCGCGTTGCCTTTGACGGCTTCATCGGAGAATTAGTATGTCCAAGTATGTTTCGCGACCTAACAGATTACGTATTGACCTGGCCTTTCGCTCACTTTGAGGAGGATGTTTATTTCGCCGAATCCCTTAGCACAGCCAAGAAGTGCTTAGCTCCGGTACCCCTTATTTACTGGCAGACGGTAAGCAATAAGAATAAAATCCGGGAACTTCACCAAATGCTTCAAGATTTTGGCGAATTCATTCTCTTGACTGGCCAGTCTGATTCGCCCGTAGACAAAGATTACGAATCTATTCTAGCCCTTCCCAACCTCGTTCGTTGGTTCGGGCAAAATAACAACAAGATACCGCTTCATCCAAAATTCACTCCTATACCAATCGGTTTGAACTGTTTCGAGCATGGAAATGCGTTGGAGACGTTCATCGCCCAGCGCGAGGAGGTGAGAAAGAAGGAGGACAAGGTATTCTATGTCAACTTTTCCCTGAGCACTAACGGAGGCAGAGAAAAAGTTAGAAGCCAATTTTGCGAAGGGAACCTCAAGGAGTATACGGATTGCATCTCTTGGGGAGGCCTCAAAAACAAAAACGATGTAAAAAACTCAGCACCGAAATTGACAACCTGAAAAGTATTGAAAAATATATGTTTGTGGTGTCGCCAAGAGGGGCAGGCGAATCCACGCATCGAACGTGGCAGTCCCTGTACGCCGGAACGATACCTATTGTTAAGAGAAGTCCAATCGATCATGCACTTGAAATGCTCCCTGTTCATCTGGTTGACGATTACTCAGATATAACTCCGGACAAAGTCGAGGAGCTGAAAGAACTTTACCGGACAAAGTACAAGCCCATGATGGATGACCCAGAGGTTCAGAAGGTGAGAAATAAAGCATGACGGCGTATGGAAACCAACGACGAGTCTCTTCTTCTCACGCCCGACCTTGTTTGTTCCATACAGAGGCTTCACCGTGACTACTACTTCTACCTGGTAGAGGAGACCAGGGTCGAAGCATTGAACAAATTGGGCTTGAGTAATGTTGGCGAGGAGCGAGTGCAATGCTGGGGCAGAAATTAATACGAAGTAGAGTCAACAGCCATGTTAATCTTTAGAATGATCAAGAGTTTTTACTTATGTGTATTTATTTGGCTAGGGTTATGCCTCCCGAAAATCTTCGCTTCTCTTATGCCTTTGCCTACTTATAAAATTTCAAGTCTCACTCACTCTTTTCTATCTTTTTCTGGGCTCCGAGCCTGTATCCGAGCCTGCATTCAGAGCTCACTAATTCTTGGTGTCCCTCAGCTGAGATCAACAACAAGCCTCTCCGGCGCGAACCTCCTCATGAGTCCCATGGCCCCCGGGTCAAGTCCAACATCCGTAAACGCCCCCTGCCACCCCTTGATCCCAAGGTGCACAATAAAGAGCCTGAAATAGCTCGAAAAATCGGGCGCGATGGGGTGCCAGTCGCACGCAGGGTCCAGGTACCACACGCTCCCGTCGTCCTCGTTCGCTGTGTCGTACTGCACTGGATCATACTCGTCTTCAGAGTCACCTACTCCTAGGCCACCCATTGGGCCACGACGGGTCGATTTTGAACCCGGATAACGGAGGTAGCAAACAATACCACCCCCAAAAATCTCCTCGATTGACCAGGCTTCGATTTCGTCTAACCCTCCGGCTGACCCTCCGGCCATGATTCTCTTCTCCTCCACCTTGTCAACGTAATTGGGTCCAAACTTTTTCCTGTCGTTATACTGCCTCCGGGGATTAACACCCTTGGAGATCCTTACCCTACGAACGTCTTTAAGGGGACAGATCCCACCCTCGCCACCAACGATAACTTCCCCGTCGAGGACAGAGTCCACGCCACTAGCCTCGTCCTCCGCATCGAATTGCGACTGTCTCTTCAGCGCCATCTCAGGGACCAATCTTGCCCTCTCATCAAGACTACACATCCACCTCAAATGGAGTCCGTCGCAGCAGCGGTAGAACTTCTTGAGGTCTTTGGGGAGGGTGGTGTTGTTAGATCTTTCCCAGGAGGTTATTGAGGTGGGGGAGGGGGGAGGGGGGGAAGTTATTGTAGAGGAAGTTATTGAGGGGTGGGTGGAGAGGTAGGGGAGGATGTTGTTGGTCATGGTGTGGATGGTGTGGAGGTGGGCGGAGCTGGTACCGGAAGTTGAGGACGAGGGAGTCATGGGGATGGGGATAGGGATGGGGAATGGGGATGGAGGGGGTCAAGTAGTCCGAGGATAAGGGTTCAAACTAAATTCCTTTTCGTTTTTCGTGTTGGTGTGAATTTATATTTTGCCTCAAATTAAGGCTCATTTCGCAAGATAATTGCTCAATAGCTCGTTTACCTCGGCAATTCTGATATTTAGCTCTTCCATCCCCGTAAAACCGTACATTTTTGAGCGATAAAGTCCCCTTTTTGTTCTCTTCCTCTTATTCTGGTGCTCTCGCCAATGTCTTCCTGGCTAACCTCTGGTAGCCGCAGGCTGAAGTCGAAGCAGCGAGTGGGAGCCGCTCAGTATATTCGGCGCGGACAAGATAGTCGCCAGCCTTTCCAGTATGCTCCCAGCCCCCCGAGCTCCGATGCTGTTTTGGTTGGCGGCGGCAATTATTCCAGCGGCAACAGTCTCCGTTACAGCTCGCCAATGGGGGATTACGAGACCCCCATGGCTGTGGAGAATAATCGTAATTATGGCCGCGGTAGTGCCAGTCGGTCTGGGGCGGTGAGCTCGGACGTTGCGAATTTGTCCCGCTTCAAACTGGGAAGAGGCGGGGGGAGAGGGAAGGCCACTGCCACTAGGGAGATAACGCAGGAGGAAGTGGAACGCGAACTTTCGAATCATCGTTACGAACAACAACAACATGGATATCGGGACGTCATACCGGAGGAAGTGGAACGCGAAAATTCGAATCAACGTTATGGACAACAGCACCAGCAATGGGGTGAGATTAGGCACCAATATCAGGAGCCAAAGCAGTTCCAGTACCAATTGGTCCAACATCAAGAACAGCCTCTCCTCCAGTCCAATCACCAACAACAGCGGGCACCTGACTTTGCTTCGCACTTGGAGCAGGACTGCTTCCTGTCGAACGATGCGAATCGATCCCTGACAAAGAGTGTGAAGCGCAACCCATATGCTAAAGTTGGCGGTGGTAGTGGTGGTCGCAGTGGCAGTAACAAGCGCAATCCGTATGCCAAAGTTGGCGGTGGTAGTGGTGGTCGCAGTGGCCATGACAGTGGCAGTGGCAGTGGCAGTGGCTATGATAGTGGCAGCGTCACCGTCGGGATTTCGCGGTTCAGCAAGGTAGCATCGCCGTATAAGAAAAGTCGCAGTCCCGAACCTCCTCCTCTCTGCCCTGTAAAATCTCCAACCTCACTACCAATGCCACCAACTTCACACCAACATGTAAACCCGCCGGAGCAACAATTCATGCTCTTCAACGAAGGCGTGCAGCTCGACGCTCCGATACCCCAGCAAGTGGAAGAGGTGCTACCTCAATCAAACTCACATGTCCGGCAGCCCCTGATCCAAGCAGCCCCGCTGCCCTTGGTCCGACCGCCAGCATCGACGAACTCCTCTGAATTCAGCACACCGACGCTCTTCAGGGGTGGAGAGGAACCTCCGATCCCCAACTTTTTGTCCGAGAAGGAAGTAATCGATTACGTCCGATCGAATCTCGCCCGCACGCCAGAAATTACTTCCAAATTGTTCGACTCAGTCAAGGATCTACTCTCATTTCTCTACTGCCTTGTGGATGGTGACGGGACGAGCGAATCGATCAAGAGTGTCGTCGAGCATATTCGGCTGCTTGAGGCTGTGAAGTCAAGAAAGTGGGGCGCGAGTAAGAGCATCGAGGATGATAGTTGCATAAGGGAGAGGCTGAGTGCTGTCGTGAGCAAGGGCAGCGGTAATATTCCTTCAGCAAAGAAAAAGCAGAACCACACCCAATTACTCAAACGTGCCGAACGTGCATACCTGAATCAAAATCATGTGAAACAATGTGTAGACAACGGTGGTGATCCCTTTGCTTTGAGAGAATTTGCAAACATGGTCTTCAGCCGCTATGACAACGACAACTTCCAGCCCAGCAACGCCGCACTCGCGCTTTTCGACGGCAATAAAGGGCAGGCGCGGAAGCACAGCGTAGCTATGTATATTCTGGGCAACGACGGGAATACGGGAGGGGAGATGTTCAGTGTCTTCAAGGAACATGGAGTGCTCAAAAACTCCTATGTCGTGTGCCATAGCGTGGGTGGTATGATGCTAGTCGGGTTGGCGTTAGTTGCGGGTTGTCTCTCGTACGTGCAAGCACAGCAACTACTAGGCGGAACGGAGGGCACCCTGACCTCGAGAATCGAGGCAAATTTGCCTGTAAATCCCAGGTTTCTTACCTTCCTTGAGGGATTCGTAATGGTCCTAAATGGAAAGGTACCTGAGGGGGGAAAGTCCCTACAGATGAAATTTGACTTGTCCAACCAAGGCCTCGGGATGAAATGGCAAAACGGACATAAAACTATCTCCGACGCTTTGTACCGGACCCTCACCCGTCAAAGCCTCCTTGGCTTGATCACGAAATTTAAGAAGGACATTAAAGACAAACCCAGAATTCAAATATGCATTGCCTTCCACGGGAGATACATCGGAAATTGGCATTGTGACGCGGCACAGCGGGAGGACAGGACTGTTAGACTACAGGTGAGTCTGGACAGAAAAAGATTGAAAAGCATGCGTTAGTAAAACCAGAGGCTCCCTAACATTACCTGCACCTCGCATGCCCTCCCTCAAGTCCGGGACGTGGAGAATAAACAACAACACCATACGTCCCGGGACAGTGCTACAATTGACTGTAAAGCCAGATGACAACACCCCCGAGTTTGACGTGATCATGGCCGTCAACCCCCACAATGGCCAGATTAGCGACGACCAAAAGTTTCCTCTGACTATGCAGGTGGCATTGTCGTACTCCTACCAGCTCTCAAGGCGAACACACCCCCCAAATACACCTCCTATCAACATTATCCTGAATGAGGAGGTGCTCAAGGAGGAAGTGGTTGAGCAACTCGTGCTACAGGAGTTACACCCTAAGTTAAAAACCCAGCAGCAAATGCTCGACTCATTCATAAAGAGCACAGATCAGACTGATATCGTGGACAAACCTGAAATCATAAAAGACGTCACCACCTTAGGAACCAAGGCCGTTGAGTATAAGAAAAAACTTTTGAGGGCACACGAAGAGGAGGATGGCACGGAAAAGGGACTATGGACCGCGGAGGAGAAACGCGTACTGACAAAAGATAGTTCGGTGTTTCAGGCTGGGTGGAATAAGAAGGGGTTAAAATGCCCAGATGGTTTGGGGAATGCAAACACAGGAGGTAGTAGATTTCTTAAGAATAGGAAATGTTTTGTGGTCGATGGGAAGCCGTTTGCGTCTTTTGAAAAATGCCGCGAATGGATATCGAAGACGTCCGCAGAGACTACAGATGATTTGGGGGGGGGAGAGAAGGCGACGAAGTCCACAACATGGTTCACCTTGCGCGTCAGCGTCCAGCCCGCCACCTCGCCGCCATCCACATTACGCGACCCCACAGAAAAATCACCATCGCCGTCTATATCAATTAAGTAA
>ERZ651776.2461-NODE-2461-length-20096-cov-7.710625_pt1 | contig 20096 bp, 13 predicted proteins | sample MGYA00514761_ERZ651776 | MGnify/ENA metagenome assembly ERZ651776 | reverse complement strand
AAGACAAAGACAAAGACAAAGACAAAGACAAAGACAAAGACAAAGACAAAGACAAAGACAAAGACAAAGACAAAGACTACACCCCAGTTGAAGCAAACAGTGGGCTTTTTGATTTTTTTTGCCAATATCATTCTCTGCTATTTGCTATTTCGTGTGCTCGGGTACTAATAACTGGTAGGCTTCCGAACGAAAATGTATACAACGTAGAAAGGTAAATACAAAAAAAATGGAGTGGTTTGTTTGTAGCCTAAAAATATATGATTGAATTTGCTTGCGCCAAATACTTCATTTCAAATTTTACACGAAACACACATAGGGACCCACCCTACCTGGGAAAAGTTTACTTACTTCCCATTCTTCCTCTGGATCCAGCTGGCGACGTGAAGGCCCCAAGCCATGGGGCCGCCGAATCCACCAAGAACATAATACCATTTGACCCAGCTACCACTCGCAAGCGCATTGGGCTCCTGCTGCAACACACCGCTCTGGACACAGGAATAAACACAGATTCCAAGGCTTACAGCAGAAAGAAGACCAAGAGGTCCAGAGGGCATCTTGCTCAGGAGAGGTCCAAGGACCTTCGAGGGAGGATATTCACCCTCCCAGAACATCGAGTCATCATCGGTGCTAGATAGGGAGAGGGGGCTCACACGGGGGGTGGGTTTAGAGATGGACGAGGTGGTAGAGATGTGAGAGAGGCTACAGTGAGGGGTGTTTGGGGTTAGAAATCTTCCTGATTATCGGAATTTTCGCTTATAATCGAACAATCGTCGTGTATCACACTCTAAACGGACATTCAGCAACACAATAAACGTCATGCTTCAAAGCATTGCTGTAAAGAGGCCAACAAAGGTCGCTTTGCTGTCCTGAATCTGGGTGATTTTCTTGACACCTACCGAGACGGAACAAATGCCTGATGGAATGCTGACGCGCAGGTGATTAGGAGCACTGTAGCTAGGATAGATTTCATTCTGGAAAATGAGTCTTCACAAATTTGGGGGGGTAAGTCAAAAAGGAAAGCGAAAGAAGTGAAATGCCCAACCTGCCCTTTTTGCATTGGAGACGCCCACTTTATTTCTCCCGCTGTTGTTCACCCTGACCTGACACAAGCATGCAACCTTTTTTTAAGTCGCACAAAACAAATAAAACCCAGCGACGACACGACGACACGAAGCCAAAAACTAGAACACAGGAACTACAACAACTACAACTAAATGTACCTCGACAACAACAGCAAGAGCAAGAACAACGCGAAACCTACAAATCATTGCTGTCCCCCCTGAATAGTTTCCTCTGGAATCATACTTCAGTCAAGCCCATACCTACTCCCCTGTATACGCCTCCCTCCTCTAGCACCCTCGTAGGTCATTCCAACCCCCCCGGTCCAGGTAGAAGTACTTACTCCTCTTCTTGCCTCTCCCTATTAAGTTTTCCGAAGAATGGAGACCAATTGATTGACATTTCCATTACTGATATAAGCAACGATGAGAATGTTGATGAGAAGAAGAATACGGGTGATATCTTTGACGGGAATGGTCATGAAACATTTTGGGACGAGGGAGTCATCGTGGTCGCTTTTGGGAGGGATGCCAATCTAATTCGTCGGGAATCCTCCTCCAGCCGCGTCAAAGATGATGAAAAACGAGATGAGGAGGACAGCGAGAGTGAGATTTATATCCCTGAGGGATATGACGGGTTGCCGCAACCGGTAATGCAACAACAACAACAACAACAACAACAACAACAACAACAACAACAACAACAACAACGACCACACAACGGCCCAAAAAATGACAACGAAGACGGCGTGAATGTATGCTTCCCTACTTCTTGCGGTGGGCTAAAGCACAGAGTAAAATTTAGCAACACCAGCAGCAACAGCACAAAGTCCCCAATGGAAGTGACTGTCTGCCGACCCCAGGTCTTCCTTCGCCTCGTCACCGGATCCTACGCAGAGTTTAACACCAGTAAATCGACCTCCCTTCCCGTTGAAATTAATGTCGTAGATTTGGACGAACAACCGACGCAACCTGGTTTAGGTGTAGGCTCTGCACCGTGTCCTTTCGAGAGCCAAATTAAGCCCGGCGAGAGCGTCACCTTTGGGCTATTCCTGAGCACCTTAAACCTGCCTAATTTTTCGTCAAAGAGTGAACCGATTTCTTTCCTGATTGTTTGGAAAGTGCGAAGATGCGTCAAGAACTTTTCTAGCGAGTGGACTGCGGGACATATCATTGAAGAGTCTTACGTAGGGAGAATATTGGATGTCCACCAGTCTTCGTTGATGAACCAGAAGTTGGAATCAGACGGCAGCAAACTCGTCTCCACGACGCCTCGATTCACTCCGCAGGCCAAGTTATCGCAATGGGAGGAGCCCCCTGCCATGTTGACCCTTTGCGAGAATTTGTTTTTGCCGTTGACAGGCGAAGTGGTTCGATTCATTGACAGTTTGGGGAGTCTGGACATAGACGAGGGGATCTTTCAGGGGAGTCATAGTGACTTTGACATCGGAAGGTGGGTGTGCAAAGTCATGGGGAATAGTGATAAAAATGAAGGTGAAAAGTCAGTCAAGGGAATGTTCGATTTCACCGATTCCAGGAGGTGGCACGAGGGCTTGGTAAATTTCTTCCATAGTTGGAGACTGGAGGAAATGCTAAAAACTCAATTTGCGCTCAACTTGGCTGCAAATAAGGGCGAAGTGGTGTTCGAGAAGCTATGCCACAGCTTGCGCGATAGAATTTCCTCTACTATCGCCCTCTTGTCACCAGTAAATAAAAAGTCTGTACTTTCCGCCATCGAGATGCGGGCGGCTCTGGGGAATCTTTTTATGCAGCCGGTTTTGTCAAGCATTGATTTTTTCGGCAAGGGAGTGCGGATCTTGTGTGAAAGAGGACCGGGAGAAATGCGGAAGGAGCTGATTCGTCTGAGTGATCGGTTTGAGAGAATAGACGGGTGCAAATTGACTCCTACTGAAAGTGCTGAGCTCCTCTCCAGTGCGTTCATGCTTAGCCTCTCGTACATGATACGCTTGTCGAACGCTCTGACTTTCGAGTACCAATTTGTGCGCCATGACAACAAAATGCTTGACGTGTACAATTTGTCTTTCGATGTGGAGAAATGTAGGCCCATCGTTAGACAGTGCCTTGAAGAGAATTATTTCGAAGAAATTATTAGGAGAGTGAACAATTCTACTCACTGGAGTGAGGGGGGCAGGGCCCACGATGTCTGTTACTTGTGTTATTGTCACGCGAAGGCGAGGAAAAAAAGTATGATGCCGAAGTGCTTAAGGGCATTCGACCCGAATACAGGAGAGCCAGTGATGAAATTAATTGATGAAGCGCACTCGGGCAATCATGCTGCATGGGGTAGTTCCAATGAGGAGCGGCAGAGTCGCATCCTGCAATCACTCTGTTTGTTCCACTCGCTCAATGGCGACAGTGGTAGGAATAGCAGTTCCCGACTTCTCCTTATGGAGAGGATTAGGAAGCAGGTAAAGTCGGGTTCTCCTGGGCAAGTATTCCTTCAACCCGGAATAGGAATAGATAATTATAATGACTACATCGTATCGAAGCTCCGAAAGCATCAAAAGCCCACTACGGTCATTTCGATTGAAATCACCGTTCCAGGGTGCTCGGAGAATAGACCTTTGCTCAAAGTGGGGGACAAGGTCAAGTTAAGGGTGGGCAAGAATAAGTCTCATGAAGTCATTTGCCTCGTGGAGCAGGTCGTGTTGAAGACTGATACCGTGCGTCTGAGGATTCCTCCGAGGCCCAATTATACTGACATAGCCATTTCTTACGATGACGATCCTTACGCACTGCTGATCGAATCAATGTTCCGCGAGAAAAGGAAGGTGACAGAAAGTAGTCCTCGTCCTTCTTCTCGCTCTGTAGCGAGAGAAGCAATAACTGCCGACATTCGTTTTGGTATGCATGTAGGTCGAGGGGAGATATATGCCAAATGTAACTTGCTGAACTACGTCCCCTTTTTCGTCGTGGAAAAGATAGTCAAGGCGCTGACAGTGGAAATGACTTCGTACGAATTTGTACAAGGCAGTGAGATTCTGAAAAGTTTGAAGCCTGAGTACAAGTTGATTGAACAGGCCGGGAGAGATTTTTTGGGGAGGTTCACGAAGATGGTGATTACTCAGAGTCAATTAGTGAAGATCGTGAGAGTGACACTTCCTCACCCAGACTACGCAGCCGGAGAGGTTTCCATGGGTATCACGAAAACGGCTGACAGGAAGGACATCGATATCGAACGCTGGTTCGATTCTTCCGTGAATCGGGAGCAGAGGACAGTTGTCTTGGACGTGGTGAACAACTTTCATGGCCTTGCACCCTACGTCATCGACGGCCCACCCGGGACGGGGAAGACTCTTACAGTTGTGGAATGCGTGCTGCAGCTCCTAGCTGCAAATCGTAACCGTGAGAAGGACGAGAAACGCAACAAAATTCTCGTCTGCGCGAGCAGTGATGCTGCTGCGGACGTGCTTGCCATTAGACTACAAACAACAATGCAAGCGAATGCGTACGAGATGAGAGGTTGTAAAATCACCCGTGTCTGCCACCACCAGCGGAACTTTGCATCTTTGCCTCCGCAGCTGTTATCGATTGCACACTACGAGGAAAACACGTTCTCGTACGACATTGATCATGAAAACATAGATATTTTCGTTACCACTTGCTTCGTAGCTGGCCTCCTGGACTTTAAGGAGTCGAAATGGATGGATAAAGAGTTGACGCATTTGTTTATCGACGAGAGCTGCCAGGCAACGGAGCCGGAAGCATTGATTCCCTGCTTCAAAGTTGGGTTGAAATGCAAAATAATACTATCGGGAGACCCCTTTCAGCTGAGCCCCACCGTTCACTGCAAGGTTGCCAGCGGAATGGGGCTATCGCTGTCGCTCCAAGAGCGACTTATGAAGCTTCCCTTGTATGAGAGCGGGTTGTACTGCGTCATGACTCGGCTCACAAACAATTATCGTTCGCACAAAGCATTGTTGGATGTGCCCAGTGAGCTCTTCTACGAAGGACAGCTGCGAGCTTGTGCGCTCAATCGGGAATCGGATGCGAGTATCAAATTCAACAAGGGCAACGATCGCTTCCCGATGCTATTTCACGATGTTCACAACGGCAAGCAGTGGGCGTCACTCTTGCACAACGATACGCCGAGCTTTCAGAACCAGGCAGAAGCGAGTGAAATTGTCAAAATCTGTTTGCGACTCTGCGGCGACGACAGTCTTGATGTAGAACCGAAAGATGTCGCTGTGATTACACCCTTCCGCGCCCAGGTTCTCTTGATTCGACAGACTCTGAGGGACGTGAAGGATGGCAAGTACAATTACGGTCTCGTGAATGTCGGCCAGGTCGAGGATCTCCAGGGACAGGAGAGTCGCATCGTGATCGTCAGTAGCGTTCTGACGGCGTCACAGGGGGGAAAGAAAGTCGGATTCATGCAGGATCCATTTAAATTCAATGTGGCAGTTACGCGAGCGAAGAGCTTGCTGATCGTCTGCGGGAAAATGTCTTTCCTCGAAGGGAGCGGGGAGAGCTTCTGGAGCGTTTTAATCGATCACTGCAGGGGAAATGGTAGCATCACGCACAGCGCTGGGTACGTCGGCAATGATGCGGAGGAGAAGAACAACAAAAAAGTTGATGAGGCCAGCTTTTTGTCTGCGGAGCTTGACAAACTTGAGGGAGATTTCGGCATCAACCTTTTGATAGCAAACTCGAAACGTCTCTGTCTTGGATTGAAAAGCGAGGAGGACAAATACAATCTGGCGCTCCGCGGATACACAGATTCTCCTGAGTGGAGAATTACCATATAAAGTACGTGGGGTTTTTCTCTAAAACTGCTTCCATTTTGTTGCTACAAGTACTACACTTCAATCTTCATGAGATACAAATTAACAGCATCTCGGAGCTCCTTTCTTGCCCCCTCCAAGTCCCCGTTGTCGTTGTCATTGTCATTCCCTTGGGTGGTTAAAACATACCGGCACTCCGCCTCGAGTGCCAAAAGCCCGTCAATTATATTATTACGTAAGAGATAAAGCACGCTCTGCTCACTCGTAGGCTCCGCGCCCCCGGAGAGATATTTGTTCCCCCTCTGCGATTCAGGCGTAAAGAAAATATTATCAGCATACGCATTGAATACTTTCTTCAGCTTAGGAACTTCGTCAACCTTAATCGGCAGGTCCATTATCACTTTCGATAGCTCCTGAGGGTCAGATATTGTGGTTATTGATGCGAGGTTATTGAGAAGAGCGACGAGGTTCCCCCGAGCAGTTTCACTACCTGGCTTACTGTTCGGCGATAGGGGATCCACAAGCTCGCCCTTGTATCTTATTACGTCCGCAGAGTTCTGTTGGAATATTCGAAAGAGCTCTTGGGGATAAGGGTTGACGAGTACTGCGTTTGCAGAAGAGCCACCGGCGAAGGCCATGCCAACGCCGACAACGAATGAGCGACGTGACATCGATGATGGTTGTATTTTCAACTGATCAGAGGGGCATATGCAGGTAAAAACTATCACAGATATAACATATATACTGAGTCGTCGACTCATTGTCGAAAAACGCGAAGGGCTGTGCATTCTGTAGGTTTTTTGGGCAAGGTTTTGAAAAAAAAGAAGTTTTTTTGGATAGCAGATATTGAGATTTCGTTCGAGTAATATGTGTAAAATGGCAGTCAATTGACGCGCCATTAACATTCTATTGATTGTCCAGAAATTTTACAACTCTGACAATGAGAAATATCGCTCTGGTACTGTCGCTGATGTTGCATCGTATACCTTCTGCGATGCCCTTCTGTCAATGTACCCCAAGGAAAATCCTCCCCCTCGCAACGAACACACATACACGTCGAAATGTCTCCCCCGTTTTATCCCTCGACGTCGATCCATCGTATCTGCTATCAGTTACCCCATCAATGGTAACCTCCATGACCCTGGAACGAGCGGAGGAACTTGCATCCCCTTTCTTCGCTCTCTCCCTTTTCCCCTACCTCGGATTCCTGTACTATCTCTCCCGTCCTACCCTCTCCGTCCCCCGTGGTGTCGTGGTAGGTTTCGCCTCCCTGCTATCATTCGTGTTCCTAACGATACCATGCGCAATTTGTGCTAAGCAATTTTACGGTTTGAGTTTGGCGGATGTCGATTGGTTACACGGCAGCGCTGAATCGCTGTTGACGCTGACGAATTTGGTTACGGTTGTGGCGTTTAGGCAGTGGGTGAGGAAAGAGGAGGGGAAGGAGGAGAGTGTGGGTAGGAGCTTGGAGACGTTAAATCTGAATGAAGGTTCGAATGCGGTCTTGGCTTGTGCTATTGGCACGGGGTTGGCACTAATTCCACCCGCTGTGATACCCGCAATCGGTGGTAATTTGAACGCGCACTCTCCGTATATATCAGGTCTCCTCGACTTCCCCTCCTCGTTATTGTCATCCTTGTCACTTTACGACCCTCCCGACAACGGGCTCTCAATCCTAACCTGGACAATCCATTTAATGTCCCTAATAGAATTCCTCTCGATAATGGGATTTATTTACGATCGTGGCACCATCACCCGCAACCGAGGGTGGACGGAACTCGCAATATGCCTCGTGCCATTGCACGCGAGTGGGTTGGCGGCCTGCACTTACCATCTCTTTTATAATGGGAATCCGGTCCTGTTGGTGGTGCAGGGGGCGTTGACGTTTGGAGGGAATGTAGCGGCGATGTGGGGGGCTTGGAGAGTTGGGAGGGTGGGGGGGGGTAACACCATCGCCCCAGACTCGACCGTAGGAGAAGAGGGAGCGGAGGAACTTCGCGAAACGGCCATCGCAGCATCGTCCACATCCGTAAACCCCTCCCCCTTCCTCGGATTCGAAGACCTCGGCCCCACCCTAAAAGAAGATAACGACATAACCTTCGTCTTAAAGTTAGTAGCGCTGAGTGTGGGGTTGAGTTATGTTGTTAAATACCTCTTGCCAAATGTGATGTTTGGTGGTATTGACGGGGGTGTGGGAGGAGAGGATTGGGTTCCGCTTGGGATCATCGGGACGGCAACGGGACTCAATGCGGCAAAGTGGTGGAGTAAGGGTAGAAAGGACCGTGTGTGGTGAAGTGTTTGGTGAACTTTCTTTATCCTTCCTTATTTTTGCGTTTGTCGACAAGCAACCATATCGACCTCACCATCGACCTCTAAGTTCAAAAATATTTTTATTCATTCTATCAAAAAAGTATCAAAAATCTTAAAAATCTTACCCATTGGGTACGCTGTTTTGGCGTTTACTCGCACTCCCCGGCGTCTATTCGCACTCCCCGGCGTTTTTACTCGTACTCTCGAATAAATTTGACCATTCTGGAAAACTCAATTTCATTGTAAGTGTGGTACTGGTCAGGGAAGGTGACGTTGACTCGCAGGCTCTCTGGCACCCCGAGGACCTCGAAAACTCCCGCGTAAGTCGCCTCCGTGAGGTCGCAGGGAAAAATCTCGTCGAGCTCACCGTGCCAGATCATGAAGTTCATGTCGTCGCCATAGTATGTGGCGTTATCCTTGGCCCCCGTGGGATCGGCGGGCATAAGCGGGTTACCCATGTCAGAAAGAGGCGGCAAGGGGAAGCCGTCCATGACGATCGCCCCTCCGAGCGGGTAGTCGAGCTTGGCAATCTGCATGTATGATGTCATCTGTCCGCCCTGGGAGAAACCGGCCAGGAAGACTTTCTTCGAGTTGCCATTGATCTGGGGCTGCGACATCTCATGCTCGATGAGCTCGGCAATGTCGGAGGCGGACTCCTTGATGGAGTCGAGGTCGTAGGCGCAGTCATCGAGGAGACCGCAGTCGTTAGAGGGGTCGTCGTCCGAGTTCTTGATAGAGTTGTACCACACGTTACCATCCAAGGCGGAAGTGGGGAAGACATACTTCAAACCGGTCATGTCGCCGAACCATCCCTGGGTGTACGGAGAAGACATCTTAAAGGTGTCAACCCACCACTCGTACCCGCTGCCGCCTCCGCCGTGGAGCATGATAACGACGGTCTCATAGTCATAAGGGTCGCCTCCACCAGTGACTGAGTACGAGTCGAGGCCGGAAACTGTGTAGTTCTGCCAGCTAGGGTTGTATGGTATGTGTAAGATTTGGTGAGTTTGGAACAGAGTCAACTTTGTGATTGATTGATTAGTGAGAAGCGCTTCTTCTCGTCAACTCACCTGTTCCCATCCTGTGGGGGCGTAGGTGGTGGCTTGTTTGGGGAAACCGCCGAAGCTAGGAAAGGCGCAGATAGGAGGAGGTTGATATAGGCTTTCATCTTTCTTTTCGAACTATATTCTTCTCTTCATGCAAGAAATAGAATAATTTCGCCCGCGCAAAGAAAAAGCAGAAAAATTGATCAGAGAGAGAATTTTTGGCCGGATTTGCGCATACATACTCATCTCGTCGTGTATGCGATAGATCGTTCTATATTAGTGTTGGTGTCGAAAAAGGGTTGTAACATACACAAGGAACTATGGAGGGAAACTCCAAGTCCGCCAAAGCCAAGTCGAAAAAGAAAGCGGGAGGGTGGGGGACGGGATTTTTCAACGATGGGAAGAAGGGGAAGGGTGTTGGTGCTGATCGGAGCGACAACGACAGCAGCAACAGCGGCGGCGGTAGCAGCAACAACATGAGCATCTCTAGCTCGGATGCTTCTGCACACCCATCACCGTCACCACATCCTACTACAACTACTACGAATACTAATACTAAAACTACCACCATTACTACTGCTGAAGCCCCCCCTCCTTCTACCCAATCTCCCAAAAGCCCTCCAACCCTTTCCCACTCCCTCCAAAATGTAAAACAGATCCTAAGCCGTTCGATAGTAAATGCATACGGTCTTCTCGATGGTACTCTCACCTCCTCCTCCCCTCCCCTGTCCTCGTCGTCTGGGCCCCGAGCGGGTGATGCGCGGGCGGAAGCGCGAGAGCTTTTACTCGGCGTGTTAAACGTGTTGGATTCGAGGTCTGTTTGTCCTCCTCTCTCCTCCTCCTCCTCCTCTCCAACCTCTTCAGACGGTTACATTTACGCTGGCACGCATCCGTTAGAAGAGCTGTACAAACCATGTCTTTTTGGGCTGTCGAACTGCTACTACCCTGAGAATTGTCCTGAGGGTATTAAGTGTCTTCGTCGCGTCGTTGCCAATCAAAAGTATGACAGGCAAGCAAAAAAACGTCTTGCCGTCTGTCTCTGCCAAAACGGCCATCGAGAGGACGTGAGAGAGGGGATGGGATTATTGATGGAGTTAGCGTTAGGATGGTCCAAGACCAAGAGTTCAGGTTCAGGAGTGGATTGGGATCTATTCGCTCAGGTTGGGAAGGGTGCTTACAATGGCCTCCCTTCCTCTCGTAATAATGGAGAGAAGAGTGGCGGTAACAGTATAAAAGCCATGACGTTCGGGTTCAGATACATCGTTCGAGAGATTTGGACAGAATTAGTTTCATTCGCCTTTCGTCCGCCTCAAGGTCAGGACAAAAAGGATATTGCTAGAGTTTTGCGTCGTCTTGGATTGTTGCAGGGACAGGAAGGAGAAGATGGTGTTTGTGCCCCCGACGGTACATTCGCCTACCTCGCCGCCTGTGAATTATTCAACACGATTGGAATGTGTTATAATGACGTTGGTTGGGTTGAGGACGACTACTACGTCGTCACTGGAGATGATGATAATGATGATATTGATATTGATATTGATATTGATATTGATATTGATATTGATATTGATATTGATATTGATATTGAAATGAGTATGGGAAAAAATAATGTCCCAAAAACCCTCTACAACACAGTCTTTTTGCTCTGCCACGATTACCTCTGCTCCACCACTCCATCCAAACAGCAAACAGAAGGAGTAAACAAACTCCTTGCCGAAACCTTCGCAAACCTCGCCCAAACCTATGTCGACTGGGGGTGTGGTAGAGAAGCTTGGGAGAAGTGGTTCGAATTGAGTTTGGATAGAATTTCCCAGATGACGCAGATGTATCCACCACACGACGGTAATCTAGAATTATTGAGACTCAACGCCCACGTTCGAACGCTATACGCCTCCGGCATCGTCACCACCGGACGTGGACTGGAGAAGGGGTTGGAGTGGTACCAAGATGCTCAGAATTTACTAGTCGTGTTTGCTGAGGGTAAAACTGGTGGTGAAGAATGGGGGACGGTTGAGCATCTAAAAGATTCGCTTGTAAAACGCATAGCGAGGACATCGCACACTCTCGGGCGTTACGAAGACGCGGCGAATTGTTACATCCGAATTATTGGATTTAATCCTTCCGAAAGACAGAAGAAGGGGAGGAGGTATGGAGGGTATCACACCTGGAGTTTCGCGAAAATGTTAATCGTCGACATGGGTTTGGAAGCGGTTGAAAAAGAGCTGTGGGGGGATTGGAGAGAGCAATGGGCCAAGGCGGCTCAAGCAGGGAGTGATGGTGATGATGGGGGGGGTATAGGAGGGGAAGTCTTTCGTAGGATTTTTGATATTGCTCATGGAGTGTTCGCGAAGCGAAGGACCAGTGATGAGGAGAAGGAGAAAGATAAAGATGAAAAAACTACATACACCCTCGCCGCCCTGCAATCCGGCACGTTTCCTATCAATCCGAGGAGTGTACAGCTACCCCCTAAGGACGGAGAAGAGAAGGGGAGGGGGGCTCGGAGAGCGGGAGAGAAGGGGAGTACGCCCGGTTTTGTATACAATGCTCGACAAGGCACTGCTTTCGCCCTCGGAGTGTACAAGGTCTGTGATATGGTGAAAAAACTTGCCAGAGGTGAGAAGCTTGAGGGAGAGAAGGGGTGGAGAGAAGTGTTTGATGTGATGAGATGGTTCCGGAGTGTTGTGGATCCTTGTACGCCTGTTCTGTGGATAGATGAGCTGTCCTCCTCTTCATCGTCGTCATCTGATGAGGCAAAAGATGAGAGCTTTGCCCTTGCGCTCGAAACTCCCGTCGTCAAGAAGGGGGAGAATGTTGTACGATATTACGGTACGGTTTTCCGGAATGTTCTTCATACATTGAGGGAACTGATGGGCATTAGGGAGAAGTTAAGGGAAGATATAGATAGACGTAGGCGCAGATATATAGACAGATGGGAGACGGAGATTAAAGATTTAACTACGGATATGTTGGATGAAGTTTGGAGTGCTGTCAACTCAAAACAAAAAAATGTCGTAATAAACGACGACGATTGTGGGTTCTACGCCACCGTCCCCTGCGTAATAAGCGGCTCGGACGTAGAAGGCACAAGAATTACACTAATGAGGGAGAAGGGGTTGGATGTTGATCTAGAGGTGGAGGGGTATGGATATGATTATACTCTTAGTATAAGGACGCCGCAGACGAAGGAGAGATGGTTGACGTTGTTGAAAGTTTTAGAATCGGAGTGGGATTCGTACATCGAATATCTCAGCATACCAAAAACAGAAAAGACAAAAGATGAAATAATAGAACGAGCCCTAAGGGTGTATTACTTCACGGTAGTACTAGGACCATTGACTAGAGGGACGGCAGCGGTGGCGTGGGGGGTGTTTTTGGGGATGGTCAGAGGTGCGGGGCTGTGGTCTAAGAGTAGTGCAGCAACGACGACGTCGAAATCAACGGCGGACGAAGTAGGGAGAGGGGCAGAAGATGAGCGATCGTACCCCATGATGAGACCAGGAAGTCAAATGGATTGGGACGCGATATTAAATCCCCGTGGGGTGGGGGGATTTGTGGTGATGGTTAAGGAGCATTTTTGCGAGCAGTTAGATTGGTGCGAGGACAAGGAGAAGGGGGATGAGAAATATGGTGTCCCTGACACGGCGGAAAGACTAGTGGCGTTATTGAATGAAGTTTGTAGAGACTGATGAAGTACTAGTAAGTGGATTTGAAGATTTGTACACATTGTGTGAAACCAATTTTTTCCACACATCTAATTGTAATTTACATACGCCGCTTACTACCTCGTCTGTCTCCATCGGTCGTCACTTTACATCATCATCGCGATGACACCAAAGGCACCCGCAACGACAGTCGCTACAAAACTGACCTTCCTCACCCCCGCAGCGCCATCTGCATCAGTCCCATCATCCGGAGTCCACAAGCATTGCGTAGTGGTCGGGCACTCCCCAGTGCACCCTCCTCCCGCGGGAGTAAGGCTCCCAATATCATCACAGGTCAACCCTAGACATCCATATGCCAATTCTGCCGCCCTGAATACCTCGGAATGTCCGCCACTAACCATACCCAAACTGCCGAAGAAGTCCATGTTATCTTCGATGATCTTGGCGTTTTCGGGTGATGTGCAGTGTTGTATAGCGGGTAGCACAGCGCGTGCAAATGCCCATCCCTCAGAGAATTCTTTGTCGCCACCGGCGAGACCGTTGGGATCGGCCTTCCAAGCGTACCGTAACATGCCTTGGATGTTTGGCACAAGCATCCTCTTGTAAATGTCGTTCATGAGACCCCCCGCCTGCGAGCATTCTCCGTTCGTGAGGTGGTCCCTGCCCTTCTCAAAGAGTTCAAAGAGCTCCCTATTAACGTTGCTGTTCCCGGTATCGGCATCGCAGGTCCCAAAGTTCCCGCAGCGCTTATTCGCGAGAGTGTACAGGCTCTTTCCCGCGGCACTAATCGAGTCCGTTTGGGTACCGATGAGACTGCCAGTGTAGAATGCCACGCCTTCGTCCCACGCATGCACGCTTCCGTCATTGTCCGTAATGCTTCCTGATACGCAGTCTTCGACAGCGTCATAGAACTCCCTCAGGGTGTACATGAAGATGTTCTCGCTGACGATCGACTTCAGAATAAGTTCCTTTCGAGGGGTTGAGTCTAAATCACCGCTGAAGAGACTCATTATGTGTTCGTCGGAGTATTCGTTATCACCGCCCCAGTAAGATTTGTAAACGTCATTGAAGAAGGGTACCTGCTCTTGTTTCAGTACGATCCCCTTGGAGAAACCTTGCAGGTTTCTTTTCGATCCGCTTGATTTGACGCTGTTCCATCCTCCCGTATAGACTTTCTCAGCGCCCGCCCAGTCACCGGCAGCAATGAATCGCTCCATGCGTAATAAATCGACGTCCAACAAATTGTGCGGGTGGACGTTACTACCCGGAGCATACCCCGCAATCATCTCGCTCGTCCCATCAGGATTCGTAGCATATGGCGATCCACTGCAAACTCCGTAGCTATCTGAAACGAGTGCGCAGTCGAGCTTCAAACATTCCATGTTGTTTATGACGGGCGCGAATACGCCGAGGGCGTAGCCGTCAACGAGAAAACCTTCCGACGAAGTGTAGTCGAATATGTTTTTCTTGAGCTTATTAGCGTCGTCCTGGTTACAGGCGAAGAGTTCGGGGAATATGACATGCCCAAAAACCTTTGCGCTCTCAACATCCGCAGCGGTCGGATTTTCCACCTTAGTGTGGTCGAAAAGCTTCAAAATAGTAGAGAGATTCATGAGTTGGTGAATTTTGTAAACGTGCTCCCAGAGCTCCTTGACGTTGTCATCATCAGACGTTTGGGAGAGTACCGCTGCACCGGCTTCGTATTCTTCTTTCACCAGAGTGCGGATTTCACTATTGGTGTCACTATACAAAAGGTGGGAGACTTGACTGCCTACGTAGAAGGCCCAGCCTTCATCCCAGGCCTTAACTCCCCCGCCATTGTCGCGGACCTCTCCAGCCTCGTAGTCACCAACGGCATCAATGAGCTCGTGCATGACGTAACCCTTGATCACGATATAATTCAACGCATCAATCGTCGCGCTGGTAGGAACGGAATCGGACATGATGGAAGTCGTGGCGTAGTCGTCTCCCCATGACTCTGTGTATCCGGCACCCTTCTGGAGACTGAAGTCAAACTCCCCGGTTTTCTTGCCCACATTCCAGAAGCCACCTATGCTGCGGATGGCGCCGCTACTCTTGGCGCTGTTTCCGGCGCCATTGTCGTAGTCTTCAAGGGCGCCGGTCTTGTCACCGGCGTCGAGCTTGGTCTTGATTTCAACGAGGTCCAAGTCTATCTTCTCATGCATGCGCACATCGCTGGTCATGTTAAAGCCTGCCAAGAAGTATCCGGCATTGACGGACTTGGCCAACAACAACGAGGCGAAAGTAAGTTTCATACTTGATGGCGAAACGAGTCTGCACCGGTGATGATTGGAGAGTATAGGGGGTTGTATGTGAGCATGCGAGATTCAGTATATGCATGCGCTAAAGTGAACAAAGAAAAACATCATACCACAATATAAAACGGTGCTCGATCTGATCATTTACTATCATGGGCACCCTCTCGTGACCTTTAATTTTATTTTCTCACCTTTTAGGGAGGACTCGACGCAATTTGACCATTTTACCCAATTTGACCCAGTTTAAGCTGTTTATCAACATATTCTAAACCCACCTGCGGCATTTTTATTTAAAAAAAATCTTTTTCATCTCTTCATACCCCCTGCTATCTTGGTGCAAACTTGGCTGCTGGGATAAGGATATTATTTAGAGTGCAACAGCTCGATTCGAATCGGGAATCGTCTCTCAAAAAAATGCCTTTGACAAGATTAGGCCCCACTCACTCCGTTCGCGGTGAAACGCGACGGGGTTTGCGTCTACGACAGAAAGAGCATGCGAGCGCGAAAGCTGTACTTCCGAAAGACAAGGATGATAGTGTACCGGCCCCTGCTCCCAAAAGCGCTGCGAAACCGAACCCACATGCTTCGAACAAAAGGAGGCCCTCAAACGAAACTTACGACTCCACTGAGTCTGCGCTGAAGAAAGCACTGTTTACACTCGCAGCTGGCCCCAGAAAGACCGTCATGAAGGTGGCGAAAACCTTCAAAGTGGAGAGAAAAAGGTTGGAACGAGCAGTGAGACAGCTTGGGGGACGACTTAAAATGAATTTGAGCAGTGCTGCAGAAAACGAGGAAGCTATCAATAATTTCACACCAGCCAAGATCGGCAACCCTACGTTCGATAAATTCCTCTCCGACGAAGACGAGCTCGCAGCTGCCACTCTTTACTCCAAATTGGCCAGGATGGGATTTGGCATAACCTATGAAAGACTCCGACCGTACCTCGAATCCCTCCGCTCCAAAGGCGGCGAAGTCACCACAGAGCCGCTGACGAGCAGACAGCTGGATATTTTCCGGAAGAGGTCAGTGCACTGTCGATAGAATAGCGGAATTGCGTTGTGGAATTGCGTCCCTAACACCCCACCTCACACCCCCACCTCAGGAACAAACTACGCTTGCACAAAGCCAGCACGATCAGTAGCATGCGTTCTAAGAAGGCGACCGTCGAGGTGCGAGACGCGTTCTTCAACAAGCACATCCCTGCTGCGCTGGGCTTAGTCCAGGAAGAGTGGAAGGAGATCTTCAAGGAGGATTGCCCCTGGGAGTCATTTTCCAATGTTCCTCCGACCCACATCTACACGATGGACGAGATGCAGTTGAACCCCCACGTGAACCAGGATAAGGTTCTCATCTCCAAAGATGATGCCAACACGATAAATGCTCGCTCCCAGACGCTATCAAGGATCGACACGACCGATGGCAAGGCAGACAAGCACGTGACGATAGCGTTGGCCACCCGAGCGGATGGGATGTTCCACTCGTCCGCGGCCATCGGTGGTCCAGACGGGGTTGAAACGTCTGGAGCCCCCCCCCCGCTCATCATCAAGAGCACCGGCAACAAAGACAACGAGAAGCTGACCGTGCCCATGACAGAAGGCATGATGATTGAAGTTGAAGCGGCAGAGGGAGAAGAGGGAGAAGTTGGGGAGAGTCATGATCTTCCTTTCATGGGTGAGTGCGTGGTGGAACGCGTGGATCGTGTAGTTCTCGCCGTCACGTGAATCAGCTGTTGCTAGTTCTCGCCGTCACGTGAATCAGCTGTTGCTAGTTCTCGCCGTCACGTGAATCAGCTGTTACTAACTCCCACGTAGGAATGGAGATGATCGCCTCAGCCAACGGGTCAATGCAGCAGAACAACTTCCTTGCCTGGTGTGAACACTTTGTCCGGTGGCTTCCGGTCGGCCAGGGCAAGGAGGGTGAACCAGTGTTCTTATTCCTTGACGGGCACGTGTCCCGATGGGACGTAGAGTCCGCGGACTACCTCCTTGCCAACAATATCTTTTGCGTGCTCATTCCCTCCCATTCTTCATCCTGGAGTCAGCTCAATGACTGCTGGCCCAACAAGACATTGAGGCGCATCTTCGGTACGGTGTGCAATACTATCCGCAACGCCCGCCGCACGCAGCTCTCGACTTTCGACGACGCGACGTTTAACGACGCAATCAAGAGGAGTTATAAGATATTTGTGAAGGAGCAGACTGAGATGCTATCCAAGACAGGGAAGAACTGTGTGACGGAAGCAGCGGCGTACGTGGGGCTGTATCCATTCACCTCCAACTGCAGCGGGTGGAATAATGCTTTAACTAGGTGAGTTGAGGGAGCTGGGGCTGATTGAATTTGGGGAGAAGTTGAGCGAAAATCGAGAAGAAATTCAAAGTTATCACCAATTCACCGGCCTCACAAGAAACTGATGAAGTTAATATCGGGCATCAACAACCTCATATTGCTAACTCACCTGCACAACTGCTTCTAACTTCCCAAAACGCTTTATTTCATATGAAAATAGCATTGGCCCGGATGCATCGAAATTTCAGAAGATGGGGATTCCTCAAACCCAGGTGGCCACCAGCGACCAACAGAAGCTCCAAAATCGCTACGCAGCCATAGTCAGTGCTGCAGCGGCACACTCGGTCCTCACATTTACTGCTAGCGGCCAGGAGTTTGTTGGGGTTCGCACCGGAACGGGTTGGATCTTGAGCGGCAATGGAACCACAGTCCCCAAGGGTGAGGTCACGGTAGAAGCCGTGCTCGACCTGCTGAAAAGCACCATGACGGTCGTTCTCCCGAAGGACAATGAGTTGGAGCGGAGGAGGAAGCGATTCGAGGCGAAGAAGGAGGCCAACGAGAAGAGGAGCGCTGCGACCGAAGAAGGTGCAGGAGGAATATGACCGTGAAGAGGCAAACCTGATGGGCACGATCGAGCAGGCAATTGACGGCAAGGACAAGGCAATCACACTTGCAGCCGTAAAAGCGCGGATTAAGTTCGAATCGTCCGGTTACATGCGAGAGATGGATGGTTTTAGTGTCGTCATTGTGAAGGATGGAGACGCTCGGCTGACTAGAGCCGTCATGACGATCGGAAAGGACCGCTCGGGGGAGCTGAAACCGCAGATATCGACTGATTCACGCAGGGTGAGGAACAGCGGGTTAACACCGTCGACGAGAGATGGCGGAGTGCTGAAGACGCTAATAGAGGTGAGTCTGGGACGCACCAACAGATATCCTGTTTGCACGCGAGATACGCCCGCGCGCCGGCAAAACTAGCCATTGCGACGCCACTGCGAGCTTGTCCGGATCATTTTCTAACACCACCATCATGCTCATGATCAAAACCGTCGACCACGCGACGCTACCCCTAATCTAAAGGAGAAGAAAGCCGCCGAAGAAGCACGTGCGGTTGAGGAAGAGAAGACGCTCGCGAAGAAGAAGGCCGCTCTGGTTCGTATGTGGACAACTATCCAGGCTGGTAAGGACTTTCCTGGAGTAGATGCGCCGGCCGAAGCCCATCACCTATTGGGAATAGGGGTGACCACCCTCCGGAATTGCGCTTTGTACATGGATACTGAGAAGAAGCTCACCATACCGAAGCTTTCAACAAAGACACTCGAGGAGTGGCGCAATTTCGTCGTGGTTACGTGCGGGGGAACGCTTTTTCGGCGACTGGGTGAGCTGGAGGCGGAGATTGGGGTCGTAGACGGTCCCCCAGCGCAACCCCAAGGAGAACCTCCGGAGGAACCCCCGGCGGCTCCCCAACTCGTCGAGACGCCGCCAGTGAGCCCCAGACGCGGACGAAAGCGGAATAACGGCGAATCTGTCGACAATGGTCGTCAAGGTCGCGAAAAACAGCCCCGGACCGCGCGGGGAGCGCAGCCAGCGGCCGGTGGTGGGCCCGTAACAGAGACGACGTCGAGGGGGAGAATACGGACGGTGAAGCAGAACACGGGCTTCACGGGAGATGAGGCTTGGATGGGGCTGTAAATGTGGCTGTAATAGATGTAAATTATGAGTTTGGAGCAGCGAGTTGCTCCACGTACGTACGCGTGTCGTTTATATTCGTGTAGGGTTGACTACGGCGCCTTCAATTGGAGAGGTAATTCTTCTTTTCTGGGCGTTCCAAATTCTGTTCAAATTCGACGCGTTCGACATCGTTCTGGAACTTTTGGAGCTCCAGAACGTGGTATAATAACCGTCTAACTCGACCACGAGAAGCTGTACTTTCGCGACGCGCGAACAAGCCGACACCAAGGTCCTCAAAACCTGTGAAAGAGCATCGTCGCCATCCTCAATATGCACTCTCGTTTGACGTATCGGCCACTTTCCTCGATACCCCAATCTTAGCGTACGCGTAAAACTACGATTGGAATAGGTTGTGGCGTTTTTAAGCCCTCGAGGTGCGCTTAGGCCTCCCTCAGTACGCCGGGGAAGAAAGGGGTGCTTTTTGGGTCTGGACTTTACGATCTTCACACGAACCACAAGCGCAACTTCTGCGTCTCTTTATTACGTACCGTCGTGAGAATAGATCATGTCGGCCCGCACGCTCGATTTCGAAGTTCCAATCGTTTTGTGTCATGAGCACAAGCAGTGAACGGGGTGAAAAAGAAGAATTGTGAAATCCTCACGTTTGAGGGTCTGCCACGAGCCAATGGACCCATTAACAAACTTCACACTGGAGTTGAGGGCGTAAACAATACGTTTCTCCCATAATATGGGGTCGAATTTAATATAATACAAACGTGGGGCGTAAATCAAAGGTTGAAACATGAGAGTTTTCGTCCTTTTTTTGATTGAAAAGTGCCCAATTTGACCATTTTTGAGCTACAGTAGAACCCAAACCATGACTGAATGCGTTGGTGAGTGAAGCTTTAATTACGCGCTGTGGCGTAAAATATCATGTTCAACGTCGCTGGACATTTTAATCAGATGTCATTAACGTATTAAAGACGAATAGGCCATTTTACCCTTTTTCTTGTGGTCAAATTGGGCTCGGTCCTCCCTA
>ERZ651776.2459-NODE-2459-length-20104-cov-16.612174_pt1 | contig 20104 bp, 17 predicted proteins | sample MGYA00514761_ERZ651776 | MGnify/ENA metagenome assembly ERZ651776 | reverse complement strand
AACCTCCGACAGCGAGTTCACATGGGACAGTTTCCAAGCGGATGTGAACAAAGATCTTGCGGATGTCTTGGGCAATTTCGTCTCCCGCGTTACCAAGTTTTGCCGCTCAAAATTTGGTGAAACCGTGCCAGAGGGCGGCAGCTATGGCCCGCGTGAAACCGCGCTGATTGCAGATTTACAAAATCGCCTAGAGACCTATCAGACCCATATGGAAGCCGTCGAAGTGCGCAAATCCGCCGCGGAATTACGGGCGATCTGGGCCTTGGGCAATGAGTATTTGCAAGCTGCTGAACCCTGGGCCGTATATAAGACCAATCCCGAGGAAGCTGCGACGATCATCCGCCTGTCGCTCAATCTCATTGGGCTTTACGGCCAAATCTCCGCCCCCTTCATCCCCGATGCGGCGCAGACCCTGCGTCAGGCGATGGGCCAGACGGATCCGCTCTGGCCAGAAGATCTGAACCAAGCGCTCACCAGATGCGCGGTTGGCGATGCATTTAATGTGCCGGAAAACCTCTTTGGCAAAATCACTGATGAGCAACGCGATGAATGGTCACAACGCTTTTCAGGAACACGTCCGTGACTTGAGCGGGCCGCTCTCGAGACTGCACAAACATGCGCCAAAGAGCACAATTGTGGACTGGACAAGAGCGGCAAAAAAGACAATAACCCCGCAGATTACATGATCTGTTTTCAAATGCCTGCATAACCAGGGCGAAAGCAGAGCAAATGATTGCCCCAAAACTAAGGTTTGAAGGCACAGAGGCGGGTTGGTAGAGTGGTTATGCAGCGGATTGCAAAAACAGTTACACTCGTCCAAATTTCCTGTTTAATTTATTATAAACAAAGACTTAAGGCGAAATTCCTCCTTAAAATCAGCTTACACAGTTGATACACAGTTTTCACACAAAATTGAGCAAAATCAGGGTGTTGAACACGGTAATTATGCCCCTGGAAAAGTTGATCCTCAGACTGCTAATGCGAACACAATGTGCAGGATAAATTCTGCTTTTCTGACAGCACTAGTACCTCGTTTTGAGCAGCCCCACTTGAGTGGTCCATATTGAAAGTTAGTGCATGATCGGCCTTTGGTCCATCGGGATGATGGCTTCGGGCGCTGGTGGGCGGTATCGTCAGATACGAAGATGTATATTCCAGGAATTAACGGAGAAGATAAATGAAGCGAGCTTTAATTACTGGGATAACTGGACAGGATGGCTCTTATCTAGCAGAGTTTTTGCTGTCAAAAGGTTATGAAGTACATGGAATAAAGCGCCGTTCGTCGCTTTTTAGCGGCCTCACCTGAAGACAAGTATAAGACGATCATACGCGTAGCTGCGAGTGATATGAGTGAAGATGAACTCGCTCAGTGGATTAGGAAAAACCTGGAAAAGATAAAAAGTTAATCTCGAGCAATAGTCTGTTACTTCCGAGGCTTAAGGGTTCCGATAAGCGCATTTGTGGTGTTGAACACACAATTCTTGCTTTAATACAACACACGGACTTACACATTTACATACACACCGTACATTTAATAAAAATAACTATTTAATTACAATTATTTAAACGCGTACATTCCATTGCAAATCCGTGTACACCGGTTCGATTCCGGTACCCGCCTCCACAATATAATCCCTCAGAACTTAAAATAAAACAACCCCTTGGAGGCTAGGCTACCGTCTTCCAATTAGAGTAGTCAAGAGGAGGTTTGCGCTACTCTGCTGTGACAGGTTGTGACAGGATTGTGACAGAACGCGCAAACCCCCTCTTAATCACTACTGTACCGATCTGGATTTAGGTGCCGTGCTAACCGATTAACTTGGCGCTGCGCTTGGCTGTCGGCGTTTTCCATTACACCTCATATAATCTGGCATCTGAACCAGAGTCTCTGGGTGAGCCTGTAGGGAACCCCTAGAATTATAACCAAACGAATTGGGTTGGCCCGTTTTACTGGCGGGTATCCAAGGTAAAGATTTACTTGGTTCAACGCAGAAAAATAGAGCTATTAAGTGTGTTGTCCATGCGATCACTCGTACCAGAGTTTTTTGATTGCAATTTAAATAACTGGTGCTGAAAGATGAGGGTAGATGTTCAAACTATACCCTTATCACCTCTAAAACATTATAATAATCTTATAAATATAAAGCTCTAAGATTATAATTAACTATATTCTACTTTATCTGAAGTGGTCGATTTATTAACAGCAGCCCCATTATCGACTGTAGAAAGCGGATTGACCAATGTTGGTTCACTTTTTGCTAAATGACGAACCCGATCTAACAAGTGACACTTAACGAAATCTGCAGTGGTTACTAGTGTTTGCTCTGTTACTGTTTTATTATCCATTTCCATCACCAAAAATAAATATGTGTATATCAACTTTAGCATAAATCATGCCAACCTCTAAAAGTGGGTTTGCTGTCCAAACACCATAATATAGCAAATATAGGCGTGAAGCGGGAGCGGTCGGATAGTCGTGTGCTTGAATGACTAAGCATACTGTACTCAAGTAATTCACACGCCCGCCAAGTTTACCAGAATTTGAGTGTCCCACAGCACCAACTCAGCATCACTTGTGACCTCTGTAAGCATCATACGATGCTAGAGGTAGCAAACCTGATAGCTGTCGTCGGAGGCGATACCACAGCCCACGAGGTACGTCAGAGAGCCAGATGCCATAACTGTGGCGTGAAGGGTAACAACACGTTCCAGATCGTTTACACGGGTAATTCTGATATCGCGATGGATGGTGCTGGGGTTAGATAAAATTGACTATCGTTTATTTAAGCGTACTAAAGGTTGCGACTGCTAAATGTTGGCAATAGAGGCTCAAAATGCAAGCTGATGATTTTGTCCATGTTGAAGTAACGAGCGTAAAAGCGCTATGGCAATGGCTCAACTCCCATCACGCAACAAGTTCCACAGTTTGGCTCGTAACGTGGAAAGCTCTTCATAGAGAAAAATACGTATCGCGAGATCAAGTTTTGGACGCGTTACTTTCTTATGGCTGGATTGATGGTAGACGAATGAAGCTGGATCATGATCGAACTATGCAACTCATATCACCCAGAAAAACTCACACTTGGACGAAGACCTATCGGGAGCGAGCAAATCGCCTTATCGATGAGGGTCATATGCACACTGCCGGTATGGCGGTGATCAAAAAAGCCAAAAGCTCTGGGCTATACTTTGCCGGACAGAATATAGACGATTTAAATGAACCAAACGACCTAATAAAAGCTCTGAGTGAAGCAGGTGCTAAAACATGGTGGGATGGATCAGCTAAGTCATATAGGCGTAATGTGCTTCGTTGGTTATCTCTGGCTAAACGGGATGCCACACGTGTCTCCCGAATGGAGAGAATAGTAAGTTTTGCGGCTGAGGGAAAAAAAGTACCTCACTATTAGGGCGGTAAAAGCGAGTGTAAGCGCAGAGCTTAGGGTTACACCACGTATCAGATCGTTTACACGGGTAATTCTGATTTAGCGATGGATGGTGCTGGGGTTAGGTCAGCCGATATGAATCGCACTAACTAAATATTGCCCTAAGCAATCAGAGCGTGACTGCCAAAATGCACTAATTAAGCCACGCCAGTTTTGTGTGGGTACAACGTGTGGGTTAAACGTGTGGGTAAGTGCTTTTTGAGATGACAGTAAAAAGCCTTATTTATATGGAAAAAACATACATCGGTGGGTAGTGGCGGTGCTGTCAGACTAATGAGAACTCGCATCGGATTGCTGGCGCAGCCTGAATCTATGCGCTCAATAATTAACGCCACTCAGTGAGCGCAGTGGCGCGTTTCAGCTTGAAATTGTCTCGTGAGTAGAAGTGGCGCTCCTGATTGAAATGGTTGTGGACCTAAGAGTGGATTGCAGCGAACCCCTAAACATCGGACCAAATCTGTTCCATCAAAACCGGACTGTTTCATGGCTGATCTCAATGCCACGTTCGTTCAGGAGATCTTCAACATTACGGAGCGAGAGCGGAAACCGAACATAAAGCATCACAGCCAGGCGGATGATCTCTGGGCTCGTTTTAAAGTACCTGAATGGGGAGTATTTTGTCATACGGAGAGGCTACGAGACCACCCTGCCCGTATCAAGCTCGTTTTGTCTGACAGTGCCGTCCTGTCGGACTTTCGCTGACACAGATAGATGTGATAGACCCCTTTTGCGTCTCCCCAATTTCGTTCAGCACGTCCCGAGCAGTGTTCACTGTAGACATCTAGCCGTGTCCAACGTCATTACAGGGCCTCAATATGCGGGGCTTCATCCTTGGCCATTGGACCGGCGTCTTTGCCCGCGTTTGTCATCCAGGTATCAAGCTCGGCAATTTCGGCTTTGCTCATCCGTAGCCCTAATCGCGAGCGCCGCCAAACCACATCTTCAGCAGTGCGGGCATATTCCTTATCCATCAGCCAGATGATCTCGCGCTCAGTTAGCGTTACGGCAAAAGCTTTGCCCATATCCCCGATTGATTTGGCATCACCAAGGATCAGCCGGGCCTCTGTGCCATAGGCCCTGATCAGACGCCGCGCCCAAAAATCATCCAGAAACGGATAGGTTTCGCGCAATTCCTGGATCAGAGATGCCACACCATCCACTGGGAAATCTCCACCGGGAAGGCTTGCGCCCGCGGTCCAGTCCGGACCGGCCTTGGGGAAAAACGGTGTGATCTTCTCAAGCGCGGACTCTGCAAGTTTACGATAAGTGGTTATTTTTCCGCCAAATATGTTCAACAACGGCGCGGCTTCACCATCCTGATTTACTTTCAGAACATAATCCCGCGTCGCCGCGGTCGCGGAACTGGCACCATCATCATATAGCGGGCGCACACCGGAATAGCTCCAGACGATATCATCCTTGGGAATTGGCTTTTTGAAGTAATTTGACGCAAAGGCTCGCAGATAGTCGGCTTCGGCCTCAGTGCATTGTGGTTTTACGGATGCGTCTTCATGATCTGCATCCGTCGTACCGATCAAGGTGAAATCTGTCTCATAGGGAATCGCAAAAATGATCCGCCCGTCTTCACCCTGAAAGAAATAGCATTTGTCGTGATCAAACAGTTTGCGCGTCACGATATGGCTGCCACGCACCAGACGCACACCTTCAGACGAATTGATCCGAGCGGTGTTGCGAATGATCTCTTCGACCCAAGGCCCACCGGCGTTGACCAGCATTCTGGCGACGGTCAGCTGGGTTTCTTTCGTGCTCTGATCTTCGGTGGTGATATGCCAAACGTCATCGACCCGCTCTGCTGACACCACCTTGGTCCGGGTCATGATTTGCGCGCCGCGCGCCTGAGCATCGCGCGCGTTCAAAACCACCAAACGGGAATCCTCGATCCAGCAGTCAGAATACTCATAGGCCTTGGCAAAGCGATTTTGCAACGGCTTGCCGACAGGGTCGGCAGCCAGATCAACCGTTTTCGTGCCGGGTAAGATTTTCCGCCCCCCCAAATGATCGTAGAGAAACAGTCCAAAGCGGATCAGCCAGGCAGGCCTGCGCCCGCGCATCCAGGGCATGACAAGGCTCAGAATCTTCGATGTCGGCGTGTTAACCTCAAACCGCATATCCTTGTGGTACGGCAATACAAAGCGCATTGGCCAACTGATATGGGGCATCGCGCGCAGCAGTGTTTCGCGCTCTTTCAGAGCTTCGCGCACGAGGCGGACTTCGAAAAATTCGAGATAGCGCAGCCCGCCATGGAAAAGCTTGGTCGAGGCCGAAGATGTCGCAGATGCCAGGTCGTTCATTTCCGCCAGCGCCACAGACAGCCCACGGCCCGCGGCATCCCGAGCAATACCGCAGCCGTTGATGCCCCCACCGACGACGAAGAGATCAACTTCTGACTTTTGTTCTTTTGGCGACATAATGGCCTCCTTGCTATCTGTTGTGCTGAGCCAAAGCCTTTTTGAAAGCTCTGGCTTCATAATTTTCTGTTTCAAGACAGAACGCTTAAGCGGTCAATTGGTTCTGACGTGCAGCTGAACCTATGTGGCAATTCCCTAAATCGAAGACCGCTGCGCGATCCAGTCTAAGCCAGGCGACTTTTCAGCAAGTCCCCAGACTTGTGAAGTATCGGGTATCCAACCATCGAAAATGCGTTGTTGACCTGCTTGAGTGCCCGGAGCGTTTCCTGATGGATGTTGCTGGTTTCGATACTTTCAACCAAGCCTTCGCGCAATCTACCAATATGGCTACGCTGTAGTTTCTGTTCGACCTTGCGTACCTTATCCTTTGCGGCCACCAGCTCGCGCGCTTCAGCCGGGTTTTGGTTCATCATGACATTCAACGCCAGCTTCGCATTGCTTTGGACCCGGTCGGTGAAATCCCTAATTTCATCCCGCCCTTGCTGCGAAAACTGGAGCTTTTGCCGATGAAGACGCTCAGCGAGGTCCAGCATGGTCCGTGTAATGGCATCTGAGGCGGAATCAAGGCTGGATGAAATCGAGGCGAGTTCTAGCGAGCGGCGACTCAGATCCTCATCCATTCCCTTTTGGCCAAGCCGTGCAAGATAAAGTTTGATATCCAGGTGGGTCTGTTTGATCGCTTTGTCCTGATCCGCGATCATGCTGGCGGTGGTAACATTCCACTGATCATATAGGGGATCGACCGCGATCAGCATCTGTTCGATCTTTTGGCCCATTCCAAGCAATTCACGCGCAGCACTGTCAACCGCACGTTGCGGGCGATCCAGCAGGGCAGGATCAAGCGCGCTGGTGACATCCAGAGCACCGCTTGGGCCAGTTTTTTCGGCCATGAAATAGGAGAAGGCTGTTGTGATTGGCCCCACAAAAGGCAGCGCCACGATTGCCAAAGCCACATTGAAGGCGAGATGTAGATTGATGGATTGCCGGGCCGGCGTCGCTCCAAGCTGGGTCAACAGCTCCGGCATTGCCGCAATCACCAGAACCACCAGCACGGCCCCCCCACCCCGCAAGAGCAAATTCGCCATGACCATCCGCCGCGACGCAAGCGGCGCGGAATAGGTGAGAACGAATGCGATGAACCCACCGCCCAGATTGGCCCCCAGGATCATGGCTGCGGCGGCCGGGCTGGGCAATATGGATTGCCCGGCCAAGGTGACAAATAGCAACACCGCCGCGACGCTGGAGTGAACACCCCATGCGAACACAGCGCCAATGAGGAAAGCAGTCAGCAAATCACGACCGAGATAGGCCATGATGGCCTGCGTGCCCGTATTTAATATCATCGGTTCAGTGGCGCTGCGGATCATATCCAGCGACACAAAGATCAGCGCAAGCCCGATCAGAATGCGGCCAGTCTGGCGTGTATTGCTGCCTTCACCACGCAAAAAAACCACGACTCCAACAATAAGCAGCAGCGGGATCAGAATGGGTTGCCGCACCATCAAAAGCTGCGTCACCAAGGCGGAGCCAACATCAGCGCCCAGCAAGATCGCCAGACCGGTCGCCGTCACAACCCCTCCTTTGGAGATAAAGTTGGACACTAGAACCGCAACCGCAGTGGCGCTTTGCAACAAAACAGCAGCGCCGATTCCGGTCCCTGCTGCAAGCAGTCTGTTCTTGGCTGAATGGCGCAGCCAGATGCGCATGGGTGCTGCAAAACCGCGTTCGACCCCGGTGCGGACCAATCGCACAGCCCAGATCAGCAGGGCCGCAGCACCTGCGATATGTATCATAATCTGGAGTACATGTGGTTCATTCACCGGTTTTGCTTTCTTTCATGTAAGACGGCTAGAAGGGAAAAGGGCCCGATCCGGCCTCTGGTCCGATGCGGATTGATTGGAACCCCGCGTCCCATCGGTGCAACACACAGCCATCGTCTTGGATAAGATAGCCGACAGGCGCATCTGTCCTGTGATCAAAAGCGAATGTGCTGCATGGCGACGGCGCAGAGATTGCAGTATGCCCGCCGACATTGTGCACCATCATGCTATGGATGTGTCCACAAACCATCCGCAATTCACCTTTGTAGCCAGCCACGGCGTCACGCAATTGCAGCGCATTTGTCAGACCGATTGCATCCATGAAGTTGATACCACTGGCAAAGGGCGGATGATGCAGCGCCAACAAAACGGCTGAGCCATCCGCTCTTGCAAGTGCATCCCCAAGAAACGCCAAGGTCTCAGGGCTCAAAGTGCCATGCCCATGCCCCTCAACCAAAGTGTCAAGGCCAATCAGGTGGATATCCCCCTCCTTACGCGCCCAGTTCAATGGTCCAGCCACGGGAAGATCGCTCGCGAACGCCCGGCGTAAAGGTTCACGAATATCGTGATTGCCCGGTATTACATAGGTGGGCAGGTCAAGCGGGGCGAGCAGCCTCTTGAACCGGGCATAGCTTTCTTCGCTACCGTCATCGCTCAGATCGCCGCTGACGATGACCGCATCAATTGGACCGATCTGATGTCTGATCGACGCAATCTGGTCGACCAACCGCGTCAGTGGCGCAGCCGTTTCCAGCTGACCCGAAACGAGCTTACCTTCCGCAACAATATGTGTGTCAGTGATCTGAAGGATTGCGGTCATTTGATACCAGCCCGCAGGAAGGACTGAACGAACTGGCGTTGGAAGATCAGGAATGCGATGAGCAGCGGGGCAACAGACATGAGCGTGGCGGCCGAAATGATGCTGATATCCACACCGTTTTCGGGAGCGCCAAAGATCGACAGGCCGACCGTCAAGGGGCGTGTTTCCGGTGAATTGGTCACAATCAGCGGCCACAGGAAGTTATTCCAGTGGGTCGAAACCGACACCAGCGCATAGGCAAGATAGGTTGGCTTTGCCAGCGGCACGTAAACCCGCCACAGGATACCAAGCAGCCCACAGCCTTCGATCCGCGCAGCTTCGTGCAATTCGATCGGCACGCCTTTGAATGACTGCCGCATCAAGAAGATGCCGAAGGCCGACGCCATATAGGGCATGCCGACGCCAAGGATGCTGTCAAACAACCCGAGCCGGGACACCATCGCATAGTTTTCCACGATCAGGACTTCGGGCAGGATGAACAGCTGCATCAGGACCAGGATGAATACGAAGTCCTTGCCGGGAAACCGGAGTTGCGCAAAGGCGAACCCTGCAAGCGTGGTCAGGAAAAACTGGCCAATCAGGATCACCGTCACCAGCATGAATGTATTGAAGAAATACTTTAGCCAGGGCGCACCGCTCCAGGCGACACGGAAGTTATCCAGCGTCCAAGGCGAAAACAGTTTGAGGTTCACCGCATCAGAGGTCGAATGCGTTGCAGCCCAGAAGGCAAACAACAGCGGCGCAATCCAAATAACAGCCAGAAGGATCGCGCCGAAGCTGTCCATGAATTTGGTGAAGCTCTTCATTGGTAGTGTGTCCTTCTGTCGAGGTACAAGAACTGTACCGCAGCCACGACGCCCAGCACTGCAATAACAAGGACCGTAATGGCCGCCGCATGTGGCGCGTCAAAGAATGCGAATGCCATTTCCCAGATGTAATAGAGGATCAGCTTGCTGGCGTCCGACGGCCCGCCCTTGGTCAGGATGAACAGGTGGTCGATCAGCTTGACCGAGTTGATCATCGCGTTGACGGCAATAAACAGCGTTGTCGGCATCAGCAGCGGCAACACGATGCGGCGCGTATAGGTCCAGCGGCTGGTGCCCTCGATGTCTGCCGCTTCCTTGAGATCCACAGGAATTGTTTGCAATGCCGCGAGATAGAAAATCATGAAAAACCCAGCTTCTTTCCAGATTGTCACGATGATGATCGCCCATAGCGCAGTTTCAGGCTGCCCCAGCCAGTTGACCGACGGCAGGCCAAACAGGCTGCCAATTTGATCCAATACGCCCAGACCTGGCGTGTAGAAAAACAGCCAAAGGTTGGCAGCGGCAATCATCGGCAAGACGGTTGGTGTGAAATAGGCGGTACGCACAAACCCCCGCGCTGAGATCTTGGAGTTGGCCCAAAGCGCCATTGAAAGCGCAATGAAAATCGAAACTGGGATCGTGACGCCCGCGTAAAACAGGTTATTTTTCGCCACCAGCCAAAATGTGGGGTCCGCAAAAAGATCGGCATAGTTTTCTGTGCCAACAAACTCACTGGGGTTGCGGCGGGTATGCCGCGAAAACAAGGACGACCAGAGGGTCGCGATAGACGGGTAGAAGGCAAAAACCGTGAGCAACACCGCTGCGGGCGACAGAAGCAACCAGCCATATATGGCTTGCCTGCGACGTTCGAGATTGGCGTGAGCGGACATAGCGCGTCTCCGATGTTCAGATTTGGCATGTAAGAAGTTGGTAGGGCCGATGCGATGTGCACCAGCCCCGCCGGGGATTTTTAGTTATTGATAGGCAGCCAACAGGCGCTCGGCTGCAGCCTGGGCTTCGCCCAAAGCCTCAGCAGCCGTTTTCGATCCGGTCAGCGCCGATTGAATGGCGTTGTTCAGACCGTCACGCACGCGGGCAGTCTCAAATGTCGAAAACTCAGCAACGGCGTTTTCAAGCTGGTTGCGCGCGACAAGTGCCGGTGGAAAATCAGCGACATAGGCTTTCAGCGCTTCGGTTTCGTAGGCCGCAGGTGAAACACCCATGTAACCTGTGCCGATTGACCAGGCGGCTGCCTGCTCGGGCGATGTCATGAACTGCATCAGTTTCAGGGCCGCGGCGCGTTCCTCATCTGTTGTGTCCTTGAACATGTAGAAGTTGCCACCACCGGTCGGCGAACCAAGACGAACATTGCCCGGCAGCTCGGCAACACCGAAATCAAAGCTGGCGTTGTTTTTCACGGTTGTCAGATTGCCGGTGGAGTGCCACATCATCGCGGTCTGACCTTCAAGGAACGCCTGGCGCAATGTGCCCCATTCAACAGTGCCGTCAGGCATGATGCCGTGCTCGCCAGACAGGGACTGCCAGAACTCAAGTGTCTCAATAACGGTTTCGTCGTCGAAATATGTGGTCAGGCCATCTTTTGACATCACCTCTTTGCCGTTCTGGATCGCCAGTGCCTGGAACATCCAATAGGGATAGCCAGTTGATGGGATCATCAAACCATAGGTGCCATCGTTGGTCAGGGCCTTGCCCATTGCAATCATTTCGTCCCAAGTTTTTGGCGGGGCTTCAGGGTCGAGGCCAGCCGCACGGAACATGTCCTTGTTATAATATGCAACAATCGTTGACCGCTGGAACGGAATGCCCCAAGTCTTACCTTCGATAGTGCCATTTGCCATCAGCGCTGGGTAAAAACTTCCCAGCCACGCTTTGTCAGCGTCCGATGTTGCGACATCATCGAATGGCAAAATAAGATCCTGTTCGATCAGGTCGTAGGCATCAATGGAAAACATCACTGCAAGCTGCGCAGGCTCACCCGAAGCCAGCGCTGACAATGCCCGCACGCGGGTGTCATCATAGTTGCCTGAATAAATTGCGTTTACGCTGATATCGGGGTTGGCGGCTTCGAAATCAGCAACAATTCCGTCGACCACTTCAGTCAATGCCCCACCCACAGCAATCGGGTAGTACATCGTCAGTTCCGTTTCGGCCATCGCCGGTACGGCAAGGCCAGTTGCCATTACAGTGGCCAGCCCCAGTCCTTTTGTTGAAAATAGTTCCATGTCTTTCTCCTTTGGTTTTTTAGTGGTTCTTAATCTTGGTCTTACTTTTTGACTGCGCGGCAATTATCGCACCAGCCGGTGGCCTGCAGCGTCAAAGACGTGCAGGTGTTCGTCGCGGAAATTGATGTTGATCTCACTGCCTTCAGCCACCATTGATAGACCGGGCTTGAGCACGCACAGTCCCCTGGAACCCTCATGATCCAGTCCAATCAAAGTCTCCGCTCCCAGGAATTCGCTTTCATTTACAATGCAGCTCATCCGGCCTTCGCCCTTGGGAACAATTTGGATATTCTCGGCTCTTATCCCGATGGTTTTATCCTCACCAAACCCGCCCAAAACAGACGACTCAATCAATGCCATCGGCGGCGCACCAACGAATTCGGCCACGAAGGTATTGTTGGGGTTACTGTAAAGGTCGTTGGGCGTACCAACCTGCTGAATGTGACCGTCTTTCATCAAGACAACTATGTCGGCCATGCTCATCGCTTCGGTCTGGTCGTGGGTGACGTAGATTACGGTAATGCCGAGATCACGCTGTAGTTTCTTGATGTCCTTGCGCACCGAGTTGCGCAGCTTTGCATCGAGATTCGACAGCGGCTCATCCATCAAACAAAGACGCTGGCCCGCAACGATAGCGCGGGCAAGCGCGACCCGCTGGCGTTGTCCACCAGAAAGCTCCCCCGGCTTGCGATTTTCATAACCAAGCAATCCTGTGATTTCCAAAGCACGGTGCAGCTTTTCCTGGCGCTCTTGTTTTGGAACCCGCCGCACCTTGAGCCCAAATACGACGTTTTCAGCCACCGACAGATGCGGAAACAACGCATATGATTGAAATACCATTGACAGGTTGCGGTCCGACGCGGCGCTAGTTGTCACGTCCTTGCCATCGATCAGGATCGCACCCTCGTCAGCCAATTCCAGCCCTGCAAGCAGGCGCAATGTCGTGGATTTACCGCAGCCTGATGGACCAAGAAGTGCCGTAAAGCTGCCCTCGGGAATATCCAATGATATTCCTTCGACTCCAAGCTGACCATTCCAGCGTTTGGCGATATCTTTGAGCACTACCATGGGCGCTGTCGTCATTTCACTTCTCCTTCGGCTATCACCAGCCTGTTTTCGATTGGATCAAGCAGCGTGGTGAACGCAGGCCCTGGGCGCCGATCCATTATGATTGTATCAATCCCTGAAATATTGCCGCTCAAGGCCGGGGCCTGACGCCCAAACTTCGACTGATCGACAACCAAGAGAGATTTCAGCGCATTGGCACGAATTTTCTCACGCACACGCGCTTCAGCAGAGTGGAACTCCAAAAGACTGCCGTCCAGGTCAACGCCAGCCACACCAAAAACAGCAAATTCGGCCCTGTAGCGCCCAAAAAACTCTAGGACATCACTCCCTAGAATATCGCGGTCCGGCAGACGCAACTCTCCTTCGGGAATAATTATGCGATTTGAAAGCTCATCGCTCAGCGCCATTGCCACATTCAGGTTGTTGGTAATTACGGTCAGGTTTTTCCGGCGGCGCAAGGCGTTGGCCACACTCAGCGGGGTAGATCCAATAGAGAAAAACAAGGTCGTGCCATCGGGGATCAGGCGCGCGGCTGCTTCGCCAATCGCCTGCTTTCCCAGCGGGTTTGTATCGGTGCGCTGGTCAAAAGGTGTGTTCAGGAATTCTTTGCTGAGCTCTATCCGGCCATGCAGACGGTGCAACATGTCGCCTTCGCACAACACATCAACATCGCGGCGGATTGTTTGCATGGACACGTTGAGTTGCTCGGCAAGCGAACCGACGGTCGCGGCCCCCTGCTCAAGCACAAGAGCCGAGATCGCTTCGCGTCTTTTTTGTTTTTTAAGCGACATAGCAGTCCCCAGCAGAATCCACTCCGTGACGCTAAACACACAAAAGCCACAAAGCAACATTTTTTCTGAGTGACCAACCATTTATTACACAAATTTCTACGCTATTAGCGTACAATTCCGCATTATATAGGATTTTAGGTCGTTTCTACGTAAATTTATGTACTTTTGTGGTTTTAAAATTGTATTTTTAGTCTATGGTGCAACCTGGATGTGGCTTGCGCTCAAAGCCGGAGGGCGCAGGGCTCACACAGTCCAAACCATATCCGAACGGTCTCAGAAGGCTCGATCTCGTTCCTTCTGTAGTGTCACCGCCCAAACAATCAGGATCAATGCTGACTCACTGTTGGCATCCAGCCTTAAACACGACAGAGACGCAGCTGCGAAACCATGTCACAACCAAAAGAAATGAGACTTACGACCTATGCGTACCCTATCCGAGTTTCCCGCCGACACTGCCGCCAAAGTTACCACGGTCTTTGCTGATATCGACGACACGCTGACCACCGACGGGCGCTTGCCTGCGGTAGCTTACCGTGCCTTGGAAGATCTTTTCAATGCCGGGTTTCACGTCGCCCCAATCACCGGACGTCCAGCAGGTTGGTGTGACTTGATCGCGAGGCTTTGGCCGGTCCACGGCGTCGTCGGTGAAAACGGTGCATTCTATTTCGCCTATGACGCCAAAACACGTAAAATGCGCAGAGAGTATTTCGCCGATGCGGCCGAGCGGGCAAGAAATTCTGCCCGCCTTGCAAAAATTGAAGCCCGGGTTTTGGCCGAGGTGCCAGGCTGTGCGATTTCCGCCGACCAACCTTACCGCGAGGCCGATCTTGCGGTGGATTTCAGCGAAGACGTGACCCCGCTAGACGCGGCAGCGGTGACCCGGATCCGAGATATATTCGAGGAAGAGGGTGCGATAGCCAAGATTTCGTCAATCCATGTGAACGGCTGGTATGGTGATTATGACAAGCTGTCGATGTCGAGCCGTTTTGCCAAGGAGGTGCTGGGATTTGACCTTGAAGCGGAAAAATCCCGCATTGTTTTTTGCGGCGACAGCCCAAATGACGCGCCAATGTTCAGCTATTTTCCAAATTCCTGCGGCGTCGCAAATGTCGCCGATTTTGTTGATCAGATCACATGCAAGCCTGCGTGGATCACAGCAAAAAAAGGCGGCGAAGGATTTGTTGAACTGGCCCAAAAGCTTTTAACTTCCCAAGAGGACTGACGCCGCTGCGCCGACTATAGCAGTTCGGATGCGCAGCCTTTGGAAAATGGACAAACCCTTGCACAGACTGGGGGCTTGGCACCCATGCGTGCTCATAGCTGTTACCCACCGGTCCCAAAGCTTGTATTACCCCGCATCCGCCTTTCAACGGTGCCGCGGGCGACGTAGAACAGCTCTCGTTTTAACGCATGCCACAGTCTGCGCGCCCCCCTGCATGATCAGAACCGTCAACTTGACGATTAACAAATCCCAATCTCAGGTCAGGCTCATATACGGTATCCCTAGGGGGTGGGGTGGCACATGCCCCAGGTTATGGTCGTATAGTCAACATAGCTTCTGTAGCCGGTAAAGAAGGCAATCCAAATGCATCTGCATATTCAGAATCAAAAGCTGCTATAATAGCAATTACTAAATCGTTAGGTAAAGAATTGGCTGAAACCGATATCGCAGTCAACTGTGTCACACCAGCAGCTGCACGCACCCGAATTTTTGATCAAATGAGCCAAGAACACATCGATTATATGTTGTCTAAAATCCCCCGTGCTCGTTTTGTAGAACTCGACGAAACAGCCGCAATGGTATGCTGGCTATTATCCTCCGAAAACAGTTTCACCACAGGGAGTGTTTTTGATCTCAGTGGCGGTCGTGCGACGTATTAATGCAATTGGCCGAAGGACTGGCTGGTTTTCTACCAAACATATGAGAACGCGCTTCAAATTGATGGAGAAATTTTCTTCTGTACACTCAATAACTGATGCCACTGTGTTTAGCCCCATTTCTCAGTACCACTTGTTTTGACTTTCTCTAATAAAGTTTCAGGGACGGGTGGTCTCATGTTTAGGACGTGATGAGGCCCGATCTGATTGAATTGCCTGAGCCAAGCATTGATTGCGACCTGGGCTTGTTTGGTGATGTGAAATCATTCGGCGTCTAGCACTTCTTTTCGCAGGGTCCCGTTAAAGCGTTCGTTATATCCATTTTCCCAAGGGCTGCCGGGGTCGATTTGCATCGGTTTGATCCCAACTTTCTTCAGCCAGTCCCGGGGGTGCATAGCGATGAACTCAGGTCCATTGTCATAGCGAATGAACTCTGGCTTGCCGTGTTTCATCAACAGCGTGTGCAGTGCGTCCAAAACATTGTGCGCATTCATATTGGGTCGCACTACCACGCAGAGCGCTTCACGGGTATATTCATCTAGAACCGTCAGCATTTTATAACTGCGCCCATTGCTAAGCTTGTCGTGGACGAAGTCGATGGCCCAGATGTGGTTGAGGTGTGTGGGCAGTAGCCTTATGACAGAACTGTTCTGATGATAAAATCGGCGCCACTTCTTATGCCGCTGGGGCAGTTGCAGGCCTTCTTGGCCCCAATAACCCTTCTATCTTCTTAGGGTTAACACGCCATCCTTCCATGCGTAAAAGTGTGGTGACCTTACGATAGCCATATAGCCCATAATGTTTAGCCAATCAGATCATTGCCAAACGTAATTCATCATCATCTGGTGGCTTCGTTTGGTATCGATGACTGGAACGTGATAGCCTCAGAACGAAAAATGTACAGCGTTCCGATGTGTTCAGTTTTTGACAGGTATGGATCACGGCTTGACACAACCCATCAACTGTTAGGCCGTCAGCTTTAAATAATGTCAATCTCAACCAAAACCCTCAGCGCATCTTCGTCCAAATAGCGCATACGTGCCATAGCAAAAGCATCTTATGACCATGAAATCATGGCACAGTTTTAGGGGGCTAAGACACGCCCAACTAGTTCAGGTTGCTCACTATTTTTGTCTAGCACTACAATTTACAGTTACTTACTTATAAGATCAGCGGTGCGTCTATGGTTGGCCGTTACCCGCTCTCGGTCAGCTTGGATCCGCTCACGCCGTTTTGCAATGTCATCACCCATCTCAAGTATTGATTTTGTTTCACTCTCGATGCGACTTAGAACTGCTGCGGCCTGATCACTTTCCATACGGGATAATTCTTTTAATTTTTGCAAACGATCGCTGTTAGATGCAACATTCTGCTGATTAGAATTTGCGGTAGAGGAGTTCATCCTTTCAGACAATGCTCCATCAACCCAATCTGCATTCTCAGAGATCATTGTATCTGCTTTTTCAGCAATGACTTCATTCGTCTGAGCCACCAACCCCGTGAGTGATTCGTAAATCACGTTCACCTCGGCCATTCGCAAGCAGATCTCTTTCAATTTTTCGTTGAGCTTAACACTATTTTCGATTTGCTCAATTTCAGTTTCATTTATTACCATCGATCGAAAATTGGTTTCCACCTCGGATTTTGGTTCCAAGGCGTTTGTCATCTCATGGCGAGCTAAATAAAGGTCGTTTACGTTGTCAACAGCTATGGCGCGATTACCGGTAAAAGCTGCTGTGAAATTTCTATGCCATAAGGACCGATGTTCCTCAATGTCTGCAAGCAGTAACATTAGGTCAGCATAAGTAGTTGAGACTTCTCCCTGCAGTTCGAATATAATCCGACGATTTTTTCGAATGCCCATTTTATTTTCTTTTACTAAATCTTGCCGATTTGTCATTAGATCACCTATTGGTCAGTCTGCTATATCATCCGTATTGAATGTGTCACTCTCGGGAAGTTGGAATTGTGTTGAGCGAAGCAACTTGCTCATGTTAATTATGCCTTTGTTGGGTTCAGATAGCTTGCAAAATCGATAGATAAAGTCGAAGGTGTTATCTGCCTGATCTGCTGATACTACGACATGAAACATTTCTACGTCAAACGAACCTGCCACCCCTGCAACCGATCTCTGCCCAATCGCAGAGCCTGCGACATTATAAAAATAGATTTCATTATTCCCACGCTTCATTAACTCTGGGATCAACAAATCTGTACCACCATGATAAAGAACGCCAGATATCAACCAAGTATAATCAAGGTAGTAGTCGTTAGTATCTGATTTCACCGCAGGTAACTGATTTTTGGTTACAGGTACCTGCATTTTATTTACCTACATATTTTGACAAAATGGATGGAGGCACATAGGTAGCCGCCTGCATTAATGGAGTTGCATACATAAATCCCATTCCTGGTACATCAAGTTTTCCAGCCAAAAATATTCTTTCGAATAAACGATCTACTTCGTCGCTTGAAACCATTACGTTAACAACGTCGCGTTCTGCATCGACCGCAACGCCAAGCGCACCCAGACGCTCACGTATTCCAACTCCCATGGCTGCATGACTAGTGAAACCCTGGATGCCTACTTCTAGCAAAGACTCGCTAATGACTTCACCGTATCCATGCTGAACTACAGCAGTAATAAGTGTCACGTCGGTTAATGACGTAAACGAGCGTTTCATAAAACTTCTCCTTCCTGTGCGAGCTGGTGTGCCATTCGGCGTTCTTCTCGCTTCATTTTGAACTGAACGTACAGGCCAAGGGTTAATACCGCTAGGATAGGGCATATAGAAGCTGCTGCTAATATACCAAAGCCTTCCGTAGATCCGAGTGCGTTACCAAAACCCAGACCCATGGCTAGGACTAGCGGTACCGTTACAGGGCCCGTTGTTACCCCGGCGGAATCCCAACCGACATTTACAAATTCTTCGGTAGACAGCAAAGTCAAAATTAATCCAAGAGTGTAACCAGGGACTAGTATATACATAATATGAAAATCAAAAATTAATTTTAGAACACCCAGCATTATACCAGTCGCAACACCAAAGGAAACGGCACCCATCAGCATTGATTTTTTAAAGGCTCCATTAGTCAAATTCTGTACTGTCATACCCAAAGCGTTCAGCGCGGGTTCAGCAAGCGTGGAGCAAAGGCCTAGGACCCAAGCAAAGAGTGCTGCGATCGCAACGCCAACCGAAACCGTGTACAAGGGACTATTTGCAATTACATCAATTGATGTAAACGCGCCTGCGATCAATCCCCCTGATTGATCCCCCAATTTTGCAAGACCGTAAGTCAGTCCGACATTAAATACGCACATTCCAGCAACAGCAAGCACTATACCATAGTATGTTATAAAGGCGTTTTTCATTTTCTCCCGAAGTACTACAAGCAGGACAATAGCTAAAAATATCACTAATGGAATGATCGCCCTAACCCCTAGAATAACCTCAGTCCATGGAGTTACTTCAAACCATCGCGGTTGGTTTGCTGCTAACTCCGCTGCCATTTTAATTTCAGCTGCCCGCATTATTATCGTATCGACTGGAACGGTATAAGCTGTGTAGAAACTTAGGCACAACACTCCCAGTATCGGAAACACAGAGGCGAGTGTAACGATCCCAAATCCAGACAGGGATGAATCAGCTCCCTTACCAGCAGCGGAGGCAACCCCAATTCCAAGCGCTAAAACCAGCGGTACGGTGACAGGGCCAGTAGTTACCGCCCCACAGTCCCAAGCTAATCCCACAATTTTTGTTAACTCAGGGTCCATAAAAGCTATGGCACTCAGTATCAAGGTTGGCGTCACACTCATAAAAATAAGTGGTTTTAAACTCCACCCACGAAGAAAGCGTACGGTTCCTAGAACAGCTGCCAAGCCAACCCCTAGGCCAACCAACAATACTGTCGCTCCGGATCGATCATTCAATAGTGTAAAAAGATAGGGCGCCTTCGCTGGATCAACGATAGAACCCGCCACTTGTAGTGCTCCGATTGCAGGTTCCGCAAAGGTCACGCCGATACCTAACAAAAATGCAATCAGCAAAACGCCTGCTAAAGGAAGCTTTCGTGGCAAAGTATTGCCGATCACTTCACCAAAAGGCATTAATCCAAGCTTCAAACCTTCCATGAACATCATTAGGCCAATCATGACCGCAAATAGGCCACCCGCAATTATACTAGCGTCCATTACTGGGGTCTTAAGCACCATGTACTGAAATAAAGCCAAGTAAATCGCCAAAGGCACTACTGCGCGTGCTTGATCAATAAATCGTGTTGATAGATAAGGTTGCAGAATCTTGACTACATCACCACCACCTAATTTCATTTTTGGCACTGGTTGTGGGAATTCATTGCCATGCCGATCAAACAAAGGTTCGGGCATTAGTTCTTGAAATGGAACCTTTTGCATGTCCACATACATTGCCTGAATGTAGTCTCCGAATCGGATTGAATTTCGTCCCGCCATGAAGCTAGCCCATCAAAATATATATTTTATCCTCAACATACGATAAAGGTATGTTATTTTCAAGGCTTTATATAGATGAGGAAATTAATGGTATTATTACATGCCTCAAAAGAAGGTTTTGTAAGCGCAATTGCCTGACACTTGCGGAACGACTTTGTAACCTCTTCGTTGCGGATAGGTAGGTACAGGTCTCGGCTATTCGAGGTTATCCACCCAAAATCTCGCGCATAGCTGCAAGAAACGTTTTGACTTCATCTAGGTTGTTATAGTGGCACATTGAAACGCGCACGGCGTCAGAAAGACCCCGTGGCCCAAGGATGTTGCCAGAATAATGG
>ERZ651776.2457-NODE-2457-length-20113-cov-17.063536_pt1 | contig 20113 bp, 19 predicted proteins | sample MGYA00514761_ERZ651776 | MGnify/ENA metagenome assembly ERZ651776 | reverse complement strand
TATGTTCCTTCTTTAAGCTCTAAATAATCAGCAACTTGTTTTGTAGTTTCATAGCAATGATGTCTATAACAAAATTGGTGAGCAGGTGATTTTGTTTGACAACAACTGCCATCAATTTTACAATGTGACTTGGTAATATCTGTTTTTCTAATATGTCTTTCGGGAATACCATGATAAGAAAAAAGTAAATGATCCCATTCTTTGTTTTTCAAATAACTCTGAATTGAATTAGAAAGAACTCTTACGTAATCTTTATGATTGTAAAAAGCTGGAAGATTTGTAAACTCAACTTGAGGAAAAAATTCATTTTTTATTTTTTCAGCTAAGACTAAAATGGTTTCAGTTGAGGCCATTGCATGTTGAGGATATAACGGAATAAGTAAAATTTCTGTTACTCCTTTGTCTACTAACTCTTTAATGCCAGAGTGTATTGAGGGATTCCCGTAACGCATAGCAAGAGATATCGGAACTGATGTCATTTTTTTAACTTTTTCTAAAAGCCTATATGAAAGAACAATTAATGGGGACCCTTCGTCCCACCATATTTTTTTGTAAGCTTTTGCAGATTTTTTTGGTCTAAAATTTAAAATAATTCCTTTAACCAAAATTGTTCTTAACCAAAGAGGTTCGTCAATAACACGTTCGTCCATTAAAAACTCTTTTAAATATTTTTTTACATCTTTAGTTTCAGTGCTATCAGGCGATCCTAAATTAACAAGTAAAGCTCCTCTCATATTATTAAATTGTCATTAGATATTTTTTTGGAGTAGTACCAAATTTTTTTTTAAAAGCATTTATAAAATGAGTTGCGGTACTATACCCTACTTTAAGAGCAACTTCATTTACATTATATTCACCTGAGGACAAAAGCCTTTTAGATACTTGCATTTTATAATCAATCAAAAAAGAAAAAACAGAGGTTCCATAAACTTGTTTAAACCCTTGTTTTAATTTTTTTAAACTTATATCGACTTCTTTTGAAAGCTGTACAAGAGTTGGTGGCTCAATCATTCTAGAAATTATAATTTCTTTTGCTTTCTTGATTTTTTTTATGTTATTGTCATCAGCCAAAAAAGGACATTGTTCAATATCCATTTCTTTGTCCTTGCTAAAATATAAACTCATAAGTTCAAAAATCTTGCCTCTTAAATATAATTTATACATTGAAAGATTTAATGATTGCTGATACATTTGGTTTAATATAATTGCAATCATTGGACCAATTTGTTTTTCTTTATAAAGTTTATTTCCAATATTATCATTATTTAAAAAAGAAATTTGATCTGATTCATCTGAAAATAAACTATGAAATTTCTTTATTGAAATAAGTATTGACAAAACTTGACTATTTGAATCCAATAAAAGATCTATTGGGAGCTCCTTATTAGGATTATATAATAGAATTGAATTTTCATTTTCAACATTAAAAACATAAGATCCTTGATTAAATAAAAATTTTGAAGTCCCTTTCAAACAAAAATGAAATTGAATATAATCTTTACTAATATTGTAATTAAAATTTGAAGCAAATTCATTATCATTGGTTTGTTTTAATAAAATTACACCATCATCAACTGTAAAACTTTCAGTAGATCCTTTTGCGATATTTTTTAAATTCATGCAAATAAAATTTTTAATTTAGAAGCGTTCTAAATTAATGGATTAGAGTATATCTATTATATCTGTAAAAATATAAAATTTTACATTATTTTAATCATACTTTTCAATAAAAAACTTGTGGAGTTATTTATAGAACCTTTAGGGTTATTTTTTAACTAATGTGAGTATTATTTTTACATTCGAAATTAATCATAATTTGAAAGCTCCTTTTTTTAATGTTATTGGAATAAGCTATAAAAATGCCAATACTTCTGTGAGAGGAATGTTCAGCTTAAGTCTAGACCAATCCAAAAATCTTATTAAGGAATCATTACAAGCGGGTATAGACAATTTAGTTGTTAATTCTACATGCAACAGAGTTGAGATTTATTCTTCAACTTTAGATTTTAATCTACTTACAGAACTGCTTTGCAAACATTCTAATGGAACCGTTAAAGAATTTAAAAAATTTGGTTACATTTTTAAAGGAGAAGAAGCTGTGAATCATATTTTTAAAGTGGGGACTGGTCTAGACAGTCAAATTTTAGGAGACTTTGAAATTATCGCTCAATTAAATAATAGTTTTTTAAGGTCGAAAAAACTAAATGCAGTTAATCCTTCGTTTGAAAGATTATTTAATATGATTAAGCATGCAAGTAAAAGAATTAAAAATGAAACAAAAATATCTTCAGGTGCAACTTCAGTATCATATGCAGCTGTTAGATATATATTAGATAATATTTCAGATTTAACATCAAAAAGAATCCTTTTATTTGGAACAGGTAAAATCGGAAGAAACACATGTGAAAATCTAGTAAAACACACCTCAAACAAACACATAACCTTAATTAATAGATCTGAAGAGAAAGCTAAACTTATAGCTGGTAAATTTGAGGTTTTGGTAAAAAATATTTCAGATTTAAATAATCAAATATCAAAAACTGACATCTTGATTGTAGCCACCGCTGGCAACAAACCAACTATACTTAGCGAAATGGTATCTAAATCTAAATCGCTTACAATTTTGGATTTATCAGTGCCAAAAAATGTTGATGAAAAATTGGGATCTTTTAAAAATGTAGATTTATTAGATCTGGATTATCTATCTATGTTAACTAATAAAACTTTAGAAAACAGAAAAAAGTTTATACCTAAAGCTGAAAAAATAATTAAAGAAATAACAGAAGATTATTATTTATGGGTTGAAACTAGAAAATTTGCTCCAACAGTTAACGCGCTAAAATTAAAACTAAAAAAAATCCAAGAAAATAAAATCAATATTCTTAAGAAAAAAGCATCCTCATTCGATGACGCAAATGTCAATGAAGTCTCTGAACACTTAATTCAAAAAATAACAAATCAAATAGCTAATCATTTAAGAGACAGCGATGATTTTGAAGAAGAATTGGAATCCATAAAAACAATTTTTCAACTTAATCACAATGATTACTAAACTTAAAATAGGCACTAGAAAAAGCAAGTTAGCTGTTTGGCAAGCAAATTATGCAAAAAATAAACTTGAGGGTCTGGGTTTAAATTGTGAAATAGTCAAAATAAAATCAGAGGGAGACGTAAATCAAATTACACCATTGTATGATTTTGGAGTAAGTGGAATTTTTACTAAAAGTTTAGATCAAGCTTTATTAAACAACGACATTGATATAGCTGTTCATAGTTATAAAGATGTTCCAGTAAATTTAGCTTCAGGATTATCTATTCATTGTGTTTTTAAACGAGCAAGTTCTCAAGACGTTTTAATTTTTAAAGAAAAAAATGTCAATTTTAATAATGCTCTCACTATTGCGACAAGCAGTATTAGAAGAAAAACTCAATGGAAAAACAAATATCCTAATCATAAAATAGTGTCTCTGAGAGGAAATATAGAGTCAAGAATCGCAAAACTTGAAAAAAATAATTGGGACGGTGCAATATTCGCAAAAGCAGGACTTGATCGATTATCAATATGTCCCGAAAACAAAATTGTTTTGGACTGGATGATACCCTCTGCGGCACAAGGAGCTATTGCAATAGCATCAAGAACAAATGAAAACGAATTAAATAATTTATTAAAATCTATTTCGTGTAGATCAACATTTCACTGTGTAAATCAGGAAAGAAAGTTTTTAAAATTAATGAATGGTGGTTGTTCTGTGCCAATCTCTGCATTTGCAAAAATTGAAGGAGATAGGCTTGTGTTCAAAGTAAGCATCTCTACAATGGATTCAAAAAACATAATCAAAGTTGAGGATTCATTTGATTGTAACGACTTGAAAACAGGTGAAAAAATGTACAAAAAGATTTTGAAAAATGGAGGTAAAAAAATACTTCAAGAACTAAAGAAAGAAAATGAAAAAAATTAAAATTCTTTCTACAAAAACGTTAAGTAATGATTTAAAACATCTTTTCAGTGATTTAAAATTTGATTTATATCACAATGATTTTATTTCAATACAACCCTTAATCCTAAATCTTCCCAAACATGATGGAAGCTGGATATTCACAAGCAAAAATGCTGTTGAAGCAGTTTTTTCAAGTAATCAAAATATTGACAATTTTTTTAATAAAATTTATTGTGTAGGCAAAAATACAAAATCACTTTTAGTCAAAAAAGGTCAAAAAATTGCAAAAATGGCTCAAAATTCATCAAATTTAGCTGAATTTATATCAAAAACAGCTAAAAACGAAAAGTTCATTTTTTGTCGAAGCAACATTAAAAATGAAGAGTTTTCTTATTTTTTTAAGAAAAAAAATATAGAACTGAAGGAGCTAGTTGCTTACAACAACGTAGCAAAACCTAAAAAATACGATCAAATTTTTGATGCTATTTTATTTTACAGCCCAAGTGGAATTAAGAGCTTTATGATAAATAACTCATTAAATAATTCATACTGTGTATGTATTGGCCAAACTACTTCAAAATATGCTAAACGATATTCAAACAAAGTTTTAAGTTGCAAAGTTCCTACAATTGAAAACGTAATTAACGAAACAATTAAATTATTTGAAAAATGATTAAAAACGAAACCCCTCTTTTTTTAAAAGCTCTAAACGGTGAGACTGTGGAAAGACCGCCTGTATGGATTATGAGACAAGCAGGAAGATATTTGCCAGATTTTATGGTTTTAAAAAACAAATATGATTTTTTTACAAGATGTCAAACACCAGAACTAGCTACAGAAATAACATTAATGCCAATTAAACAAATAGGATTAGATGCTTCTATAATATTTAGCGATATTTTAGTAATTCCCCAAGCAATGGGAATTAATGTTGAAATGAAAAATAATTTTGGTCCATACATAGAATCTCCTGTTAGAAAAAAATCTGATGTAATTAATTTAAATATTCAAAATGTTGAAGAAAAATTAAATTATGTTTTTGATGCAGTAAAAATGACTAAAAAAGAACTTCCTGCTGATATTCCTTTAATAGGATTTGCAGGATCTCCATGGACAATATTATGCTATATGGTTCAAGGTAGTGGTTCTAAAAACTTTGATATAGCTAAAAGTTTTTGTTTTGAAAATCCCGACCTAGCTAAATTACTTTTAAGTAAAATAACCTCTATAACTATTGATTATTTAAAAAAGAAAATAGAAGCAGGTGTTGATGCTGTTCAAATTTTTGATTCGTGGGGAGGTGTTCTATCTCACACTGATTATCAAATTTTTTCATTTCCATATATAGAACAAATTACAGCTGCCATAAAAGAAATTAAACCTGTGATAATCTATCCAAAAGGATGTTGGCACTCCATAAACGCATACTCGAAAATTGGAGCTTCTGGACTTGGGATTGATTGGACGTGTTCAGCTAGAAATGCACGATATTTATCAGGAAACAATATTACTCTACAAGGCAATTTGGATCCGAGTAGATTATTTTCTCCTAAAAAAGAGTTAATAAGTCAAACTACACAAATGTTGAATGAATTTGGAAAAGATAAATATATTGCAAATTTAGGTCATGGAATTCTTCCAAATACACCTGTTGATAATGTTAAAGTTTTTGTAGAAACTATTAAAAATTATTCTTCATGATAAAAAATAATTTTTCTAAATACATTGATGTTCTTCAAGGCGAGATAACGTCCGCCTTGGAAAAGGTTGATGGATTAGGAAAATTCAAGAAAGATGTTTGGTCAAGAGAAAAAGGAGGCGGTGGTTTAACTATGGTTATTGAGAATGGTAAAGTTTTTGAAAAGGGAGGCGTAAATGTTTCTAAAGTTCATGGCAAACTTCCAAAGTCAATGGCAGAGATGTTCAAAACTAAAGATTCTGATTTTTATGCATGTGGAATAAGTATTGTTTTACATCCTAAAAATCCAATGGCTCCCACTTTTCATGCCAATTTAAGATATTTCGAATTATACGAAAATGGGGGGTTAAAAGATAGATGGTTTGGAGGAGGTCTTGACCTTACTCCTTATTATATTTTTGAAAATGATATTATTCATTTTCATACTAAATGTAAAATCGTTTGTGATAAATACAACTCAAGCTTTTACAAAAATTATAAAAAAAGATGTGATGAATATTTCTGGAATTCACACAGAAACGAAGCTAGAGGTGTTGGTGGATTATTTTTTGATTATTGTAGAGAAAGTAAAGAAATGTCAATTGACAGATGGCTTTTATTTATTAAGGACATGGGACAATGTATTTTAGATTCTTATATTCCAATTGTTGAAAAAAGAAAAAAAACAGACTTTAACAATATAAATATAAATTGGCAACAGATTAGAAGAGGAAGATATGTGGAATTTAATCTTCTTCACGATAAAGGAACTTTATTTGGATTAAAAACCAAAGGAAGAATAGAAAGTATTTTAATAAGTATGCCCCCAAAAGTTAAATGGAATTACGATTTTAAAACAAAAAAAGGAAGCCCAGAAGAAAAGCTTATAAAAATATTAGAATCCCCAAAAAATTGGGTTTAAATTAAAAATATGTATCCACTAAATAGAAATCGAAGACTTCGTTCAAAACAATCTTTAAGAAATTTAATTAAAGAGTCTAGCTTACATCCTCATGATTTTATTGTTCCTCTTTTTATAATAGAGGGAACAAATTTAAAAGAAGAAATACCTTCAATGCCTAATTATTTTAGATACAGTTTAGACATTATAAAAAAAGAAGTTAAGTTACTTTGGGATATTGGTGTGCAAGGGGTTTTATTATTTGTAAAAGTAGAAGAACATTTAAAAGATAATTTTGGAACTGAATCTTTCAAGAAAAACGGACTTATGCAAAAAGCCATTAGAGAGATTAAAAGTAGTGTTCCTGACATGACCATTATGACCGATGTCGCATTAGACCCGTACTCAAGTTATGGTCACGATGGTATAGTAAAAGGTAATAAAATTCTAAACGATCAAACTAATGTCGTTTTGTCCAAGATGGCTCTAAGTCACGCAGAAGCTGGAGCGGATATTGTTGCTCCAAGTGACATGATGGACGGTAGAGTTTTATCTATAAGAAAAACTCTTGAAGACAATGGCTTCCACGATATAGGGATAATGAGTTATGCTGTTAAATACGCCTCAAATTTTTATGGTCCATTTAGAGATGCTTTAGATTCAAAACCTGGCTTTGGGGACAAAAAAACTTATCAGATGGATTTTCGTAACAGATCAGAAGCGATTGCAGAAGCAAAATCTGATATTGAAGAAGGTGCCGATATAATAATGGTTAAACCCGGGATAAGTTATTTAGATGTTTTGCGAGATTTAAAAAACCAAGTACATTGTCCATTAGCAATTTACCAAGTCAGCGGAGAATATTCAATGCTTAAAGCAGCAGCTAAAGAAGGTTGGCTAGATCACGATAAAGTTATGATGGAGCAACTTGTTTCAATGAAACGGGCTGGAGCTGATATAATCGCCTCGTATTTTGCAAAGGATGCTATAAAATTACTATCTTAATTTTCATACATTAGTGTATGAAACTTTTAAAAAGTAAAATTGGCTTAATAATATCGTTATTTTTAATTTTTGCCGGACTTAATTTCAGCTCTGATATTGTTTATTTGTCTGAACTAGTAGGAACAGTTTATAAAATGCAAAGAACTAATGCGGACATTACTGACTACAAATATTTTGAAAATATAACACTTTCTAAAAGTACTTCCCCACAACCTTGGCCAATTCACAAAGACTATAACAATCTTCCTGAGACTGAAAATTTAAAAAAAATTCATGCAGAGCTTGGAACTGTAGCTTATTTAATTATAAAAAACGATTCTATCTGGCATGAAAAATATTATCAAGGTTACAAAAAAAACTCTTACAGCAATTCTTTCTCAATGGCAAAAAGTATTGTGTCAGCCACTATGGGAAAAGCTATTCAAAATGGGTATTTTGAAAGTATTGATGATAAAGTAAGTTCTTATGTTAATGGGTATTCCGATGGGTTAGCCGAAAAACTAACGATTGGAGATTTATCGAGTATGGCATCAGGATTAGATTGGAATGAAAGTTACACAGATGTATTTGGAGTTACAGCAAGATCTTATATTTCGAGTGAGCTTAATGAATTAATTAAATCTAGAGCTATTGTTGAGGAGCCTGGAAAAAGTTTTAAATATTATAGTGCTAGCACGCAACTTCTTTCAATGGTAATTGAAGAAGCAACTCAAAATAAAATATCGACTCTTGTACAAGATTGGTTTTTAGAGCCTTTGGGTTTTGAAAACAATTCACTTTGGCAAATTGACGGGAAAAAAAATAATACTGTAAAAGCATATTGTTGTTTTAATTCTAATGCTAGAGATTTTGCAAGATTTGGGAAACTTTACAAAGATTTTGGAAAATGGAACGGAGTTCAAATTTTAGACTCCTCTTTTGTTGCTAAATCTATTAAGCCTAGATTTAAAAAAAGCCCTGAGTATGGGTATGGATTTTGGCTTGGGAAAATTAATGAAAATGATTTTTTTGCTATGAGAGGAATATTAGGTCAGTATGTAATTGTAGTTCCTGAAAGAAATATTATAGTGGTAAGACTTGGCAAAAAAAATCTTGAAAAAAACAATTATAGACCAAAAGATTTTGATGTTTACTTAACAGAAGCTTTAAAGATGTTTGATAGTGCAACGTTTGATTATGAATGATAGTACACTCCTTTCAATAAAAAACCTAACCATCAATGTTGGTGATCAAATTATTTTATCAAATGTTTCATTTGACTTAAAAAAAAATGAAGTTTTAGGACTTGTTGGTGAATCTGGAAGCGGAAAATCATTTACTGCATTATCAATTTTAGATTTAATTAATATAAAAAACCTAAAGACTGATGGGCAAATAATTTTCAATGGGAAGGAGTTAAACGAATTGTCTAGCAAAGAATATCAAAAAATAAGAGGGAAAGAAATTTCAATAATTTTTCAAGAACCAATGAGTTCTTTAAATCCAAGCATGAAATGTGGTGATCAAATTTCTGAGATTATTATTAATCATGAAAAAATTAATAAAAAAATAGCCAAAAAAAAATCTATCGAACTCATCCAAAAAGTTCAATTAAAAAATCCTGAGTTAGTATTTGAAAAATATCCTTTTCAGCTAAGTGGCGGGCAGCAACAACGAGTTATGATTGCAATAGCTATAGCATGTAAGCCTAAACTATTGATTGCCGATGAGCCAACCACTTCCTTAGACAGTATAGTTAGAAATGATATTATTTCTTTAATTAAATCTTTACAGAACGAATATAGCATGGGTGTTTTATTTATATCTCATGATTTAAAGTTAGTTTCAAAATTTGCTGATAATTTGATTGTATTAAAAGAGGGGATCATTATTGAAAAGGGTGTTTCTTCACAGATATTTAATTCTCCTAAAGAAAAATACACTCAACATTTAATAAACTCTATTCCTCCAAAAAATAACAGACCAAATAGGTTAATTACTTCTAAAAATAAAAAAAATAAGCTTATTTCTAAAGTAGATAGAGCGATTCATCATTCAAAAATTTACAGCAAAAATCCAATTTTAAAAGTTAATAAATTAACTGTCTTTTATGAAAAAATTAAAATACTTAATGATATTTCATTTGATCTATTTAAAGGTGAAACGTTGGGAATTGTAGGCGAGTCCGGATCAGGAAAATCTACAATAGCTAAATCTATTTTAGGACTTATTGAAGTTAATAACGGTGAGATTCTTTTTAAAAATAAAAACAGAAATCAAATCTCTAATTCTGTATTCAGAAAAAAAGTTCAGCTGATATTTCAAGATCCCTACTCATCTTTAAATCCAGAAATTTCAATTGGCAGTTCTATAATTGAGCCAATGATTGCACATAAAATCTTTGGTTCTAAATACGAAATGGAATGTAGAGCAATAGAACTTTTAAACCAAGTTGGATTATCCAAAAATGATTATAAAAAATTTCCTAATCAATTTTCTGGTGGTCAACGACAAAGAATAGTCATAGCAAGAGCTTTAGCTTTAAATCCTGAAGTTATAATATGTGATGAATCGGTATCCGCATTAGACGTTTCTATTCAAGCACAAATATTAAACCTGTTAAGTGATTTAAAGGAAAAATATCTTTTCACATTTCTATTTATTTCTCACGATATGTCAGTTATAAAATATTTTACTGATAGATTAATTGTATTAAAAAAAGGAAAAATTATTGAAATAAATGAAACTGACTTTTTGTTCGAACATTCAAAAAAATTATATACTAAATCCTTATTAAGGGCTAGTGATTTTTAAATAAAATAATATGAATCTTAAAATAATTTTTGACTGGTTTTTACAATTACACTCCCTCTGGGCTATTCTAACGCTTTCAATTATATTTTATTCAATTTTAAGATTTTTTTTTAAGGCATACCAAAATAAAATTTTTAAACCCTTGGATTTGAGAGTTGCTCTTTTTACACTTATATTCTCCCATATTCAATTTGCCATTGGGATTATATTATATTTTATATCTCCAAAATTTAAATGGTGGGGAGAAGGAATTGAACAAATAATTCAAAATGATCTGTATTTTTTTTATTTGCTGAAGCACCCTACTTTAAACATTTTAGGATTACTTTCAATAACTATAGGGTGGTCTCTTTTCAAAAAAGCAAAAACTAATTATAAAAGATTTATCCGATTAGCAATATTTTATTTATTTGGGTTTTTATTAATATTATTGTCTGTACCTTTTAATAATTGGTTATAAAAAAAGCTCCCTTAAAATTAAGAGAGCCTAAACCAAACCATTGATAAACTATTAAACTTTATTGTTATTAAATTTAATTTTAAATTGTTTAGTGGATTCACAAAATTTTGTTAATCTTTATAACATGAATAATAAATATGCTGTACTTGGTGGCGGAAGTTGGGGAACTGCAATAGTAAAGATGCTTTGTGAAAACAACAATATCGTAAATTGGTATGTAAGAAATGAAGAAGATGTTCTGTTTATAAAAAATAAAGGAAGAAATGCAAAATACTTGAGATCTGTAGTTTTTGATAAATCAAAAATAAATCCAAGTTCCTCAGTTAGAGAAATAGTTGATAACTCCGACATTGTTATTTTAGCTATTCCTTCACCTTTTTTAGATATTGAACTAACAAAAATAAAGGACCTTATCAAAGATAAAGTTCTATTTTCTGCTTTAAAGGGAGTTATACCAGTGTCTAACTTGATCGTTAGTGAACATTTAAATGAGTTTTATGATATCTCTTTATCAAAAATTGGGATTATTACTGGCCCTTGTCATGCTGAAGAAGTTGCCCTTGAAAAATTATCTTACCTGACAGTTGCTTGTAAAAACGAACTCAGAGGTAAAGAAATGGCAAACGCTTTAAAGTCAAGCTATATTAATGTCAAAGTATCAAATGATACTATGGGGGTTGAGTATGCAGCAATGTTAAAAAACATATATGCTATAATTGCAGGAATATGTCATGGGCTAGGATACGGAGATAATTTTCAAAGTGTTTTAATTAGTAATTGTGTTAGAGAAATGAAAAAATTTGTATATAAAATATACAGAACCAACAGAGACATAAACGATTCTGAATATCTAGGAGATTTATTAGTTACCTGTTATTCTTCATTTAGTAGGAATAGAACTTTAGGGAACATGATAGGTAAAGGATATACTTTGAAAGCCGCTATTTCAGAAATGTCTATGATATCTGAAGGATTTTATGCTACTAAAAATGCTTATAAATTAATTGAAACCCATGGCAACGAATTTAACATAATCTCTTCTGCATATCAAATTCTGTATGAAAATTCGAATCCTAAAACAACAATAGAAAAATTAACTGAAAAGTTAGATTGAGTCTTTAAATTGATTAATAAACCTTACGTCATTATCGTATAATATTCTTATATCTTCAATTTGGTAAAGAAGCATAGCAATTCTTTCTATACCCATCCCAAATGCAAACCCTGAGTACTTGCTCGAATCTATCTTACAATTATCTAAAACATTTGGATCAATCATTCCACAGCCCATTATTTCAAGCCAACCTGTTCCTTTAGTAATTCTATAATCAGTTTCAGATTCTAAACCCCAATATATATCCACTTCAGCACTAGGCTCGGTAAAAGGGAAATACGACGGTCTTAATCTTATTTTAGATTTTCCAAATAGTTCTTTTGTAAAATAAAGCAAGGTTTGTTTTAAATCGGCAAATGAAACATTTTCGTCAATATATAGTCCTTCTATTTGATGAAAAAAGCAATGTGATCTAGCGGAGATATCTTCGTTCCTGTAGACTCGTCCAGGTGATATAGTCCGTATTGGTGGTTCGTTCTCTTCCATATGTCTAATTTGAACAGAAGAAGTGTGAGTTCTTAGAAGTAAATCTGGATCTTTTTTTATAAAAAAAGTGTCTTGCATATCTCTAGCAGGATGATGCATTGGTAAATTTAAAGCAGTAAAGTTGTGCCAATCGTCTTCAATCTCAGGTCCTTCGGAAACGTTAAAGCCAATTTTATAAAATATGTCTATTATTTTATCTCTAATAATTGAAATTGGATGTCTTGAACCAAGCTCAATCATTGAGGCAGGTTTAGTCAAGTCAAAATCCTTAACCTTCTTATCAACATCAGTTCCAAGAGTTTCTTTAAGTTCTTCAATTTTCTTTAGAGTTACATTTTTTAGTTCATTAATTGCTAAACCATACTCCTTTTTTTTAGAAGGCTCAACCTTCTTAAACTCAGAGAAATAATGACTAACAAATCCTTTTTTTCCAATAAAATCTATTCGAAATTTTTCTAATTCATCAATATTATTTGTTGAGAAACTTAATACTTGTTGAATTTTATTTTGTATTTCTTCAATCATAAATTGATATAAACATTGCCTCAAAAATACTCATTTTCATTTATTCAATTAGTTCTTTTTCAATAAAATAATTTATTATAGATTCTTTCATTAAAATACTTTGTTCTCCTGATTTTAAATTTGGTAATTTATTAATTGTTTTATAATGTGGCCAACCATCTTTATCAACATAATCAAATTCATAAAATCCATAAGGCTCTAATAAACGACATATTGCAATATGCATAAGGTCAATTTTTTGATCTTTATTAAATTTCATATTTGGATTTCCAAATTCCTGAACACCTATCAAATAAATAACACTTTCAATGTCTAAATCATCACCTTTGTTAAATTCATCACTTAAAATATTCAAAATGCTTTCCCACTTGCCACTTAAATCCTTTTTTGGTTCCATTAAAAAAATTTCAATTGTATGAAAACAATATACCTATATTTGTAAATAAAATCTTGAATTACTTAGATATTTTTATTGTATGCCTAATAGCGCTTGGGTTTTACAGAGGTTTTTCCAAGGGCCTGATAATTGAGTTAACTTCTATTTTAGCTTTAATTCTAGGAGTATATGGATCTTTAACGTTTTCGAATTTAACATTCGATTTTATTAGCAATACTTTTCCAAATCAATTAGAATCAGTAGAGGAGTCTTATATAAAACTTTTCTCCTTTGCCTTAACCTTTATCATTATCCTTTTAAGTATTTCTGTTGCAGGAAAAGCATTAACAAAAGTTGCTAAAATTCTTTTTTTAGGATTCTTAAATAAACTGTTTGGGGGATTATTTGGGGCTATAAAATATATTCTAATAATTTCTTTTTGTTTTGTCTTTTTTGAAAATATAAACTCTGCGTTTTCCTTTGTTAACAATGAAAACATTGAATCAACTTTTTTATACCGCCCTATTTTAAACGTAGGCAACCAATTATTAAATCTTTTTAATTTAAGTAGTAATTCAGTCAATTTTTTTAATTGATTTTAACTCCATCCATCCGCTAGCGCCATTACTTAATTCTACTAAAACCCAATCGTCAAGTTCATCTATGATATTGACTTTGGTGCCCTCGTGCAAATTAAACTGGATTTCGCTTCTGTAATTAGGTTCTGTTCTAAAATCAATTTTTTTATCAAAAATTATAGCTTGAATATTAGATTTTTGATTTTCAAATTTTGTAACTCCTACTAATATAAAAATAATGGTGAGACAAAAAAAAGCTGATGACAATGTGAAATAATTTTTTTTAGCAATACTATCATTTTTAAAAAAATAAATCACAAATAGAATTAAGAAAAAATACAAAAATATAATCCCTAAAATAAGCCACTGCTTTATAGAAAAAAACATTGATATATAATTAATAAAATCTGATAATTGATTTGAGGGCAATTGGTCTATTTTATCAATTAACATGTTTTGAGAATAGGTTAAATTATTTAGTATATCATTATCATTTGGGTTTAATTTCAAAGCTTTTTCAAAATAATAAATACTGTTAGGGATATCATTTAATTTATAATAACTATTCCCCAAATTAAAATATAATTCATCCGAATGTTCTCCGTTATTAATTATTTTAACAAATAAATTAATTGCTTCATTATAATCTCCTTTATTGTATAGCTCAATACCAGATTTAAAACCTACTTCATTTTCTGTTTGAGAGAAAATAATTCCACAAAAAAAGAAGCTACAAAGGATAATTATTTTTTCCATTTTAAATTTCTTTATCAATTTTTGTAATGACCTTTACTGCATTTTCGTAGTCATTATTTATTTTAAACTCAGAAGCCGGCGTAAACCTTGCAAACTCACAATTTTCAATTAATTTAATAAACAATTCCAATGACTCTTTTTCAATATCTTTACTGTAAAGTAACTTTGAAATCTTTTCTTTACTGTAATCCGAAGTTTCAATAAACAGTTTTGATTTTAAAAAATTGTGAAGTGCTTTTTCTAAAGCAACATAAAACATGTCTTTATTTTCTAAATTTTTTCTGGCTTCTGATAAATATTTTTTAGCAAGCTTGTTCGCCCTTCTAGATTTCGATTCTTTTAATTTGGAACTTGTAATATTGTTTGATTTAAAAAATATAACTAACAACAAAATTGCTAATACTGGAAATATTAAAATTAAATAAAAGCTTAATGAATATATGAAAGGTTTGGAGTTGATTTTGACTAAATCAGAATCAGTTTTAATAAATTTAAACTGATTAATTGAAGGTAAAATGTTATTTGAACTCTGGGTATTTATTGTGTTGATATTATTTTCATCTAAAGACAGTGGTCCCTCTAAAACATTAATTATTATATCTTCAGAGTTAATTGTTTCGTATTTATTTAATTGTGGATTAAAAAAAGTAAATTCAACGGATCTTATAGGATACTTTCCTTGAAATTGAGGGACTAGAGTATAGGTATTTGAAATAAAACCTTTCATTCCTGCAAGGCTTGTTGATACTTTTTCATTGTATTCAGGATCATATTTCTCCAAAGAGCTTGGCACCTGAACAGATGGTGGTGAAAACAGTTTTAAATTTCCTTTTCCTGAAATTTTAACAATCGCTTGCAAAGATTCTGAGGCATTTAACTCTGTTTTATTGGTATTTAATTTAATATCAAATTTTCCAACCGCTCCGTTAAAACTTTCTGGAGCATTACCAGGCAATACTTTAACATTAATTGATCTTTTTCCTGCTGTTACTTTTTTTGAAACTTGATTATATATTCTATTCCCAAAAAAATCTCTTCTATTTGTTGGGACATCAACCGAAACATCTAATGAAAGTGGAAGAATATCAAGTTTTCCTGATTTTTGTGGATATAAAATAGTTTTTTTCCAAGTAACAAAATTATAATTATCTCCCTTAAAAGATCCTCGCTCAATTTGTAGCCTAGGAATTTTTATGTTTTGAGACCAAAAATTTTCAAATTCAGGCGTTTCAATTTCCCCTACATTAGTAACATTAATTTGAGGAGAGTAGAATAATTTATACACAATTGAAATACCCTCATTTAAATAAGGGTTCGTGTTTGAAATCTCCGCCACTAAATGTAGGTTTTCATTAACAACGTATGTGGGGTCATTTGGATCTTTACTTACCGCGACGGATTCACTTACACTAATTTTAACTGGTAAAGTTTTGTAAATATTATCTTCTATTTCTATAGTAGCTTGCCCAATTGTAAGTGAGCCTTTCTTAGTAGGGGTTAAGAAATATGAATAACTTTTAGAAAAAGTTCTCTTGCCGTTTACCCACATGTTACTAACTGATTGGTTAGGACCTCCAACAACTGTAAATCCTTTAAAGCTAGGTGGGGTAAAGTTATCTCCATCTTTATTCATTTTAAAATCAACCCTAAGGTTCTCATTAATTCCTAAAGATTTTTTGCTCAAAACAGCCTCAAAACTAATAGAATCGTCCTGAGCGTTCAGATTACTCATTATAGTGATAGCAAAAAATAAAAATATATAAAATCTCGGTTTCATATTTTAATTACCAGTCTTTTTTGTTCTTTACAGGACTTCCTTTAATTTTCTTTTTGTTAATCTTTTGTTGAACTTTTTTTTCTTGATTATCCATTGCTTTAAGCAAGTTTTTTAGTTGCTCAGGAGATATTTTATTTGGTTTAGGTTTTTCTTTTTTATCATTGTTCTTGTCGTCTTTCTTATCCTTTTCTTTCTGCTTGTCTTTCTTCTCTTTTTGGTCGTCTTTCTTATCCTTATCCTTGTCCTTCTTCTTGTCCTTGTCGTCTTTCTTGTCGTTATCGTCTTTTTTATTATCTTTTTGTTCGTTTTTCAATAACTCTTTGGCTAATGCATAATTGTACCTGGTTTCGTCATCAGTTGGATTATTAAGTAATGCGTTTTTAAAGGAATTGACAGCGTTCTGATAATCTTCATTTTGCATGTATATATTACCCAAATTATGAAAAGATTTATGACGGGTTTCCTTACTTTTTGTTTTTTCTATAGACGATTTATATTGATTTATTGCCTCCTGTTTCAATTCACTCCTGTAAAATGAATTAGCTAAATTATAAGAAGCTTTTATATTTAAAGAATCCTTGGATATTGACTTTCTATAAAATTTTTCGGCTTCAATTAAATTCTTGTCAGCAAATTCAACATTACCATCCAAAGTCAAATTATTTGAATCCTTATTAATAGCTATTTCTTGAGAGTTAACTTTAATAAAAAAAAATAATAATATTAATATGATTCTATTCATTAAATAAATTTAGTTTTTTTACCCAATATGTTTTCTTTTCAAAAACAATTAATTCCAAACTTAGAAAAAGAATTGCAAATCCTAAAAACCACTGAAATTGATCTTTATATGCTACAAATTGTTTAGACTCAAATTCTTTTTTATCCATTTCTTTTAATCTTTCAATAATCGCTTGTACAACAAACTCTGTGGTCCCTCCGTCAATATAAATTCCGTTTGAGGAGTTTGCTATATTTTTTAACAAATCGACATTTAGTTTTGTAATAACTACATCTCCTTTTTGATCTTTTTTATATGACTTAACTATATCATTTTCTTTTAATGGTATAGGTGATCCTTTTGTTGACCCTAATCCAATTGTAATAATTGTGATCCCAGAGTTTTTTACAATTTCTGTAATATTTTGGTTTTCGATTTGATGATCTTCACCGTCTGAAAGTATACACAAGACTCTATTGGTTTGATTTTCATCATCGTAAAACTCTTTTGCTAAATTAATAGATTCCAAAACGGCTGTTCCTTGAGAAGATAACATGTCTGTTGTTAGACTTTGTAAAAAAGTTTTAGCAGTTGAATAATCGTCGGTTATTGGAAGTATTGGTAGAGCTGAAGCTGCATATGCTATTACACCTACTCTGTCGTTATTTAATTTATTAATAATTTCCGAAACTATTCTTTTAGCTTTTTCTAGACGATTAGGAGCTATATCTTCAGCCAACATACTTTTTGAGACATCAACAGCAAAAACTAAATCAACACCCTCCCTTTTAACAGTTTTAAGCTCGGTTCCTATTTTTGGATTAACGAGTGATATAGTTGAGAATATTATAAAAAGAATTAAAAAAAATAATTTAATCTTGGGTTTAAAAGTAGAAATATTGGGGCTCAAAACTTTAAGTAAATCTGACGAAATATATTTAATTTGTGTTTTATTCCTCCAGCTACTTAAAAACAAAAACCCTATAACAAGTACTGGAATTATTGCTAATAAATAAAAATAATATGTCTCTTCTAATTGGTACACTTATATAAAACTTTTAAATAATGTTGTTCTTAAAACCCACTCTAGTAATATTAAAATAATAGAAAATAAAACAAATAATCTATACATTTCCTGCGCATTTGAATATTTAAATTCTTCCACATCAGTTTTTTCAAGTTTATTAATTTCTTGATATATCTCTTTAAGTTTTTTGTTATCTGTAGCTCTAAAATATAATCCCCCAGTTTTAGAAGCTATAGATTCTAAAAGTTTTTCGTCAATTTCGACCTTTGTCAAGCCATACCTGAAAGAACCGTCTGGATTTAAAGCTATAGGGGCAAGGGCATTTCCATTGCTTCCTAGTCCGATTGTATATGTTTTTATCCCAAATGAAAGGGCTAAATCTGCAGAAGTATTTGGGTCGATAAATCCTGAATTATTAACTCCATCAGTAAGTAAAATAATAACTTTACTTTTAGCTTTACTGTTTTTAAGTCTATTGACTGAAGTCGCTAAACCCATCCCAATTGCAGTTCCGTCTTCAATAATTCCATCAAAAATTATTTCATCTAAAGACTTAACTATAATTGATTTATCGGTTGTAACAGGTGTCTTGGTGTAACTTTCTCCTGCGTAAACAACAAGACCAATTCTATCATTAACTCTATCATAAATAAATTCTTTGGCAACTTCTTTTAACGCTTCTAATCTATTAGGTTTTAAATCTTGGGCAAGCATACTTGAGGAGACATCTACTGCTATCACAATATCAATCCCTCTACTTTTTTTGGTTTGTGTCGAAATATCAATTATTTGTGGTCTGGCTAAAGCTATAATTAAAGAAACTAAAGCTGTATATCTTAATAAATCTAAAAATGGAAAAAAAGTGGTTTTAAACGACGATTTACTAAACGAATCAATTGAAGATATGCTAAGTTTGGGGGTTTTGAGGTGTTTAATTTTATAATTAACAACAACAAAGAAGATCACGCCTATAATAAGCCATAAAAATTCAGGGTTGTAAAATGTAATATTATTAAACATTTTATTTATTATTAAAATCTATTGAACTTTCAATTCTAGTTCTAATTTGTTTTGCATATCTATTATTCCTATCGTAAATAATATTTAAAGTTTGATTTCCACCATTTTCAAAAAACGATAAGCTGGAATATTCTTTTTTGATTGAAATATTTTCGTTATTAATATAATCAAAAGAGCCATAATACCTAGTTGTAGTTATCCCGTTATCAAGTGTAAACTCTTCCTGTTGTGTTAAGATGTTTAGGGCTCCCTTAGATTTTAATTTTTCTATGAGAATTGACTGAATTTCATCCTCTTTATTAATTGGTTTTGTATTAATAGTTAAGCTAAACGGATCTTCTAAACCCTGAAGGCTAAACAATTGCCCTGTTTTTGAATCGTTTCTTATTAATGCATCTGGTGATGATATTTTAATTGGAAAAGCTCCATAACTACTTACAACCCAATCTTCTTTTTGTAAAAGTTCTTTTGTCGAATTTCCAAACACATTATCTTTAACTTCTTCCCATCCAAAAATTGAAATACTTGTAATAAGAGAAATGAAAATTATTGTGGTTAATATTTTGGCAATATTTATAAGAAATTTTCTTTTCTTTTCACCTTGAATTTTCTTTAGATACTCTTCGTTTTGTAATAGCTCTTCTTCGGAAGGTTCAGGGATTGCTTCTTTTGTGTCAACAAGAACTGTCTCTAAAAGTTGTTTGTCTAAAATTGCTGTTTTAGAACCAGGTGCTGATTTAGCGAATTTTACCAAATCAGCTGTGGATAAAACTGATTTAAAGTTTTTCAAAGTTTCTTTTGAAATATCTAATTGACCCGCATCCTTTAATAATTCTAGTTTTACTATTAATTCATTAGTTGTGCTTTCTAAGGCGTCTACTTTAACCTCTTCTTCAAAATAGCCTTTTACAATTTCTGTTAATTTAGAATAATATTCTTTGTAATCTGATTGATTATT
>ERZ651776.2456-NODE-2456-length-20117-cov-5.092016_pt1 | contig 20117 bp, 12 predicted proteins | sample MGYA00514761_ERZ651776 | MGnify/ENA metagenome assembly ERZ651776 | reverse complement strand
CTCCCTTTCCATAGTAGTATGCAGCAGCAACGTTAAATTGTGATTTAGCATGTCCTTGCTCGGCCGCCATCTTGTACCATTTCACCGCCTCGTCGTAGTTCTTCGCCAGCCCACCCCCGCCACCGAAGACGACGTCGCCCCCCCCATCCTCACACACCCTACCCCCGAAAAACTCGCACGCCGACTTGGTTAGCACAACACGAACATTGTACGTTTTTTTGGAGAGAAGGAACATTGAAAGCATCGGCAATTTCACGCACGCCACGGAGCCAGTTACGGCCAACAGGACGTTTTTCCTATTGCCCGTGCTTGGGGTGCTTGGGGGGGGTGGAGGGAGAAGGCTCTGGGATTCTGGGGAAGTCAGCTGGGTGACCGCCGTGTCAAAGCGCGATGGGATCACCGTGGCATACTGCTTGCGAGTTAATTCGTTTCTTGCAGTCTCGTCGACGTCGACAACGCAGGTATCCACAGTAGTTTTCGACGTTGTTGCTGTCACACCAACAGTCGAACCAGCGGCCGCATTAACAGTCGCCGCGGCAAACCGATCCACTGGAGTAGCCATGCTGAGAAATTGCTCTCGTGCAGCTACAGACCGAGCCGCATCACTCGCAGAGGAGGAGTTCAACACTCCCGCGAATCGATCATCAGTCGGAGGCACCATATTGAGAAAACGGTCGCGAGAAGAGGAATTGCGAGCTGCATCGTCGCCCTGCATTGAGGCAGATTGAGGCAGGGCTGATTCCGGACCTCACGGGACAAAGGGAGGCCGGGCAAATTGGGGAGGCTTTGGTTTTCACCAACTTTTTTCAACTTTTCACGGCGGCGTCGAGGCCGTTGTGGTTTATTATTTCGATTATTTATCGATTCAAGGAGAATGATACGAACACACTTATTTTTAGGGAATTTTTTTCTTTCTTTCGTCTAAACAAAAGCAAATAAATATCGATTTTCTACCCTCCCAAAAAGTGCCACCGAACGTACAAATCTTGGTTCCTCCTTCTAGCGATCGATTTTATCTGTCTTTAACATTGCATACTGTTGTATTCTTGAACTGAACTCCGAGAACTCGCACGCAAATTGTCCCCCCACACTCCAACCAACACAACGCAACCAAGATGACGAAACGCTCCGCCAACGAACTCATGAATTTGACGACGGAGAAAGCAACGAAGATTATTGACGAGTGAGTACTAACCCTAACAAAATTTCTTCGTGGTTCTTCATTCCTAATTCCTCCCCTGCTGCACTCTTCATGCCTTGCTTGCTTCATTCACTGTTTGTCACCCGGCTCACCAACCTCAAACCAACACTCTGCCTTTCAGCCTCATATCGACGCTCCTTCTCCATCTGCCCCATCTGGAATCATACATAGTTTCATTCACATCCACAATATTTTCGCCCGAAACTTTGTTAAAGCAAATAGTGGCAGTGATAATTCTGCAAACAGGGGCCGTGACTGCGGAGTCGTTGCTCAAGGGGATGAAATATATCATGTCCTTCCTGTCCGAGAAGGGTCGGATGATGCGTCTCCTTCGCAAGCAGATAGCTGACCCGACACAGACCAAGACTTTTGATGATTTCATGCTGATAGCGGAGAAGATTGACTCTCTGAAGGGCGATGACGTCTGGCGCCGCGACCCGAACTGCGAGCTTTATGAGGCCGAGAGGCTCGGCGCTCGAATCGACGAGTGCAAGCACCTCATCCGGAGGGGCGACATTTTTGACACCATGTTCACCCTGCGCGGTGGGATTGCCAGGTAAGTTGGGAATCCCTCTCGCGTGCTGTACAGTTACATATCTAACTAATTTTCTGACTCCTTCCTCTCCGACCCTCTCCGACCCTCTTCAATCCTCTTTAACCCTCTTCAATCCTCTTCAATCCTCAATCATTAAATTAAATTCCCCGGATGACTGGACTGGATGACTAATGACTTTCGCAGGAACAAATTTGGTTTATTGCATGAGGGACTATTCTCACGTGCCATGAGCGGAACAAAGCTCTTGGTGGAGGAGTATCACGCCAGCATATGTCGTGGCCTCGATTTTTGCGCCGACGGGCAGGTGATGGAAGGGGAGGAGTCTATTCCCACGGACGCCAGGCTTGCCTTCTTCAACGAAACAAGACACAGCTACGGCCGCACGGCCTTGCTGCTGAGCGGCGGGGCAGCGCTGGGATTTTACCATGCCGGGGTTGTGAAAGTGCTGATAGAGAACGGGCTGATGCCGAGGGTGATCGGCGGAGCTTCTGCCGGGTCTATTGTGTTGGCGATGATAGGGACGCGAACCGACGAGGAGTGCCTGAGGGATCTCTTCCAGGTGAAAGGCACCAAGGCGATGGGTCACTCGGGATACTTGCAGCTCGACTTCTTTCGCCCACAGGGCTACGCTAATACCGCGATGCCGAGAGTTCCAACACATTACTCCAAGTCGACGGCGGCCACCCACGATACAATGATAGAGGGATTTGAGGAGCAAATTGGGACTGGCATTACCCCGAATAAGGGGGGCTGGGTTAGAGATCTAAAGAAGGCATTCCAGTTCTTGACCCCCAGGGGCATCCAGTGGTTCACAAACACCATCTGGGACGTTCTTCGAGGCAACAGAAAAGCAGGGGACGTCTTGATGAACGACACGAACCACTTCCGAAGGTGCGTTCGAGCCAGCGTCGGAAATTTCACCTTCCAAGAAGCGTTCGACCGGACCGGTCGAATCCTGAATATCACGGTGAGCCCCCAGAACAGGAGCGACCCCCCTAGACTTTTGAATTACCTCACTGCTCCTCACGTCTTGTGTTGGAGCGCTGCCGTGGCAAGTAGCAGTCTGCCTGGAGTGTTTGAGGCTAGCAAACTGATGGTAAAAGACTCTGACGGGACGGAGCGCTTCGAGAGCACTAGCGGAGCCCGCTTTCAGGACGGCAGCATGGAGAACGATCTGCCGATGCAGCAGCTTTCGGAAATGTTCAACGTGAATCACTTTGTCATCTCGCAGGTGAACCCCCATGCATATATGTTGTCTTCGTTGTCACTCAAGACGAACGTGTGGACCGGAAAGTTTCTGGGCCTTGCCAACGGGCTGCTACAATTTTTGAAGAACGAAATCAAGTACTGGGTGAAAAATCTGGTGGAGCTCATCGGGGGGAGGAGGCTGGCGCCCTTGTGGGAGATGCGCAGGGGTTTTTTCACCCAGCTCTTGACCCAGGAGTACGAGGGGAAGGAGAGTGACGTGACGATCAATCCTTGGAGGGGTCACAGATCGCTCGCCAGCGCTTTTGCCCATTGCATTTACAACCCGAGCGACGCGGACTTTATGGAATGGATGCGGGCCGCAGAGATGGAGACTTGGAGACACATTCCCGAGATCAAGTCTCACTGTGCCACAGAAATGACTCTCGATCGATGTGTGCAGAGGCTGCGTAAGCGCCTCCTAATGGAGAGTCATGTGCGCCACCGACAAATGACGAATGCGGATTTAAGTCTTACGACAGCGGCAACAGTGACAACAGCGACAACAGCGGCAGGGTCAACGTCACTACAGCCACTTGGGCTGGGAAACAAACTTCCCAGCTTCTACACAAGCCCCTCGCTTGTGAACCTGTCCGGTTTGGCTGTTGGAGATCAGCCTGTCACGCTCGATTCCGCTTACCCCACTACTACAACCGGCGGCAGTAATAATAGCATATTCAAGGGGGAGGGCTGGGACAGTGCAGGAGCTGACTACGAAGTCTACGAAGATGCTCCCATGACAATAGATTCTGACGACGCTGACAGTGTCGGAGAGGGGAGGAGTAGTGGGGGAAGCGTCGGCAAGTTGATGAGCCGCGATAGCAGTAACAGCACAGGAAGCATTAGTGACGGGCTGTACGTCAAGTCCACGGCCATGGCAAATTTTTACTACCGCAAGAACAAGTCGCATGAAAATCTCAAGAATTACACACTCGGTGACGGTGATGGTGACGGTGACGGTGACGTTGATGTTGATGTTGACGGTGACGGGAAAGAAGGGGGGGACGGAAAGGACGAGTTGAAGAATACTTAAGAGAAGGAAAAATATCGAGGATATTTTATTTTTGGGGGCCAATTTGTATTTGTATTTTCATAAATTAAATTCTAACCATACCTCCCCAAACCTCGACTCAGAAACGAGTCACTTAAGAGATCTGCATGCGGGCCTTGGCGTTATCCCTCGCCTCCTTGATATCCCTGATGGCATCCTTGGCGTTCTCGACCCAGATGTTGGCCTTGATGATGGGGCACTGCTCCGCACAGCAGCAGCACTGGGCAAGGACGTAGCAGCACACAGGGAATCCACACACGAAGGGAGGGTAGGCCCTGTAGCAGCATCCAAAGCAGAACTTGGCGTTGATCTCAACAATTTCTCCCTCTCCGCCGTTCAACCAAGTACACAAGTCATTGCAGCAGGGTGTCTTGTCGCTGATGCGGTCAAACATGGGATCATCAAAGTAGATGACATTGACGTTATCCTGAGCACGGAAGTAGCAGCAGCTTGATCCAAAGCAGTTGCCCTGCAAAGCGATAGGACAAAGAGGTATAAAGAAGGGCAAAAAACAGACAGTTGTATAGGATATGTTAGTAGGTGATCTCCCACAGTTGGGGTTTGTTTCTTTTTGTTTGAGTCTTCGATGTTGATTCATTATTCCAATTCCAGTACTCACCTCCTTCTGGATCATGATAGGGGCGTTCCACTCGAGACTGTTCTCGCGAATGTAGATGTACTTGCTCGCCTCCATCTCCTTGACGATGTACTTGGGGTCACGGATGCAAGGAAGAACGGAGCATCCCGGGCAGATCTCAGGAGCATAGCAGCAGGCACAGCATCCATAAGTCTTATGTCCGTGGGGAACAACATTCGTCACGGTGATGAAGCTCGCGTTAGCGCGGCTCATCATGAGACGGTCCTCAACAATGAAACTGGTAGGCTTAGACATTTTTGTGGTATCTGAAATTGGTACTACAATTACCAGAGGTATTGGGTTTTGATATTGATGTTGGTGTTTGAGAGACAGGGAAATATTAAGAAGAACAAGAAAAGGCAGTGTAGCGTTTACGAGGAATGGCGACAAGGAAAGTGTGTTAGACGAGAATGGGTTTGACTATGAGACCAAGGATATGGCTGCAAACTCTCTTCCAAGGTCTACCGGTCTAACTTCAATATTGCAATAGGAAACGAGGGGCAAGAAAACAAAATGTCACTATGGTACCAGATATATCTGGAACCAAAACGTCCGTGGCTTTAACGAAAGAATTTATGCCTTACTCACATTAACTCAAATTTTGTCTCAAACCACCAGAAAGATCAGGACCCCACAGCCCCACAGCCCCAGCAGCCCAGGACACACCAGTCCACCAGACCAGTTCTGACTTGGAAACGAAAGTTGAGTTTGGATGCTCTCCTCCACTTATTTCTCTAAGGCATTGTGCCTACCTAATTAATATTTTGATCTCACATTAACCGGTACAAACTCCCGGCAAAACCCATTTTGCGCTTAAAAAATTCTTTACCCCCCCCCTACCCCCTCCAGTGGAAACGTCTGCTGAGATCCTTTTCTTCCATCTTGGGATCAAGTGGTAAAAAATGGTGAAGCGCTTTATTGGCGTCAGAGGACCATTTACGGTCAATACAGGAAACCGGGTGAAGGATTTGGAGCCCCCTGACCTTGAGACCTCCATTACCCTGGCGCCACCCTATGACTCTGACGCTAGGGTTCTGATTACTCCCACGGACCCAAAGCTTTTGCAGGAGGACGGATTGACTCACTGTGCGAAGAATAGCGTATCGCCGGACGTGATCAACATGATAGGGGAGAAGTATTATACTGCGGCGATACGAATCTTTGGTCGGGCTATTGATTTGGGAAGGTGAGTAAGCAGTTGACTCGTGCGCAAATAAAGTGAAAAGTTTGCAGCAAAAACCCCCGAATCACAAAACCAACTCAACTTTTCCGCAATAACGCAGATTCTACGACGATGTGACAGCAGCTAAGGCTTACGATAGGGCCGCGATTGATAGGCGTAACTTCGCTTTGTACAAGAGGGAGCAGAGTGGGGGCGAGATGACCTTTAACAAGGCGATTCTTCATCCTTTTCTTAACTTTGAGCATGAAAGTGGCTGTAGTGTTTGCCATGTTCTGACCCCCAAGGGCAGAGAAGAGAGAAAGATGAGGGAGGCCAATGGAAAGGAGATGAACGGGGGGGATATCGATGGGAACGCCGCACACAATCCACGCAACCCGTGGGATAGGGCCGGGTGCGTTACTCCGCCGACGGGTGCTAATGTTGATGGCGATCTTGTCAGCGCCAAGACCAATACCAATTCAAGCGGAGACGAAGCTTACGTCTCACCCGTCACTTTTGTCAAGAACGAGAAACTTGAGCTTATTTGTGGGAATGGTGCTAGCGGATACGCCAATGCTAAGAGGTTCCGGAATGACTACTTGGAATCCAAAATGACAGCTATGGAGGAGGGCTCTTATTCATTTAAGGAGGAAAAGGAGGAAGGCGGAAAAGACAAAAAAAGCAATAAGAAGGCGGGGAAGAAAAAGAACGGCAAAAAGAGCAAGAAGAAGAAGGGGGTTTGCACCAGCGAAGAGGAGGTTGAAGGTGAGCTTTTTTGTTTTGCTTTTTCATCGAATGTTTCCAAGTCAGGAAAAACTAACACAACAATGATGAATTTTATGCACCAAAACACAACGCGCTTCCCTCCAAAACCCCACATCGCCACATCAATCCATCCACATTACCCTCAATTTCGGATTTCACAGACCCTTACAAGGACATGGCGATTCCCTTCAATGGAGAAATGTTGACCGATGACTGTGATCCTACTGAGTTACTCTTGGAAAAGACTTTAACCTTCCAGTTCTCATCTTCACCAGATGAAGGACACAAAAATGAATTGACCGTCGCGGGCTCGCTGCTAGGAAACAGCACGCAAGAGTACTATGAGCGGAAGGAGAGCAGTATCCAGGCTAACATTAACAAGTGGAACCAAGTGACTCCGACCGCTTGTGACAACGCCAAGTTTGACCTGAGGGAACCAATTGAAAAGGCTGACAGCGATGACAACGAAGATGGCAGCATGCCTTTGACTTGCTCTGATCCCGTCAGTATGTTCGAGCCTCTCTTTGGAGAGGATAAGGAGGAGGAGGAGGAGGCGGGGGAGACGGAGGATGACCAACATCAGCATGAAATCGAGCACCAAAATCACGAGGGCGAGTCTTTCTTTGAGAAGATAAAAAAGGACATCGATGTAGATGCCATAATTAGTGATGGCGAGGGAAGTGACCATGGGAACGACGAAAACGATGTTCTAGACAAGGTATTTGCGACGGAGGTCGAAGAGGGCGACGTCTTAGTTGATGAAGTAGAGGAAGATGAGACCGAGACTGATGCCAAGGAACTGCAGAAGCTCTTGTTTCAGCCGGTCAATGAGGTCAAGATCGAAGTTTGCCGAGAAGATGGGGTCAACATCAATGAAATCAGCAGCAGCGGAAGCAGCGGCGAAAGTTTTAGTGACGATGACAACATGTTTGAAGCCCGTTCCCCTAGCAGCGTCATCATGTTCCACAGTGACGCAGGTGATGTGGAGACGGGGGGGAGAATGAAAACTCTTGATGTCGTCGAAGACGAAGCTGAGGACGAAGTGCTTGAAGGTGGTCGCGATAAAATGATGTCACCTCCCAAAAAGCAAAATAAGAAAAAACGCGCAAGCATAAACAACACAAACACACCCACCATTCCAAACACACCCAAAACCAACCATAAAACCACAAGTAGCAGCAACAGGAAGAGAGAGCGGAGCAGGTCTCCCACGAGGAGTACTACACCGGTCGATAAGAACGTCGTCGCAGCAAATATTCGCAGCAGAAGCCGAGCAGGACGTGCAGCAAAACGTTCGCGGGACGCAAAGTAAGAGATAGCTAAAGGTGCAGAAACAATTGTACGAGCCTTAACACTCTCTCCTCCTCTTCTCATCTCTCAATTTCAAAAATCATCTCTTTTCAAAACTTCTTCTTGTTGTTCCCTACCGTCTGGGTCTGGTCTGGTCTGGTCTATCACCTCTTCCTCTTCTTCCCAACGCCGAATCTCTTCTCTTTGTTTTGTTTGGGCTGTTGCTCGGCTCTTCTTTTTTTACTCAGGGAGTTTTTCTTTTTACCTGTGACCAACTTGGGTTGCTGTTTCCCCGGTGCCAATGTATTATTGAGATGATCCATCATCGTGGCAAATGGGTTCGCAACAAACTGGGGGTGCTCCATCACCAGTTTCATCTGCTCCAGCTCCCGAATCGCCACCTTCTTCTTCTTTTCGTTCGTAAGCTGCTTTAATTGCTTCGATTCCTCAACTTCTAGCTTCGCAGAATCCGCCTTCGCCCCTTTGCCATCTGTAAAGGCATCGTCAAAATGCCTTACATCAAAAACAGATTTTTTCCTATCGGAGGAGTTCTTAGAATTATTGCTACTCAACCTCAGCGAGTTGTCAACCGCTTCCAGCCGCTTCAGAAACTTCTCCCGACGCTCTTTACGCTTAAGCTGCCCACGGCTCAACTTGCCAACGCTGTTCTCACCACTCTTTCCCTCATCCTGAGGCACATTCTCATCTTTTGCTGACTTCTCAGACTCATCAGGTAATTTAAAAACATCGCTAACCTTTGACACCGATTTTGTCGACCGAGCAGCGCTAAGCGCGCGGCCAGCCCGGTGGGATTTTGGCATCTTTAACTGGAAATAATATTTTTTGTGGGGAGGAAAACACCTATCGGATCTTGCTATCCGATCTGATTAGGAATAAAAAACAACGGGCGCCCCTCTGTTCAATAAGAGAGTAGGAGTGGACGGTTATTTCACGTTTTTTTGCTCATAAATTCGAATAGTAAAATTTTTTGGGGATGGACGACGATGGTAAATAAAGATAGGGGGGGCTCACAGAACTTTCTACTGTTTTACACTTCGAGCCGCTTTGCAAGTAGCAGGCGGGCGCCCCCCCTCTAATAATATGAGAGTTATCGAGATAATGAGAGATCGAAAATGTTTCGTCCTCCTCAATTTCACTTCCTTGTGGATGTTGTGGTTCCTCTCAATGTGGACTTCCTCTCTCTTCTCTAACAACTTGTTCCCAAGAAGACATAATTATACCCTCTCATATGACAGGGAGACAAAAAGCAGCAGCACCCTGATTCCACAACACACAGACATTTACCAGGCACACTTACGCCCTGAGATGGCCCTTCTGCTCTCTTACGCCTCCCCCCACTCCACAGCTATAGAGAAATTGACCCTCATTGAGTCGACAGACGTGTATAAATCCCTCTTCACTGCCTCCCTTTCAGTAACCCGCCACACCACCCCCACTTGGCTTCCTCTGACTAGGGTCCCTAACTCCTTTTCCCACCTTCGGCTGGAGGACCTGAAGCGGGGGGTAGAAATTGAAAGCCCTAGAGCGAAAAAAAAACGCATCTTGCAGATAATCGCGCAAGGCATTGCGATTCCAGTTGTGGACGAAGCCTTGAATCGCGATATTGACGCAAATAATGACAGGGATGGGAAAATATTTACCCTCACGGGTCTGACTTGGGTGATAAATCCTATTTGGTGTCGTCACTGTATCGAGTGGTCCAATATAAATCACCATTCTGATGACGTTTTCTTCGCCTTAGAAGCCTTTCGCCGCCTCTTCGATAATAGCGAGCCCAAACCCACAGATAGTTACATAGAAAATATCTACCTTCCTCAAATTCATGACTCTCAAACAGGCAGGGATGGTTATCTCAAGGCTCCTAATTCTTCGATAGAGAGCAACTGGTACTACAAAACTTCAGTTTGGGTTGCGGAATATTATAATTCTAGGCTTGAAAGAATAATTAAAGAAGCGGCATTGGAGAATTCTAAGCCAAAGTCGGAAAACTTGATCCCTCGGGAAGCACCCACTAAAATCAATTTTCTGACCCGTTTGGATCTTATCCTATCCACAAAAGATGCAGAGATCCTAATTATGAAAGAGGCGATCCAATTAGATCGTTACTTTGGAAAGGACGAGGGATTCCACATGCTCAGTAAAATATATAACTCGATGACTCGGCAATTAGTATCGAATATTGGTGAGAAGGTTGCTATACAGGACGAAAATTCCTGGCCTGTTGTATCCCTCCTTCTCAGGGACTCTGGAAGGATTATATCCAACTCAAGACAAATTATCGATAATATGCGGGATTTATGCGATGGCTTTGGTCATAAGCTGGACGTTGTTCGTTTCGGCCAAAGCAAAGTCGATATCACTTATCAGCGGAAGGTGTTCCAGAACAGCAAGGTCATTGTGAGCCTGCACGGAGCAGAGTTGACCAACATGATATTTTCTCCCGATTCCACAGTAATAGTGGAAATTTTTCCTTGCGCTTATATGCCGCGTATGTATCAGCATATGGCAAAAGCCCTGGGTCTGCAATCGTTCACTGTTGAAAACAAAAATACAAATTACTTGGACAGAGGTGGGAAACGAATCAATTGTTTGAAGGATTTCAAACAAATGGATTTCAATAAGAAGAGGACATTTTTGAATGACCCTAGAGAGATCAATTTTGAAGAAGAATTGAGACCTGTCATGGTGGAAGTTTTCCGAAGAGGAAGGCCTCATGACGTGAATGAATGACATTACCAAAAAGGAAAAAGGTGGTCAAGATACTCGAGGAATTCGTCCAGGAAAGGGTATATAATATTAGCAAAAATGCACAACATTTTTTTAACTATATGCAACGCATTAAAAACCTCACTTCTTCCCGTAACGCTTTTTCTTCTCTTCCAAGTCCCTGTTCATCCACCAAAGCGTTCCCTCGGTGCTTCCACCGACAGGTGCAGGCTCAGGTGTTCCACCCGTACTAAGACTTCTGATTGCCCTGTTCACAGCGGCTCCTGCGCCTCCATGTTTTCTCGTGGCAATCCTCACCTTTGCCTCTGCTGTGATGAGGCTTCTGTTCAAATTTTCCATCATGGGCCCAGCATCCAGCTGCGCAAGTGTGTGCTTGGCGGTCATTCCCTTCACACCGGGCTTCTCAGCGAGCTCTGTGAGCCTTGCCTTCTCAGACTCAAAGGCTCGAATTGCCTTGTTAACCTCTTCAAGAGCACGCCTAGCGGCAGTGATCTCCGGGTGTTCCTCTGCGGTGGCCATTGAGCGAGTGATAAAGTCCTTAGGATTCGCAAACTCGCGGTATTGATAAAGCAAAAACTCCAAGAAAGAAACCTTGCCGTCGAAATTGATGTCAACCTTTTCCCTCAACTCCTTCTTTCTGGTGATGGCAGTCATCATCTCAGGTTGGCTCATAGCCCACTGCTCTCCGCTCCAGGCAGGAGTATCTTCCAAATACTTGCAAAGCTTTTCGTAGAAGTAAAGCGCAATGTTGAAGTCTAGCTCAACCCCCTCATCATACAAGTGAATTAGGGTCACTCCCTTACAGTGCCTGCCGATCATGAATACGGAGAAAGAGGGGACGTTTAGTTTAGAGAAGAGATATGCACGCACGCCCCGCACGCGCAAACACAACAATTTTAATTTCAACAAGACGAATATCGCTGCAATCAAAAGGTGTCAGGGTGGTTCACTCACATATCTGCCATTCGCATCTTCTCGATGGATACAGAAAAAATGAATTCCGCCTGGGATCCTACTTCTGCCCAATAAGCGTTCAAAAACGCACTGTAAGAAACGATTTTGTGTGTTAGTCATGTTGATCACATCTTGATGTGGACTGATAAGTTACTCACGTGGCCTGTTCACTGAAGGGCTTCTCAGCAACTGAGTTAAAGAAGGCAAGGCCTTCTTGGGTAAGCCCTTCAAGGAAACTCTTTTGAGCATCTGTTTGCGCTAATGCAGCCATTTATGAGCGTTTTCGACTTGTTTTTGCAACACGGGATTTTGTGAAAAGTGAAGAAGATCTTCCCAAGATCTTCGGTTTCGGTGAGGTTTTTTTCATTCTTAGTAACAGCCAGCCAGCTTTTATGTATAATATTACAGTAATTTAGACACACAGTGTCACACAAACATAACTTGTGAAGATGGGGTCAGGAGTATCTATGGAGCCACCCTCACCTGACTTCTTTGAGAAGCTGCGAAGTGTTCACCCTCACCTAAGTCCCGAAGATGTTTCTACATTTATCCACACTAGATTTCAAGCATCCGAAGACGATAGTGGATCATGTGCAGGCAAGCCTTTGCCTCACCCAAGTACCCTCAATTTCCTACTTCACGATGAACAAGAAATATTGTTCGAGCTCTGTGAGGCAGAAAATCTTGTTGCGGAGGGAGTTCGCTACGACGATATCATTCAAGGTGCTATCCCAAACTGTTTTTTGATAGCATCTCTATCAGCCATAACCGCAGTAAATCCTGAGATCTTGAAGCAGATTATCTCTGGTGGCCGTGATGTAGATTCGTTCTACTCTGTGAAATTTTTTTCAAACAATTTCGCTGTCAATGTCATTGATATGCACGACGACTATGTACCTTCAATAGCCCTGCACACGCGTGAAGGAAGGAAGCCTTCAGCTGCATTCGTGATGATCGAGAAGGCGCTTGCTGCACAATATAACTTTAATTACGGTAATCTGTTGGGGGGAAACGCATGCGAGACGTTCACAGATCTGTTGGGCTGTCCAGTCACTGATATGCATCTCGACGCCCCCAAAACTCCCCCACAATTATCGAAGAAAACGGTTTTGACAAATTTTGGCAATGGCAATCCGATGACATGTGGGTTTCATGATGTTAAGGATAAAGGTGACAACGCTCGAACTAAATTCTTGAACATTCGGAAGAACCATTGCTTTGCAATCGTCGATGTTGACGAGCAGGGCGTGCAAGTGTACAATCCCCATGGGACCAAAGATGATTTTCTTGGTGACAATGGAGAGAAAGGGACCTATTGCCTCAAATGGGCGGACTTTCTGAGATGCTTTAACCGTGTCCAAATTGCTCATCTTGACATCGCCACCAACATGACGTCGACAGTTTTTAACCTTGAGTGGTCTGAGAGCACCGGCGGTAACACCGACAATTTCCACCGGAATCATACAATCACTTTGCCAACCTCAATTTCAGACGTCGTCGCAGTCACGATAAAACAATCAGACAACAGGACAAACGATCACCACGACAATCACAATTACTCTCCAGTTGGGATTACTGTGGGGACGACAAACGACCCTAACTTGCTTTCCGCAGAGCATTTCAAAACTTTAATAAATGAACCTTTCCGCAATGCAAGAGAAAATACCACCATAATTCCATCCGATATAACGGGAGTGCATGATAATCTAACGATTGTCGTATCCCCCCACGATCCAAGTGTTTCATCGGGCGAAGTCTCATTGAAAATATTCGTGCAGGGAGACCCTCACAAAATAAAATGTCTGGACCGAAACGACCGCGATTACAGCTTGCTTAGGTTGGTGGCAGGCGTTGACGACGAATTAACTTTCAAAAACTTTGAAAAGGTTCTCACCATATCCTCATCATTAGGATTTGAATGCGAGAATCTTTATGTAATTCTTAAACAGCCCCGCGAAAAAAAGCCACTACCCCTCGGTGCTTTTACAATGATTGACTCGTCACCAGTAAAGACAAAATCCGATTTTGTTAAATGCAGAGTCCGAACCATCGTCATCGCGGGCGAGACCATTGCGACCAAAAAAGAAATCAAGCTTGCTGTCACAACCCCGAACATTGCGGCTCCCGACAAAATTTCATTAGAGAGTATAGAAGTTAGAGTAAAACACTCCTCCTCAAAAGCTCTTCGGATGATACCTTGTGATAATTCATTTAAATGCGAATTTTTGAAAGAAAAGGGCGCCTCCAAGCCCTCCAAGGGAAAGAGAGCAAAAAAGAAGCCAGTTGCCATGGCAACGGCAAAGAAAAAGGTGGACAATTTGGTGAACCTGTACGGTGATTTGAATTTGTAGAACAAATTGGTATTTGCGCAGCAGAAACAAGTTTTTCGCATAAATAATTTCATACAACCTCAGGCTACAAAATATAATTCATTCCATTTCGATGAGCCACTCCAACATCTCAAAGACTTCCTTCTCGAAGTCTCCCTTCGAAGCATTTTCACTGATAAAGATTCCCAGTTTCCTTCTCAATAAAGCTTTCGCGGAACTTCCGCCAAGACATTCGCACAACTTCTTGAACAGCGTAAGAGCACTTTTTCTTACCCCCTTTCCAGCTCCTCCAGCCCCACAAACGAAATACAACGCAAACTTCATCAAGCTCTTCACGGTGACTTTCCCGAAGTTGTTTCCTCCATTATTTCCTCCTCTCAGCCCCATTCCGACGATTAGAAAAAGTCTTCTCCTCGATTCTTCGTCGTTGGTGCAGCATGCTACCCAGAACAGCCTTTTCAGTACCGTATTTCTATCAACTTCGCCACTGTTCACGTGGCTAGTAAACTTTCCTCCACACCAGTCTCTCCACCTCTCAGCCCTCTCTCCTCCCCCCTCAACCAAATTGAAAAGGTTCTCAATGCTATTGACGACAGTGCCCATAGAATTAATGCTAACGCAGTCCTCGGACAGCAAGTATTCGATGCCAATAAGCTTGCTCCAGCCGTCCATATTTTTCTGGCACTCTGCATCTCCATAACCGGCGCACTTGCGAGCCTTAATAATGATCTTGTCACCTTGATAGACGAGGGTCACCGTGTGACTCAACACTGTGCGAGCCAATTCCTGAAACGCATGCTCGTCTATGGTATGGTGGTAGCCATTGATACTCACGCGCTTCAGAATCATCTTGGAGACCAGCCTCGTCTCTTTGTCGAGTTTGAGCAGGGCGTAGAGGAGACTCGACCACTTTGGGCTGGAGAACTTGGAATCAGCTTTCGTTGCTATGGCAAGGACGAAAGTCAATAGACTTGTCAACACCACACTACTATTATCAGCACATTTGGCTGCGGCGCTCCCTTCCTCCTCCTCTTTTTTCTGCCCCTCCTCTGATCTCCCTCTTTCCCCACCCCCGTCGCCATCGCCCCAGTAAATGAAAGGCTCTTTGTCTTTTCCGCTGGCAACCCCCCCCGTAACGAGCCCTGATAGTAGACAATCGAATCCTTCTTGAGCGATTTCGTCAGGACCCCTCAGACTGCCGCCCACTTCGTTATCACTTGTGGATTTGGATATCCTCTTCTCTCGTCCTTCGAAGAGCTTGATGGATCCTACCTCAGCCTCGAACTCTCGTGCATTGCGTGATCTAGCATCGATCTGATTGAGCGCATCCATTATTAGCAGGTACAAAGATTCTGATAGAAAATCAAAGCTTTGAATGGCTTTCTGAACCATCGGTTTTATTTTCCTCGTCTTCATGGTTCGCTTGCACGTGGATGGAGTCGTCGAGGTCATGGTGGTTGCAGCCGCCGTTGGAGCCGCCGATGCTGTGAGCGAATCTGCCCAGCAGAAAAAATCACAGCGTTGCTTCTTGGGCATCGAGCAGATGTAGAAGCGCCGATTTTCGTTCGGTCCTTTCGCTCCTTTCCTCCTGGTGGCTAAGAATCCGCAGTCACACACGAATCGCGGATCGGTTTTATCGCCTTTTCGCCCACTATTACTGCTGCTCACCACACCGTCGTTGCTGGCCCTTTCTCTGGCGGAAGATATTACTTCAAAACTCATGAGATGCAACAGCGCCTTGACGAACAGGGCAATTATTTTCTCGTCGGTAGGGCCGTATATTGCGTTCTTTCCCAAGCTAATATCCTTAAGCCTGTCGACACAAAGAATTCTAATGAGTTCATCATGCTTACTCGAAGTGAAGTGAATCAGGACAGTCATTAAGTTGTAGATCTTTACGAAATCTGCCTTCTTACTCCTATCCAAGTAGCACATCAAGTCGTCATATTCCCAGTCATCATAGTAGCTCTGATTACGGTAACATTCGTCCATCTCCATGCAGCGCATTGAGCGGACTCCAACGATAGTGAACATTTCATGCATTATCTTGGGAAATAGAATGTCAACAATCTCGTTCTTTGCCTTCTCGACTTTGTTGTCCTCTTCGTCAACACCGCCGCCATTGACAAAATTGTGATTATCGTCGCTCATGACGTTGTCCAAGCTCATTTGTAGGGCAAGCTTGAGGTCATCGTCCTCCTCATCCATCTCATAATCGCTTCCTTTCTCTCCCCTCACCTCCTCACTATCCTCGGTTACGACCTCCTCGCTAAATAACTTCAACTGATTGATATGAGAGCAGGTCAAACCCTCCTTCACAATCCTACCACCGATTAGGCAGAGGGCAGAAGGGTCGAAATCCTGCGACTCCCCAAAGCATTTGGCTTCAGTATAGCAAACTTTACAGAGATCAACATCTAGGCTGTCGAGATTGAATCTCGACTGCTTGATTACTTCATTACAGCCGTCGCACTTGAAGACAAGGTGGCCAGGCGGTGCGTCAGTGGGGGGCTCCTCGACGATGGTATTACTCCTGGCTCGAATTTCGGTTGTTTCACTGCCACCCGAATGGCCTTCAGAACCGCCGCCGTTCCCCTCCTCGTTAATTTTGAGCGCTGCGACCATCGCGCCGCAGCACACGAAGCTCAGATTTCCAAAGCCACTCTTCAAAAATGGAATGAGAAGATGTACGTTGGTTTTCGCCTCTTCCCCAGTAAAATTGCCAAGAGAGTGCTTGTTTACTAGTTGAAGTAAGAGCAGATCCACGAGGCTGATACCGCATTTGTACACGAAATTGAGATCGCCGTCCTCGCCGTCCTTCTCCCTACCTTTGCTGCCAACAGCATCGCTAGTTGCCTCCGCTCTCCCCTCACCGAAGTTGCTAGACACTCTAAAGCCTCCCGCAAGCACGGTGTCACAATCAGGAGCGACACCTTCGCCGCCAGACCGTTCTCGGAATTTCTCCACGAGGCGCACTAGCTTCCAAAACTTTACGCACGCAACTTCCACGCACTCCGAGCGGAGATCGATTCCACACGGCGTCTTTGACGTCTCAAACTTCTTAATAACCTGCACAGCAAGGTGTAAGCGCTTAACAGCATTTTCGACAAAGCCCGTCATCACAGTTCCCATAATCGTCGCAGTCTTTCTGTTCTTCTCGATGCAGTCGTCAAGCCCTTCCAGGACGTCTAGCACTCCCTCCAAAGTGTTAATAAACACAACATCTCTTTTAATAGACTCGTCCGACTCAAGACAGTCCAAGAGTGCAACGGCGCGACACCTCAGGGTATCCCCTTCCTTGAGGGAGTCCAACGCAGTGTCATGGAGTAATGTCTTGATGCTGCCGTACAAAGGAAATTCGACGGTGATCTTCTCGTCGGGAAACCCACCCAATATACCGGTGGCGCTGATGAGGCAATTGATGGCGCCCTTCAAACCCTGAACATAAAGGTCACGCGAGTCCATCGCACCAAGACTGTTGATTCTACTAATGGCGCTCCCAAGCTTCGACCGCACAGCCATTGAACTCTTTTCGTTGGCACTAGCTAGCCGCCTGCTTTTCCGAAGATTCGAGAAGTCAACGAACCTTATGTTCTTGGCGACTTCCTGCTTGCTACCACAGTATACCTCAAGGGAGTCAATGATACCTTGGCTTCCCGTATCCTTGTTGCAACCTACATTTACCATCACACTGTTGCTTCTCATTCCGCACAGAATCTCTTCCTTGCTAAGAACAATATTGTACCACCGCCGACATGTCGTCTCGATGTCGATTTTCCGCCCTTGAACTTTTATAAATTTGGGGATGTGTTCAACGCTGGTGTTGCCGACCTGGAAGCGGACAGCTACGATAGCTTTCATCGCGTTCTCCTTCACTGTATGATCTAGTGAAATTCCGAGACTGCAGCCACTTGGACACACCAAGTAGTCGCCGGCGTTAGTGAGCTTGAGACGACTTTTGATTGCACCGCTGCTAAATCCCAACTGGTTGCCGTAATAGACAGTGCTTTCGGTAGCGTTTTCCAAATTCTCAAAGATTCTGAGATTTGGAGCAGGAATAGTTGCATCGGCCCACTCCTTATTCACATCGCCGTCCTTAACTACGATTCCATTGTTGTTGGGACTTCCAAGAATGTCGAGGTTGGGCTTCGACCGCTCGCCCCAAATGGATACCATGCTGGTAGAGTGGACGTTCACGAGAAAGACAGTGTCAGCGAAAGTCTGCGACTGGAATTCACTGCTTTCTTCTTCTTCCTCATCACCGTCATTTTTGATCATAACAGGCTTCGTAAAATATGCGAAACCGTCCATAGTCATCTCGCTTTCCTTCACGGGGGTGTTATCTTTCAAGGGCTCGTAAACAGAATCGTTGTAGTCCGGAAGATGTAGGGGTTCAACCAATATTTCACTTTCGCTGAAGATTACGGTGAAAGCCTCACGGTAAGGTGGCGTGGTGGTGGTGCTTTCCTTGCTTGCTTTCTTGGTAGCTGTCTTCGTTGCTTTCGTTGCTTTCGTTGCTTTTGTTGCTTTCGTTGCTTTCGTTGCTTTCGTTGCTTTCGTTGCTGCTGCTGAGAAGAAGTCGAACGGTCCCTTCCCTGAACCAAAAACCTCCGCAACTATTCTGTATTTCCCATCTCGCGTTCGCGGCAACTCGTAAAAGCCACCATACTCTTTCGTTCCACCGTTCCTACTCGGTTGGGGGAGCAGCTGGAACCCTCCCTCGAAGACAGTGTGAGCAGTCTGGTCCAGCTTCAGCATAAGCACGGGAGAATTTACGCTGCTGAGAAGAATCATGTCAATTCGCGGGCAGTATAGAAGAATGGAACCCATTCCAATGTGAGGCGCCGTTTCTTTCTTCGTTCCACGCGTGACTTTCCCCATATCTCTCACGCTTCCCGGCTTCTTATCCACATTATGCATAGGGATGGGCAGACTAATTTCCTCACAATACATGAACCTTTCCATCTCATCGTCGAATTCTGGGTCCTCCTCATAGATAGCGTGGGTGCATACTCGACCGCACTTTGTCACTACTACCAAGGTAGCCAACCAATTCGCTCCCAGCATCTTTCTCTCCTTCATCCTTTCCCTCCTCTCCGCTACGCATTCCTCGCAGTCACACTCACCCTCGTCCGGTACGACAGGCCCCGAGTACGACCCAATTTTTCTCTTCGGAGGAGGGGGGATGATTGCCGAAGAAGCGAATTGTGTGTTGCCATCAAATGTGTACCAAAACGACGCAAGGATGGACTTGGCCGCCATCGAGGCGGTGAGTTGTGTAGAGAGACCGAGATCAGTCGTGCGAACGACGTCCTTTGCCGCGTCGAAACATTTGAACTGTTTGTTCGTCGTCACGCCAAAACGTGTCTGGGAACCAGGGAACCATTCGACCGAAATTACATGCTCTTCGTTGCCGCTGGAGGCGGCAGCAGAAGTAGAGGAGGAAGAAAGAGACGAGGTGAGCTGTAGGTCAGTTTCCAAGCACTTGGTTACACCCCCGTGGAGGGTATCAAGGACGACTAGAACGCAGCGGCGAAGGCCGAAGACAAGGAGGTGCCTCTCGTTGGACCTGTTGAGACTCAGTCCAGTGATATGAAACGCCGCCTCATTGTCTTTACTTGCGGTCTTCCCGGTCCGGCTGAGGGAGGGCTCGACAGTCCGGAGTTTTGAGCCATCAGCATTTTTCACAATTGTCCCAATCTGTAGCCGCCCCAGTCCACCCGTGACCCCTGCAGTCTTCGCCTCGCCTTCACTAATGACGTCGAATTTTTGTGGTTGTGGTTGTGCTTGTGCACCGGAAACAAAACTTCCAATTCGGTGCTCATTCACGAGGCTCAAGCCCTCAAAGAATGACAAGGAGTCGAACTCGCCTATGATCAGACCCCCCCGGGACGTCGCAACGGCGCACTTTCGACTGATGACCTTCTGCTTCAACACAGCCTTCTTGATCCGTTCGTCCGAAGTAGTTAGGGACGAGGAATGGGGCCTGAAAAGGACTTCCTTCCCCGAAACTGCAACCGGAACAAACGACTCTCGATTGCTCGTCGGCGCATCGTGCGCAGCGACTACTACGTTAGGCTCCTTTCCGTTCCGGATGCAAGGTGGGGTTTCGAGGGGGGGGGCGTCGTCTTCGACCGATCCCGTCGAGTATCCCCGAAGACGATTGCCAGGGGGGGGG
>ERZ651776.2455-NODE-2455-length-20118-cov-4.914026_pt1 | contig 20118 bp, 19 predicted proteins | sample MGYA00514761_ERZ651776 | MGnify/ENA metagenome assembly ERZ651776 | reverse complement strand
ATAAAATATATCCCTTCTCACCACTGGAACAGCACCCCCCAACCACCGGCGCCACATACTCCCCCTTTACACCCATAGGTATACTGTTCATCGCCGTGCAGCACCCCTTCCACACAGCATTCGTACTATCACTCATTCGCGTATTGTTCCTGGCACTTCGAGAAGCCGCCCCAATCAAGATTATTGGTATTCCTACAAGTGCCCTTGTGTCATTCTCTTGCTGTGTGTACAACGAGCGGCTGTTATAGTCATCGTTGTTATAGTTGTTATAGTCATCGCTGTCGCCACTGTCGGAGGCGTCAATCATGATTATAATTATCACCGCAAAAGCAATTAAGAAAAAGAGAAAACAACAACAACAATTTTTGCTTTGCTCATCTGCCTTCTCTTTCATCTTTCGGAAATTCTCTTTTGCGAAATTATCCATTACGGACAGCTGCGTGACGGAGCATAGTGAATGGGGTATAATGAGTCCTTTCCGAGGGTCATCGTCTACGAAATAGACTTTTATTGTTTGACCGTCTCGAAAAGGGTGTGCAGTTCCAGCTTCTCCGTATTGAGTCCCCCTAACTGGTATGACACAATAATTGCCCTGCGTTGCATCAGCCCACTGGTAGCCGGTAGCAGGACTAACCTTCCCCTCGCGGGTGATTACAACGTTTTCGTGTTGTGGGTGTGGCTGCGAAATTCCTGTTCGGCGCGCGTCGGCTACTACCTCGCTCACACTTCTGCTTACTCCATATTGAGTCCCCCCAACTGGTATGACACAATAATTGCCCTGCGTTGCATCAGCCCACTGGTAACCGGTAGCAGGACTAACCTTCCCCTCGCTGGTGATTACAACGTTTTCGTGTTGTGGGTGTGGCTGCGAAATTCCCGTTCGGCGCGCGTCGGCTACAGCCTCGCTCACACTTCTAACTACAACTCCAGCTTCTCCGGTCAACAGTGATGGGGCTGAGGGGGTAGGGTCGGAGGCGGAGGCGGAGGCGGAGACGACGGGAGTCGCAGTGAGCACGGCGTCGACAGATGCGACGTCGAGCAAGGGCTGCTGCGATTCTGGGAGGAGGGAACCCCCGCAGGAACGGCAAAACTTTGCGGAGTAGGAGACTACTTTTCCACAGTGTTCACAGAAGGCCATACTGATGGAGACGGGAATATAATTGCTTTGGGGCGTTTGGATTGGTGATGTGTGAGGGTTCGATAAAGTTTTAGGTGCCTGGCAAGTTATATTTGAAGTACTACCAGGTAAGTATTGGGTGGTTGGTGGTGGCAGACAACGAAAAATACCAATAATCACTGTTTACCTTGTATGAAAGTAACTTCAAAAAACTTGTCTAGTTCCCTCTCCCTCCCCCCCCCCCCCCCCCCCCCCCTCCACATACCTTTTATCCATGTTCCTGAAATAATTTTCCCGGTCACCCGGAACACAAAGTTCAACATTTCCCTTTCCCCCTCTCTCCCGTTGCTCCTTCCATGCCACATTTGCCAAATCAATTTCGTGGTCGTCCTGTACTTGGCACAGTATTGCGATGGTGCGCCAAGAACAGGACGACCACGGACCTGAAACCTTCTGTGAATGTTCCGTGTCTGAATCTCTCTTGTGTCTTCCGTCGTCGTCGATTTTCAACCGATGCGACCCCTCCCCTGTTTCCAAAACTACGTCAAAACATAAAGGAGTCTTTCAGACTTGAAAGAGGCGATCAAACGGGCTATCGAGCTTGGCTTAGCGGCATTGCTCTGGCGTCCTACAGCGTTGCCCGTCGTTCGGATTTAAAAGGGAAGACGCTGCTTGAACTTGGATCAGGGACAGGCGTGGTCGGCATCACGGCTGCCATTAATTCCAGAGACTGCGATGTTGTCTTAACCGACAGGAAGGTTCCTGTTCGCATCGCAAGCTTGAGATCCGACGGAGAAATGGAGCTCATAAGCACGGGGGGCGCTGATGGCGGTGGCCTCGACTTGCTAAGAAAAAACCTCGAGGAGAATTTTCGTATTCATGAAGACAGGCTTTCCGGATGCGGCACAATTGCGAGCGTCAGAGAGCTAGCATGGAACGATGAGGAGCAAATCGCTGCTTTTCAGGCACACCACTCCCCCCCCGATATTTTCATCTTGTCGGAGCTCATGTACGACAGAGAAGCTGCCATCGGAGCCCTCTGGCCTACGGTGAAAGCTCTCCTGAACGAGGTCGAGAAGGGGAGTGGGAAGGAGAAGGAGAAGGAGAAAGAGAAGGAGAAGGGGACTGAAATTTGGATTTCTAATCAGCTTCGATTTCGCAGCGTCGCTGAGGAGTTCATATCTCTTGCGGTGGAAGAAAGCAACTTCAGCTTCAGCGTCGAAAAAATTGCCGAGCCGGTTTTCGAAAGGTTTATAAACCGGCGAGAGCTGAAAGACCTGTGCGAGCAAATGAGAGATGAGCCCAATTCCGACCAAGTATGTGACGTAACAGTGTTGTTTTCCAATGTTTCACATATAAACCCTTAAAAAATACTAAAAAAAAATGGAAATACCAGGGATCAAGGAAGAATATTCTACAAAAATAGTACCTAGTTTTTGGTCGTTGCCTTACATTTTTGGGAAGAGGTCCCGTATTCCCACTCCAGTTTCCGTTCATCGTAACGTTGGCCCCTGAATTCAACGCTTTCTCTTACAGCCTCGTCATCTTCACCTTCGTCGTCATCTTCATTTTGATTCAGCAAATTGAAGCTCCCATGAACAAGTCCTTCGGGACCCCCGGACTTGAACGTAATGCACTCGCCAAAGGGAAGCATCTTGAAGATGATCACATAGCGCTCGGAGACGAGTTTGCGGACGTTGGGGGAGGTGAATATTTCCGAGGCCATTTCCCCAGTAACGTAGGATCGTAAGGCCTTGTCATAGAGGAAACCGAGGGGGTAGGAGGTGTTGATGAAGGGTATCCACAGGTTTATGAAATCTGTGTGGCTGGAGTCAACATGGAAGCGGAGGACAGGGGATTGGAGAGGGAAGGATTTACGGAGGGGTCGAGGGGGTGAGGCGTTGGGGTGTTGGCCCTTTTTTACCTTCTTGCCCTTCCTATCCTTCTTATCCTTCTCGCTGAGAGGACCGTGCCGAGTGCTCCTTGGTATTATATGGCGGAGCTTGTACGAGGGGTAGAAGAGACGGAACCAAGCTTCTAGATTTGAGCGCGCAGATGCAATCTCTTCACCGACTGGAAAGCTAGGGTCCAAAAGGAGAGAAAGGCTTTCCAAACTGCTGTGGAGAGGGGGGGGGATGGAGCGGTAGGAAGGTCCTCCGAGTGTGGTAGAAGGGTGATCAGAAGAGAGGCCAGCGAATGGAAGTTGCACTTGGATTGTCGTTTTGTTGCTCTTTATCGATACACCGACAGTAGTTGTTCTTGTTTCACTTGTTGTACTTCCTGTAGTCGACTTTGAAGTCGGTTCGGCAGGGTTATTCAAGAACTCCATGCACGATCACGGGTTGCATACCATCATCATTGGTGTCAAGAAGGTCTCGGCAAGAAGCTTGTGAGTTTCCTGTGAAAGGCTACTTGACTTCCACACCATTTCCAAACAACAATCCCGAGTATAAACTTTGGGCGTGTAAAATCACTGGTTAAAATCGATATACTTCGAAAATTGGTCAGATCAGATAAGATCAGATCAGATAAGATCTCCCTCTTATAACCACCCTTTGTTCCTCCTTTCCCACCTTTGGAGCGTCAAAGAAAAAAACGAAGAACAATATACACTCCTTCCAATCTTGAGCAACCCAGATTGGTGACGCAATCCACCTACCTCCTCCTATAAGATCCGTTAAATCTTGCCAAAGATGCGTGTCCAACTTTCCATCCTCCTTGTTCTCCCTCTCTGCCTTTCATTCCTCCCGCTGACCGCGCGTCCCCCACTGACCGCGCGTCAGAGACGAATCCGTCACCGCTGGTCGCGCGGCGGTATGAGTTCATCCCTCGGATCGACGGCGTCCGACGTGATGCGTCCGTCGGGTATCTCTCCCCGGAACCGTCTGTCCGATTCGTTCTCCTCGTTGAAGTCCTCCGGCCGGTCCGCCATGGTGCCTTATCTGACTTGCGGGTTCCCGAGGGCGGAGGATAGCGTGGATTTGCTTTTGGGGTTGCAGGAGGGGGGGGCGACGATGATTGAGGTGGGAGTGCCTTATTCTGATCCTCAGGCAGATGGTCCGACCGTTCAGAGGGCGAATGAGATTGCTTTGGAGAATGGGGTGGAGTCCATCGGACAGTGCCTGGATGTGGTCAGGAAGGCCAGGGAGAGGGGGCTCACTGTTCCTGTTATTCTCATGGGATATTACAACTCTTTTTATCAGTTTACGGTGGATAGGCTGGGCGAAGAGGCGGAGGGGCTTATTGACGGTGTTATTGTGGTTGATTTACCAATGGAAGAGAGCAAGGTGAGGAAGAGGATAGCGAACAGAGAATTACCTAAAGAACTAGAGAACTAGAGAACTAGAGAACTAGAGAACTAGAGAACTAGAGAACAGAGAATAGAGAACGCATATCACATTATTAACACTCACTGCTGCAGAAATTTGTGGACAAACTCTCTCATTTCGGCCTGTCTTTCATACCTTTGGTGACTCCAGTAACGCCCACTTCCCGCATTCAGTCACTTGCAATGTCGTCCTCCTCGTTCATTTACTGCGTGTCAGTCACAGGTGTGACGGGAGCCCGTGATTCCCTGCCGGATGACATCCAGGAATTCATCTCCCGAGTTCGCTCGCAGACGGAACAGCCGCTCCTCCTGGGATTCGGCGTGAAGACACCACAGCAGGTGGAGGAGGTCTCATCCATGTGCGATGGTGTCGTGGTTGGATCGGCCATCCTGAACTCCATCGACGCCAGCCCAGACAAATCTCCCGAGCAGAAGCGGAAGGAGATCGCGGAATTCGTCGCCACCCTCGCCAAGGGGACCAAGCAGAAGGAGGGGGCGAAGAACCAGGCTACCGTCTTAAGTAAGGATGCGAACCCCCCCGACGCCGTCCTCGAAGGCAGCAATTTTGGGATGTTTGGGGGTCAGTACATTCCCGAGACCCTCAGTGAGGCCTTCCGAGAGATCAGCGAGCAGTACGCCGTGATCAAGGACGACCCCGAGTTCGTGGAGCTCGTCGCGCGATACAGGCGGGACTTTGTCGGCGGTCCGACCTCCCTGCACTTCGCGCCACGACTGACGGAGTACGCTGGTGGGGCGAATATTTTCCTAAAGAGGGAGGACCTTGCCCACACGGGTGCCCACAAGATCAACAACGCCATAGGCCAGGCCCTCTTGGCCAAGCGTTTGGGAAAGAAAAGGATCATTGCAGAGACGGGTGCCGGACAGCACGGCGTCGCGACGGCGACTGTCTGCGCCATGCTGGGACTTGAGTGCATCATCTACATGGGCGCTGTCGATACCGAGAGGCAGAAGCTCAACGTCTTTAGGATGAATACTCTTGGGGCAAAGGTCGTGCCTGTGACCGCGGGGCAAGCGACTCTGAAGGACGCCATCAATGAGGCGATGAGGGACTGGGTGACCAATGTCAGGACGACGCACTACCTCATCGGGAGCGCCGTCGGCCCTCACCCCTTTCCCACCATCGTCCGGGATTTCCAGTCTGTCATTGGAAATGAGATCAAAGAGCAGATGGCCGCACTGGGGGAAAAGGTGGACGCCGTCGTTGCCTGCGTCGGAGGGGGCAGCAACGCCATCGGGGCATTTTATACCTTCATTGAGGACCCCGACGTCGAGCTGTACGGCGCTGAGGCGGCAGGTCACGGTGTAAATGTCAAGGATGGACACTGCGCGACCCTATCCGTCGGGACCCCTGGTGTACTCCAGGGTGCCATGACCTACATAATCCAGAACGATGCTGGACAATCCAGTTTATCGCACAGCATCAGTGCCGGACTGGACTATGTTGGCGTGGGACCTGAACATGCCTACCTCAAGCACACCGGAAGAGCCACTTACGTTGCTGTCGACGACAAGCAAGCATTGGAAGGTGAGAGATTATGACATTACGACATTATGACTGAACCCCAAGTGTACTTTTGGGCTGACAAAAGTCCGCCTCGCTAGAACCTGGTGTCGCCATCGCCATGATGACAAAAGGACAAAACGGTCGAAATTGAATTACGTGCTGTCAGGACTTTTATTCACTTGTTCGGATGCAAAAGATGAAGTGACGAGTAGCCAGTTACTGACACACTTATTTTCTTCTCTCCGCAACACTAAACTCAGGCTTCGACCTTCTTTGCAAGTACGAGGGAATCATTCCTGCTCTTGAGACATCTCATGCGATCTACTATGCCGTGGAGAAGCTCGCCAAATCTCTCGGAAAGGGGAAGAATATTGTCATCAACCTCAGTGGTCGGGGGGACAAGGACATGCCGCAAATCGCTAAAATCAAAGGCGTTGATGTGTGATGAAATAATACACACACATGCATGTGTGGTGTGATTTACAGCTGTTCGCAGTGACGGCAACAGCATGACCAACTAACCAACAAAATGGCGTCCAAAAAGTTTTGTCGAGAAACTACTTTTCACTGCATTTTTCATTTTCGTTCTTTTCTTGAAGTCAATCTTTTAAAATATATATTCCCACCATCTCGGCCTTCACTCGTTCACTCGTTCATATCACTGCCCTCCCCCTTCCAGACACCCTTGTGCAACTTGCTGTTCTGCTCCCACCACTGAACTGGGCTGGAAGGAAGCTTACCAGTCAGCGGTTTCACCCCGTCTTCTGTAACCAGCAAGGTGTGCTCAAATTGCGCACTTCGCCCCCCGTCCTTTGTCGCCACAGTCCAGTCGTCCGGCCACGTGACAGTCTGCGCATTGTTCTCGCAAATCATTGGCTCGATGGTGAACGTATGCCCGACGTCCATGACGCCAGTCTTCTGGTCGTTTCGGTAGTGCAACACATTTGGATTGCAGTGGAAGATCGGACCTATTCCGTGGCCACAAAAACCCTTCACGGTCGTGAACTTATGAGGAGTTATGTAATCCTCGATAATCGTCCCAATATCTCTGTATAGCATACCTGGTCGCACAGATTTGCAGGCGGCAAGCCAACAATCATACGTGACTTGAAGTAGCTCCTTGCCCCTGTCGTCAAGCACGTCGGCGGCGTCGCCGACGACAAACATCTCGCTGCAATCGCCGTGCACGCCATTTTTGTACACGGTGATGTCAACATTCACAATATCCCCCTCTTTCAGCAATTGTTCGCTGGGAATCCCATGACACACAATCTCGTTTATCGAAATACAACACGCCTTGGGGAAACCGTGGTAATTCAGGGGGGAGGGGTACGCACCGAGAGAATAAGCAAGGTCGTACACTGCACTGTCAATCTCGTCAGTTGAAACTCCTGGCTTGATGAGAGACCCTGCGTGATCTAACACTTTTCGGGCTATTACCCCTGCCTCCTGCCAATTCAATAAATAAAAATGGAGGGCAGAATAAATTAAATGGTACATTCGTGTGAGTGTGAGTGTGAGTGTGAGTGTGAAGTGTGAGTGTGAAGTGTGAGTGTGAAGGTGTGAGTGTGAGTGTGAGTGTGAGCACATCAGAATAGTTTGCATAATCACACTTACTTTCATGCCTGCCAATTCATTTTCAGTTCGTTGAGTGATTATCCAGGGCAAATTCTCCTCCTTCTGAACAGGCTTCCCCGACCTAGCGTAGTCCGGGATGCTGATATCTGGGAGCGACGGAGGGATTTCACGCTGGGGTAGGGATGACTTAGGGGTGATGGAGCCCGTGTATGAAAAGGTTTTCTTCTGGAAGTCCTTCACCAGACCGCCAAAGCCTCCAGCAGCAGCAGGGGATCTTTTCTTCTTCTCGAGATAGGTGTGTGTTCGCAGTGAGGTACCAACGTTGGATAGGAATGCGATGGACACAGGGCAGAGAAGGAGCAAATGAGACAGGGAAATTTTCATGTTGCCACAGCTTAGTGTGTTTGTTCAACAAATAAGTACTTTTCCGACGTAACAATATTTTTTAGGCGGCAAAGAGGCAATTTATGAAAAATCCTTTCTGACGATTACGCAGTCTGGCCAACAGAAGGAGAGTAAAGTAATTTCGCGCGCCTTTTGTGCTAAGGGCTTTTATATTTTTGATCGCCCAATCGACAGTATTTGAATTTGCTAAAAGATCCACTCAGGAGCAACAACGCAGCCACCTACTCACTTCGCCACGTCGTCGCCAAAAACAATCTGTCCCTTCACCCACAAATCCTGTCGAACATTTTGATTTTGATATGCCTGACGAAGTGATTTTTGATTCCGATATCTTACAGTTTTCCTACAATGCGCTGAAATTTTTGTTTGCAGTCTCGCCTCTGTTCCTTCTGGCTTTCGTCGTCTATAGCGGTTTTGCCGATCCAGAAGAGGAGGAGGTGCGCAGGAGGAAGAAACACGACTTTCAGCTTGAGGGCCATAGTGAGTAATTTTTTCACTAATTTTAATAGTGAGTAATTTTTTCGTAGCGGTATTTTGCGTGATAACTGCGAATGGTGATTTCCCACTCACTCTCTTTCCAGAGGTGAACAAAAAAAATGATAGCTGTCAAAAGAATTAATTACTTCTTTTTACTTTTCTAGTTATGTATAAGCAGCGAAAGGTTTCTTTTTTTCTGCTTCTCTGTATCGAACCTCTTTAATATCTACGCCGTAGTCTTTATTGGTACCCTCATGAGGGGCAAACTCTTTCCCTGCACCAACTCTTTCTAAGAACTCCTCCCTCTTTTGCTTCCTTAAAACATCAGGGGGCATGTAGTCTTTGACGACTTCTTCCGTGTCCCTTCCATCAACCCTCCCTTTCGGATTCTTTACCCTCCAATCCTCGTTATGCTCAACAGGTGGTTTCTTCACTATGTCAGCTAACTGCTGGCCCCCGTGATCGACAGTCTCGATGGAGGTGAGCGTTCCGCGCAAGGATGCAAGGAGGGAAGTGATGTCATCAGCCATTACAGATCGCTGGTTGGCATCATTGTCTGTCTTGGTTTTCATTTTGTGAAATCTCATATAGTCCTCATTGATTTTTGCGAACTTTTCGTTTTCCTCCTTCATAGATTTCATGTCATGTTTGTCCTCTTCGCCACCGGAAGCTGGTGCTTTGCCTTTTTTATCGAGATTCTTTGCCCGACCGCAAACAGTGCACTTTTTGTCCTCCGCCCCATTAGCCTTCGAGCAGATACTACACTTCCAAGGCTGGAATAGTTTCTGCTCCGTTTTAATATTCCCCGCCTTGTCCTTTTCGGCGTTCATAAGTTTGGCAGCAAAGGCGGCCTTCTTTTTCTCCCTCTGCTTCTGCATAAATTCATCAAAGTCCTTGTGAGGGGCGTGCTCGGCGTCTTGTCTTTTTTCAATGGAAGAGAGCTGATTTTTTGTAACTGCAGCCAGTTTTTTGCGTTGTTCCTCGATTGACAGACCTCTGAAATTGTTGTTGACATTGCCGATGCTGTTGCGCCGCAAAGGGAAAGAGGTATCGATATCACTTTCGTCGGAATCATCATCATCGTCATTCTCCTCCTCTTCCTTTGCGGGAGCAGCGACGAAGGTTTCAATGATTCGCATCATGTCCTTCCTGACCTTGGTTACGATGATTGTCTTCGGCAAGGCATCCATCTCTCCGCACATATACTTATCGGTAAGGAACTCGGCAAACGCCTCCCGATTTTGGGTTGGTTCGTTCCGGCCGCCTGTCTTCTCCCACTTGTCTACTTCGCTCTGAAAAAGTTTCCACTGCTTCGTTGCATTGAAATCAGCTTGGCGCTCCTTTATTCCCAGTCGCGCTCCAGAGGCAGCGTCCACCGAAAGTACTGGGACCTTATTTATCTCGTCATCTACCTTTTTTTGCCGGTGGTATTCTTCCTCCTCGAGCTCCTCTTCCTCCATCATTTGCTGATTAGTGAGTTGTGCCTTTCGATACTTTTCAACAACTGCTTGTGACGCGGCTTTCCCAGCTGCAACAGCCTCCCTCTTCCCCTTTCCTTTCTCTAATGCAGCGTTTCTAGCAATCGCTTCTTTTTTCTCTGCAAGGCGCTTGACAAACTCCTTGGGGGCCTGGTTCTGGGCATTCTCCGCTGCCTCTTTGTCTCTTGCCACCCGACGGTTCACAGCTTCAAGGATATTTTTCTTGTCCTCGCGGTGATTCTTTATTACCTCCCTGTTGTCGATAGGGCGCTCGAAGTGGTCAACCCAAGACGCCTTTCGTTCTGCAGCAATCCTTTCCATTGCCTTCTCCTCATCCTGGATCTCCTTAGTTTTTTTCAGCGCTTTGGCTGCAGCAGCAGCCCGACCAGCTGGTGTCTGCCGTTTTCTGTTCTGGATGGAAGCCAACGCAGCTTCTTTTGTTCTATTGTAGCCCGTATAACCATCGTCTGTCCGTCCTTCCTGTGTTTTCATGGTATTTTCGTGGTGTGTTTATTGGTTGTGAAAGAGGGTGAGAGAGGGTGAAGGAGGGTAGGTTCATCCGGGTTTCCTTCAGTACAGCAAAGAGAGTGTGGCTAAGGTGAAGATCGAAAGCACTCGCGTAGTTTCCTCCTAAGACACCCTCAGCATGAGCCCGGCAAACGCTTCAACTTACATTTTCCCTCATCACTCTCGCTGTCTCTCGTTCCAGCATAATAGTCTTCTGACGCTCTTTCCTCTCATTTCGTCTCTCAACCACCTTTGTGCGCGTGTTATTCATCGTGCCTAGTATATCGTCCAGGAGGAAAAGGGTGGGGTTCTTCGATGGGGAGGCCATCGCTGAAGTTGTTAGATTTGATTCATCATCAGGCAATCCGCCGAAGGAGAGACCCTGGGAAAGGGGGCGGCTAACAGGAGCATTAGCACTCGAAGAAGCATTAGGAGAGATCTCTGGGTCGGAGGTAAGGAGGCTATCGGCAAAATTAAATAGATTCATGTGGATAAGGAAGGGTTTGGGAGTAAGTTAAGTTTGATCGAAAAAGAAATCAGAGTGATGACAAACGACAATCGACAATCGACAATCCGGGGTGGATTGTCGATTGTGGAGCCATAATAATAATATTAATATTATGGGTGTTTTTAATAATACCGGACACATTTTTTCCAAGCTACCAGTGACTTTAACGTATTCGTATAAATATTGCTATGGCCTAAAAATCAATAATACGGTACTTAATATTAGAAAAAGCTTAAGCTTAGATGCTAAGGTCCTTGCAGATCTCCCAGGTGAAATCAGGATCGTCGCGTCCGAAGTGTCCGTAGGCGGCAGTCTTGCGCATCACGGGGCGACGGAGCTTGAGGTCGCGGACAATGCAGCCAGGGCGAAGGTCGAAGTTCTTGCGAACTATCTCACAAAGCTCAGCATCAGTCTTGCCACTAGCCTTCTCAGCAGTGCCATAGCTGTCAACAAAGACAGAAAGGGGGTGGGGGACACCGATGGCATAACTGAGCTGGACAAGAGCGCGCTTGCAGAGTCCAGCGTTGACAAGACTCTTGGCGACCCAACGAGCGGCATAGGCAGCAGACCTATCGACCTTGGTGGTGTCCTTTCCAGAGAAAGCACCTCCTCCATGGGCTCCCCAGCCACCATAGGTATCAATGATGATCTTCCTTCCGGTGAGTCCAGCGTCTCCGTGGGGTCCACCAATGACGAAGCGGCCAGAGGGGTTAAGGTGGTAGATGGTCTTGTCATCGAGGTACTGGGCAGGGACGACGGGCTTAATAACATGCTCCATCAAGTCCTCCTTGATCTGGTCGTTAGAGACGGTCTCGTTGTGCTGGGTGGAGATGACAATGGTGTGCACGCGAACAGGGACGGGGACATTGTCCTCCAATTTGTACTCAACGGTGACCTGGGTCTTGCCATCAGGGCGGACCCAGTCGCAGGTGCCGTTCTTGCGGACTTCAGTGAGGCGGCTTCCCAACTGGGTGGCAAGCATGTGGGTGAGGGGCATGAGGGAAGGAGTCTCGTCGGTAGCATATCCGAACATGATTCCCTGGTCTCCAGCGCCGATGTCCTCAATCTTTTGGGCATCAACAGACTGGGCAATGTCGGGGGACTGCTCCTCGATGGCGACAATGACATTGCAAGTCTTGTAGTCAAATCCCTTGGCGGGATCGTCATAGCCGATGTCCTTGATGGCATCGCGAATGACCTGCTCGTAGTTAACGGTGGACGAAGTGGTAATCTCTCCAAAGATCATGACCATGCCAGTCTTGGTGCAAGTCTCGCAGGCAACACGGCTGCCCTCATCATCCTTGATGCAGGCATCAAGAACAGCATCAGACACCTGATCGCAAAACTTGTCAGGGTGTCCCTCGTTGACAGACTACGACGTTTGAGTGATTAGGGGTGGGGAAGAAAATGGGGAAAGGAGATAGTTAGATTAGAGCAAGAGTTGGATCTTCAAATGGCCGACAACCAACAGAAAAGGGCTGGGACAAATTGGTACGGTTTGGGGATTTGAGGTCTTTAAATAACCCGTCAGATGGACGAACCAAAGGATTCAGTATCGCTGAAGAGTCTCGATACAACAATTGAGATAAGAGACAGCGACAACAGCAATCTGCGAAAAAGCAAAGGTGGAGAGCACTGCACTGAAAACTGACCTCAGAAGTAAAAAGGAAGGTAGACATTGTCTGAGGGGAGAAAGTGTTAGTATGGAGACACTATGGGGACATATAAATTTGGTTTTTCACTCACATTTGCTCTATTTTTTTTGGAAGATTTATGTGGAACGGTCGATCGGTGGTTGACGGGAATGAAAATTCCCAATTTGAAATAAATGTCTTTTTAATTCAGATTTTATACCCCAATCTCCGGGATAGAATGATTGTCAACGAAGCCGCCAACTATTTAGTAGATAATCAAGCGTCTTGACAAGAATTCAGCCCGGCAGAACAAAAATTTTGGAACTACTTGTTTTGCCCCCCCATGACTGGTAAATTAAAGATAAAAATAATCTTTGAATGAGACTCTGATCTTCCTTTCTGTAAATTACTTATATACATAAGAGGGTTAATATTGGACTAAATGACCCATCCATTTACACAACCTCAACTGACAATGTATTCATGTACCCTCATGAAACTGATTTTACTACATTGCTGGGCACCATCTTTGGGGTTAAGGGAGGGAATTGTCCAACGAAAGGGTTAACTTGTCGCCGCCGTATTAACTTCATAACGCAATTCTGGGTCGGAGAAAAGTTATTCGGTGACATCTTCAAAGAGGAGACAAAGAGCACCACTTGCACAGCTGCCAGTTTGGATGCGCAAGTAAGTTTTGGTTACCGGAACGTTGTTGGTGCCTAGCTATAAATACGATAAATTTCAGGCCCTACAGCGAAGAAACTTACGCTTCCCAGTTTTTTGAAGATTTGCTGCACCGGCAGCCCAGCCTGCAGTAGGCGGCCCCGCCAGCTGAAACTTCCCATTTCCGCACAAATGGCAACCCTCGCCTTTCGATGGTGCCATTCTCCGACGACCGCCTCGCCCCACACGCCTCACCGGGGAAGTGTCGGCACAATGGTCATTGGAGAAGAAACCCAACAGCGCCGGAAGAATATTCAGAGTGCAATAATCGAGAAAGAGAAGTTAGCAGCACGTTTTGCCGTCTTGTAATATTGTTGGAGCCAACTTTTGAACTTCTTAAACAGAAAACTATTACCGGGTAGGGAGAATTCGTCCCAAAATGTTCCTCGGAGTATAACCATTTTAGTTTTCGTGGTGCTGGTGGACATAGCGAAATTAAAGCGAACAGAGTCAATCTCTCGTAATTAGAGGTACTTGTGCGCATGAAAAAATAATGTAAATGGAATTTGGAAATTGGAATTTCTAGTATACTTTTTGCGGTTTTGGTTTCTGGAAGAAGACTGAAGGGAGCAAGGGAGCTGTTTGTAACTGTTCAAGTAAAGTTTGCCCTTTAAGAAAATAATTTCTGAAGAAAAAAACTACGACACTATGGCAAAAGAGCCACCCTTCCGCGTGATCGCAACCTTTGATTATGTCGCAACAGGTAAATGACCCTTAAATGTCACCACATGGGAGTTTCGCCCTTGGGGAAACTCCCTCCCTATCCCCAATGTTGATGGCTTCTATTCGTTCTAACTCTGTCAATTACCTGTTGTTTTGTACCGTTTCGAAAATGCCTTGTGTTTGTTTTGCGTTCCTTGTTTTCCTTTGCCCTGACTGACTATGTAGAGGAGGAGGATCTGGCAATGAAGAAGGGTGATTTATTGCAGGTAACTGAGATTGATGAGGATGGGACTTGGTATACTGGCTTTATCGTTGGGAAAGAAGACACCGTAGGGAGCTTCCCATGCAACCGGACGAGGATGGAAGGAGAGGAAGAAAAAGGTGGAGGGGGTGGAGGTGAAGGCGATGATGGAGAGGATAGCAGTGAGGAGGAGGAGGAGGAGGAGGAGGAGGAGGAGAAAAAGGAGGAAGGGCCGATTGGGGTGAGCGAAGGAATTACTAGAGGTCTGCTTGATGAGGCTGCTGAGCAAGATGAGCTAGAGCAGGGGGGGGGAGGAGAAGTAGAGGAGGAAGAAGAGGAGGAAGAGGAAGAGGAAGAGGAAGAGGAAGAGGAAGAGGAAGAAGAAGAGGAAGAAGAAGAAGAAGAGGAGGAGGAGGAGGAGGAGGAGCGTGATGATGCTATAGAGCAAGATATTGACCGTCCTTTTACAGACCTTCCTCCGGAAGATCTTGAAGACCTCCGTGATCTTACCTTGAACGATGTCAGTGCCTCGAAAACTAATTCCAAGCCTCCCCGGCAGGGGAGCGTTTTAGGGATCATTCATGGTGCCGCCAGTAAAGGCAAGGGGGGTGGACTTGATCTGGAACTTAATATTGGTGGGGGTAATAACGCGAGAAATGAAAGCAACTCCTCGTCTGACAACGACAGCGATGGTGAGGCCAAAGCTGGGGACCTTAAGGCCGCTGTTGATGACTTCAACCGCGGCAGTGGCAGAAGCGGCAGTAAAGAGAGCAGCAGGAGTGGCAGCAAAGGAAGCAAGCGCAACAGTCGCGAGGGGAGAGGGAGCTTCAACAACAAGAATAATCGTAAGCTCAGTAGTCCTTCTGAGCAAAATGCTGGTGCAGAACCCTCCCGGCCTGACTCAAATAACAAGTCCAAAAGCATTGCAAGGCAGATCGACGACAAGAGTCTTGCCACCATTGCCAAGCTGATAGATGACAGGATGGTGGCTGAGTTTAAGAAGAGGGATGAAGCGCTGAGAGAAATGCAAATGACCATGGGCAGACTTAGGAGTCAGATGCAGATGCAGAGTAACAATTGGCGTCAGTTTAGTGCCAGGCAGAGGACAAATGGTGAGTAACATATCTGAGTTGGTTGTTATCCTTTTTACGCTCTTCTCGCTCGATAAATTATTCTCGTACGTTGGTCATAGAAAACTAACAAGAACTGTATGCATTAATGGCCTTCTATTACAAAAATAACAGGGGGTGGCAAGGTCCACAAATTAAAGGGTGGTAACTCCCTCTCGCCCCAACACAATCGCAACGGCCCAACCCCCGGAACTGAGAACCCTGCCCGTCGCATGTCCATGGTGCAGCGCCATGACTCGTATGACTTCGACCCCAACCTTCCCCGAGTCGCGAACGTGAAGAAGAAGCAACCCGGGGAGCTCAACGAGCTTGATATTCACAGGATGGAGGCAGCAAACGCTGTTGTCAGGTACGCCGAGAGCAGGAGTGCAGTATATGAACCCAGCTCATTTGATCCAGGGGCAGTCCGGAACGACTTTACCAGCACAAGCTTGACCCTCGAACACGTCAATGGCTATAGCGGAAAAATTGCCACAGATACGAATGTAAAATGGCTCCACACTGGGGAGCTTGTTTACCCAGCCTCTGCTACTGTGGTTATCCACGACACAAACAGCAACACCCAGAGATTCTTTTTAGAACACGACGATGATGTTATGAGCGTCGCAATCCACCCAAAACTGAACATTGTGGCGAGCGGGCAGCTGTGCCGAAGGGCGTTTGTGCTTGTTTACGAGGTAAACGCTGTTGGACACCCAGATGGTGGTATCTCTTTCATTAGCGAGCTCATTTTGGGACCCAATACTAGAGGTTGCAAGAGCATTGACTTCAGCCCCGATGGGGACTTGCTCTTGTGTGTAGCGGCGGATCCCTACCACACAGCTTCGATCTGGGACTGGAAGAAGGCGCACATGTTGACTTCGGCCAGGGCCAGCAATGCCGAGGTCTTTAGTATGAGGTTTAACCCCTTCCAGTCGTACAACACTGATATGGTCAGTCCTGCTGATAGCGAGTACACGTTGATAAGTGTGGGAGCACGACATTTGAAATTCTGGACCCTCGTCCCCGATGAGAGCATCGTGAAGGGTGTCGAGGGAGGGGTAAAGGACGATAAGGAAGCGCGGGCACTTGCAAGCAGGTTGGGCAAGTGGAAACTTGAGTGCAATGCCGCCTCTTTTGGGAATCGCGCTAAAATGCAGGACATCACCTGCGTCACTTTCGTCATGGACGGTGTAGGAGATATTAACGAGGGCGTTGCTCCCGCAGGAAGGGTGGTTTGTGGAACTGAATTTGGATCAATTTTCATCTTTGCAGTGATGGAAGAAGCACGCGTCGAGGAAGAATATGATATCGGGAGGGTGTTAAACAACGGCAGTGATGAAGATGATGGACCAAAAGTCAACAAGCCCATCGAATGGTTGGCGAGAGGGGCCCTTTTGAATGTTGTTCGGGATGCACATCAAGGGACTGTGAACGACTTATGTAGCGCTGGTAGTAGCGATGTTTTCGGAAGCGTAGGCAAGGATGGCATGTTCAAAATCTGGAAGATCAGCGCACCAGAGAATGGTGACACTTTGATGTTGATGGCGCAAACAAACATAAGCAACGTTTCGCCTCTGGCGGGATCTCCAAAGACTTTGGCTTGGGATGATGACCTGCGTCGGTGCAGCATTGGATCTAATGGCAACACCGTCTTTAGTGTTGAGATTGCTGGTGTCGAATCCTACACAAGTGGACACGATATCGAGGCTGTGTCGATTACGGAAGTCAGCGTGGTTGTAAAGGGCCATGCCAACTCAGTGAAGCAGGTGGCAGCACATCCCACTTTGCCTATCTTTGCTTCAGTGGGCGACGACAGAGCACTTAATATTTGGCACAGTGAGACAAGAGGGCTGGTAAGCTTCTTGAAACTTCCGACGAAAGTTTGCAGCTGTGCGTTTAACCCGAATGGGAGAGACATAGCAGTTGGCTTGCAGAGTGGCGATATTCACGTGTATAGTTTCCCTGACGAGAACGGAAATGGAGACTGGGTGGAGATGGTGAAGAAGAAAACGGGTAACAAAGAAAAAAAAGTGGGCGACATGGCTGGGTGGGGGAGGGGACGACTGAGCAGTGCAGTCAGTAGTGCTGCTGCGGATGAGGATGGCGAGGGAGAGGGAGAGGGAGGCGCTGTAAAGAAGAAGAAGGTCAAGAGAGACATCAAACATTCAGTCAGCAAACTGGTGTACAGTCCGGACGGGAGGACGCTCATTGCAGCCTGCAGGGATTATTTTTTGTACGTCTACGATGTGGATAATAACTACAAGAAGGTGTCTGTGATGAAGGGACACAGTACGTTCGTCACGCACATGGATTTTTCGGCTGATAGCAGGATATTGCAAAGTAACGACGCTGCTAGAGAAATCTTATACTGGGACGTTGAAGTGGGAAAGCAACTTGCCAACAGCTTCGATCTGAGGGACACTGTTTGGGCAAGTTGGACCTGTGTATACGGATTTAGTGTGCAAGGAATTTGGGATATCGAAGGGGGAAGCGAACAAAACATATTGAGCGTTTGCAGAGGCAATTCAGGTTCTGGGGGGGGGGACATTGTCGTCACAGGGGATGATAACAACATGATTAATTTGTTCAGATACCCTGCCTTGAAAGGAGCTCAGTTCAAATCGTTCGGTGGGCACATGAGTCCAGTGTGCAGTTTGTGCTTCAATGAGGACAACTCAAAACTTTTCTCCACAGGAGGAACAGACGCTTGCGTCTTCCAGTGGCGGCACAACTAATTAACTGACAACGTGAGAGGGGGCGGGGGGGTATGATGTAAGAATATGTATAGCAATGTGATAAACGGATTTGCAGATGTTTTTCTTGGAATTGGTTAAAATTGCATGCAGTTAAATATCTCCAAATGGCTTCACATTTCACATTTTCTAGCATTGCGGGGAGAGATGGCGCATGAATAATCTGACACTTCCCTGAGGGGCACATTTTTATTACACTCATAATAGCCATCTCAGGCACGCACACACACCCTAATTGTATTTTCGATCCTGGAAATTTTCTTCCTGGGACATAATCACAGATTCTTGAAAACCAGACAAATATACACACACTCTTGCTATGGGTGATTTTGTGGCCGAGTTCAAGCGCCCGGACGCTGGGATATCGACTGTCGAGGGGAGTCATATGGCGGGTGATCGAGCGTCAATGCTCTCAAAGAAACGGGCCCTGGAACAGGAAGAGTACGAGGAAGCAAAGAAGAAGATGAAGGAGGATCGTTTGCGAGGTTCAAAAAGAATCGATGATAAGTTTAGCGGCAGCTCGTTGGCATCAATAGCAGAGACATCGTTCAGGGAAAAGACTGTTGGACTCGTAAGCGCGGAAGATTTTGCCAGGCTGAAGGAGGAGTCAGATGTAATCGCAAGTGGAGGAGGTATGGTTTCAGGAGGAGATTTGGAGGGGGATATACTTGAAGAGAAGAGAAGGGTTGAGGAGAGAGCATTGAAGCGGGCAAAGAAAGACAAAAAGAAGAAGCAGAAGAAAATGCTGTCGATGCTGAGTTTTGGGAATGATAGTGAGGTAGATGAGTTTGTTGAGGAAAAAGTGCTCAATGATGTGGTTGTCACGAAAAAGAACCCTGATGTGGATACAGACTTTTTACCCGACAAGCAGCGAGAGGAGAAAAGGAAGGAAATCGAGGAGAAACTCAAGGCAGACTGGTTGGAAAAGCAAGCCTCAATCAAGGAGGAGCAACTCGAAATCGTCTACTCATACTGGGATGGCAGTGGGAATCGTCGTGAAATCGTCGTGAAAAAGGGTAACACCATCGGAGAATTTTTGGAAATGGCCAGACGCAAGCTGGCCAAAGAATTCAGAGAGGTCGCCAACGTCGGGGCAGATGCCCTCCTATACATTAAGGAGGATCTTATAATACCCCAGGACGTCACTTTTCATGATCTCATCCTGATGAAGGCACGCGGAAAATCAGGACCACTCTTCAATTTCGATGTACATGATGACGTTCGCGTCGGAGTAGTCGACGTCCGCGTCGAAAAGGACGAAAGTCACCCAGGAAAAGTTGTAGAGAGACGCTGGTACGAACGCAACAAACACGTATTCCCCGCCAGCAGATGGGAAACTTGGGATCCTGACAAAGATTATGGTAGCTACACTATACATGGCGGTGAAGTGAACAACAACAAATGACTTGACTTTGTTTGTTCGCCGAGCAAGAGTTTTTTGTTATTTTTAATGCCCCAGTTGCGTGAGAAAGAATCACGCTTTCAGGTCGGCAAAATCGTCCTTGTTATCATTATTGCTCCAACTTTATCTATAAATCTCAGTGAATTTCAAAACCGAGGACCAGGGCTCCGAGAAGAACGCAGGGGAGAATGACGATGAAGTCAAGTCCTTCCATCCACCCGACGTTATACTCAACTGAGATAGTCTTCCTCCTCAAACCACCCGCCCCCATTCCAACCTTCTCCACAATGATGACCAACTCGTTTGGGCCTGATTCCTTGAGTGATACAACCGCGTCGTGTTTCCCGGGCCTTTTCACTACTCCCCCCCACAGCCTACCCTCCCTCTTCGCATAAATTCCAACCTCATATTCTACCCCCTTCTCCTCCTCCCACCACCAGTCATAAATCTCGAGCTCCAAAGTCCAGAACTCACCCGTCACAACCATGTGCGTTTCTCCCACCTCAAACCCCCAAATATCCTCCCCATCCCCCCCCTTACACGGAGTGAGCAGCGACAATGCCCGGCTTGCAGCATGTGTTCAAGTGGCCCGTCATCGCTCAAGGGCGCTTCTTTGAAGGTTGATGAATTTGGTGATCAAACTTTGGGATGTGCGCCAAATCTAGAC
>ERZ651776.2454-NODE-2454-length-20123-cov-5.190961_pt1 | contig 20123 bp, 18 predicted proteins | sample MGYA00514761_ERZ651776 | MGnify/ENA metagenome assembly ERZ651776 | reverse complement strand
TAACAGATCCGTGACGAAGAAAGCCGCGACAGAAATCATCAATCAGTTCGCCACATCCTCCCCGCCATCAACAACAAGCAGCAGTTCGAGTGATGATTTTTGGACTCTCAAATGGCTCAAAGTTTTTGGCTTTGCTTGGCTTTATGGCTTTTGGCACACACACCACGATGCTGCCGCTAAAAAAATGCAGGCTAATTGTTAGTTTCTGAGGCTCTGATGCTCTGATGGAAATTGGAAGCAGCCACTCTCCTCTCCAGCACATATATTCAACATATCCAAAGGGTCCAAAAATGCCCACCAAATGTGGTTACCATCTCCTGTGTCTGAGCTCAACCACCAAGGGTTGTCTTCCAGATCTGTGGTGTTATAGAAGAGGGGGGAGCAAACACATCCCAATAAAATCTGCATTGCTTTTCTATTCTATTCAATCTGATAACTTTTGTTCTCATCTTTGCTGGTCTCCACTACCCCACGAGTGAGTCCCCCCCCTGTTTAAGACTCAATGAACTCTCTTGGGCACCGCTTCACCCCACGCAACCTTGCAAGAGTCACTTTGGGGCTCCATGGCTCCTCCCATTGTGCCCTGTTCTGCTCGCTGTTGCTCCAAAACAATTCTCCGCTCTCCGCATCCACGTCTTCCTTCCACTGGTCCCAAACGATCCAATCAACGAGCCCCCTTGCAAGGAAGCTGCGGACAATTTTCTGTATAATAATTGCAGCACATGTGTCCCTTGCCGGCTTGCTGATTGGATATGTCAAAAGTGGTTTTGTCACGACCTTTCCCCCGCGCTTGATGAACTTTCGCAGCCTTCTCGTCGCCTCTTCATTCGTAACGTCTCGAATATCACGAGATCCGAGAGCTTTCGGTTTCACCCATGTAGCTTTATTGAGACGAAAGTTGAAGTAATATGTCTTTGCCTTCCTTCCCCCACGGGACATTGCCTTACTCTGGTGAGGTTTGATCCTTACAATCAATTCCACCGCACGAGCACTCAATTCTCTTCTCGCAAGCCATATCCTACAGCTGCTCTGCAGCTTCCTGCTCGCATCCTCCCGCGTTATGCCACCTCTCCTTTCAAGAGCCTCCTGATGTAAAATGAGTTGCTTAGAACGGAGGTTGACCCGCATGATTCGCTCTTTCATCCGGGCGTGTTGTTCGGCAATAAGACTATGCATCTTGCGGCTACGATTAATAGCAGTAACAGCCTTTGTGCCGGAGCCAGCAGCTGCAGACGTGAGTGCGGTGGCAGCTTCGCTACTGGGGGCAGCTTCGCTATTCGCTATTTTTGTGTTATCGTCCTTCTTTTCCTCCTCCATTTCTGACGCAATCAGTTCTGCCCCGCCCACTGCAAGTGATTCTTCCTTCTTCATCTCCTCCTCTGCCTTCTCTATGACTTCATCCACTTCACCTGCCTCGATTAATTCCCTCCTCTTGTTGTAAACCTTGATCTCGAACATTTTTCTTTGTTCCTCTTCCTCCTTTTCCTTCTTCCTCCTCTCCCTCTCCTCCTCCTTCCTCTTCTTAGTCTCTGCGAGAGGTGGCTTGCTCGTAAACATCAAATCTGCACATTTTGATGTACCATACATGTCGTAATAGCTCCGAGGAGTCAATAAAGCACTCTCATTGTGCTCGTTCACGCCAGGAGGCTTACCCCAAGTGGCATACTGGGAATCCTCCTTCCTCACCCCTTCCCCTTCATCGAAAAACTGTTGCCTAAGGTTAACATAGTAATAGCGCATGTATTTCCAATTCCATACTTTCTGATAGTTCATGGCAACACGAGCGAGAATCTCATTTTTGGCCAGAGCCCTTCTTACCCTCGTCTGGATGATGATTGCGGCTGTCTCTTCAGACATCAGATCACTTTTGCCCATTGCCAAACTACTCCTCCTCTTGGGCTGTCTCGCGCCGTCGCCATGTAGTCTCCTCGCGTATGGCGTCATTCCTCCCCTCGTGCGATATGGTATCGTCTCCTTCAGCGTCTTAATCTCATCATCCATCTCCAAGTTTCTCACCCTCCGATCTTCCCCAGAGGCGAGCAACTGCCCCCGAACAAAGTGCTTCATCTCCCAGACCCTCCTGGTCGCCGTCTCTATAGTCTGCGCCGATTCCTTCATCAGATCGTCAGGCCGGAAATCAGTTGCCATGTTCTCGCACGATTTAATATTTGTTTTCACCCCATCAATCAGGCTGCCAATTCCTTTCAAGACACGATCACACTCTGCTTGATAGTTCTGCTTCACCAGGTCGTACTGCATATCATCGTCTTCTTCAATACTGCAATACTGGTGCTTATCACGGTACCATGGGTGGTGCTTGTCAAAGCAGCGTTGGCAGTACCAGCCTTTCCCTGTGGAATCAAACTTGACACAGCTGTGGCATTTGATGACAGCAGGGTCACCTGCACAGCAAACTTTTGAAGTGCACAGTCTCTCTTTAGGCTCTACTGGAGGTTCATAATAGTATCGACTCTTTTCGTAGAAAAGATTAGCGCTTGGCTTTGGCCGGACTGGATTGGGGGAGGGAGGGCGTTGGGACTTCATCTTGGAGCCTGGTGGAACAGCAAATAGGCTGTCACCCATGGCGGAATAAACATCGTGTTTGCGGACCCAAGCGGGGTGCCACTCCGACATTGGGACTTCCGGCTCATTCCTTTTCTTCTTTCGCCTGTTTGTTATTCCTCCCGAAGTTGTTGTTGGGTCGTTGTTGGTAACCATTTTCTACAGAAAAAATCCCCCTTATTTGTTTCTTCCCTTTCAAGGGAAGAAGTAGTTTCGTGGGTCCATTTCTTTAAGTTTTAAGTTCACTTCTCTTTCACCATTTCAATCTCTTAAATACAGAGTTAGCTGACAAAAGAAATTTTTTCACTTTTTCATTTTTTTTCCCTCCCAAGTTTGAAGTTCGGAACCATCCAGTCTCCCGATTCCCTTAATTTTTGTCTCATTTGTGTTTGGAAGCTAGGTTTGGTTGAAAACGTTAATTGTACTCCATTATTCTCTTCCTTGTGTGTAAATTCACCAATTTGCATTTATTTTCCTTTGCTTGTTGTTGTAGGTTTGAACAGACAAGTAAGCAAAAATTAGGTTTGCCTAATTTTTTGCACAGACACACATACACACAGACACACAGACACACAGACACACAGACACACAGACACACAGACAAACACACCTGTACACTTTCCGGGAGGGAGACGTTGCTAGTCTCTTTTCTCCTCGTGGCCGCACACAAAGTAAATCAACAGCTGTAGCCACGACATGACCAAGTTTATTATTCGCCGAGCCAAACTCTTCAGAAAGTTGGCAGGTGCCGCCCTTGTGTACATTGCCATATTATTGTATGTATCTACGTCCATGTTCCGAACAAGCCTTAGTGATCCTAAGGAAAATGTATTGGCAGATACATTGGTAGCCCAAGCAGCACCTTCGAGAGGGCGAAATAAATTACCAGTGGTTCAAGTATCTTCTTCAAGAGAGCGTAAAGCTGAAGAAACAGCCTTTGTGAAGAAGGAGTCCATCGAGTCTCCTCTTATGACCCTTGTCATTCTTACGTACAACAAACCAAAACTTCTGCGCAAAGCTCTAATTACCATAATGGTACAGGATGTGGACTTTCCATATGAACTTATTGTCGTTGACAATGGCTGTTTTGATGATACAGTCAAAACTGTGAAACGACTTGTGCCTGATGCCAAATACGTCCCATTATGTAGCAATCCTGGCTATGCGGCTGGAAATAACCAGGGTGTTGCAAGTGCTGCTTCCTCGTCGAAGTGGCTGTTGTTTCTGAATGATGACCTGGAGTTCGAAGACAACTTTTTACAGTCATTAGTCGACATGGTGCGCATCCACCCTGACGCGGGGGGTGCTGGCTGTAAGCTTGTCTCTGCAGACGGATCCAAATTGTTGGAAGCTGGCAGTATCATCTGGAGGGATGGCAGTTGTTACCCCTATGGCCGCGACGAGGACCCCAACTCGTGGGAGTACAACTTTGCACGTCCTGTTGATTACGTTTCAGGGGCCTGCCTTATGGTAGATCGAGAGGATTTTCTTGATTACGGGGGCTTCGATACTGTAGCCTACGATGCTTACTACGAGGATACGGACCTTCAAATGCACATCAACCATGCCTTGAATAAAAATATATGGTTTCAGCCTCTTGCTGTAGCTCGTCACCAAGAGCACGCTTCGTTTACCCACTCAGGTGCTGTACAACTAATGCAGGTAAGGATACAAAACGACCTATTATATTTAATTGCCGTGTTCTGGCATCAATTTTGTACCCAGTTGATGGTCTTTTCATGACATTTCCTAAATGGACTAACACTAATCCGGACTCTTCATCTTTGTCGATTCAGGACGGAAAGGCGGTCTTTAGCAAGCGGTGGGAAGAGGATCTCAAAGATCACTTACCGCATGACCACTTTCGTGATCGAAACATCAAGGACCGCGCTAGAGACAGTCGCCGCCAAGCCCAAAATGTGCTTTATGTCGATCAGCTTGTTCCGAGGCAGAATTTTGGTGGGGGGTTCAGTAGAGCCTACGATAACCTCGTTGCTATGTCATCACTTGATTACCACGTCACTGTAACCGGTGTGAGAGAGGGACTCGATGGACCACTTTTGAGCGATGTCGACAAAGAAAAATTGGAGCAGAATGGGCTGGAACTCTTGCTTCCCATTGACGTCGACATCCCCAATCCAAATTGTAAGAGCGTCAGACAACTACTAGAATCGCGCCCTCGGTTTTACTCGGTGTTCATAATAAGTCGTCCACCGGTCTTTGAAGAGTGCAAGCAGGTTATCAGGGGGCACTGCCATGACCTGAACTGCTCAATTATATACGATGCCGAGGCTCTGGTTTCAGGATTATGAGATGTTCCTTGAGGTTGCTAAGAGCGGACTTGTCTCACACTGGTCTCGAGAGCATGCAAAATCTGTTGCTACATCAATAGCTGCACAGCGTGAGAGAGAACTTAGCAAGTTGAGATTAGTGGATGTCATCATCACTGTATCAGACTCGGAGAAAGAGTACATTGACCACCTTTCGCCACCTGTCGGTAATTCAGTTGTGATTGGTCATATCATGTCTTCAAGTTCACAGACAGAGACACCATACGAAGAGCGCGAGGGTATATTGTTTGTAGGCGGTTTCCATAATAGTATGTACTACAACGGTGACTCTCTTTGGTGGTTCCTTGACAAAGTCTATCCCATTGTTGCCAAAGAATCTGCATTTCCCATTCCTATTACCATAGCTGGGAAAGGAATTCCACAGGAGGTGAGAACTACGATCAGAAGGAAAATAATGATAATGTCCCGTACAATCTTGTTACATCTCGTTTCCATACTTTCGTCATGCTCACCGTCTTACCACAGCTTCGCAATTTTGTGTCTGATTCTAGTCAAGGATTGGGAGACCTTGTGACCTTTTTGGAGTCTCCAGATGACTTGGCGCCCCTTTATGAGAAAGCTCGGATATTTGTTGTTCCCCACCAGTATGCTGCTGGCATACAATTCAAGCTCAGTGAAGCTATGGCTGCTGGTTTACCCTCTGTCGCATCAAAAGTAGCTGCCTCTGGGTTTGGCTTCACGCCTGATTCCGAGTATCCTCCTCATCCATTCTGCATCGGTTCTACAAACACTGATTTTGCGCGCTGCGTCTTAGACTTGAACGAAAATGAAGCCCGCTGGAAAGAATTTCGTAAGAATGGTGTGAAATACATTGAGAATACCCACCGTGAATCTCAAGTGAGATCTGCTTTGGATAGGGCCCTCAAACTAGCTATTGACACTGTTAAATAAATTACCTGTAAATATTGGTGCCTGGATGATTTCTGGTGGTGGGATGTTGGTGTGGAGGAGTATCTGTATCTATCAGCAATCTACAGCAAAGTGCGGCAAGGTGCAATGGGTGGAAGAAAAGAAAATTAAGAGACGAGAATGATGGAGAAAGCCAGCCGAAGTTAAGTTGAAAAGAGTTTTTAATTTTCTGAAAATGTATTGGTATTTCTAGGGTTGAATGCATTTTTTTTGTCAGTGATCAGAACTGGTTCGGGCCTTCGGGGCTTCGGCCTTCGGGCCTCTCAGGAACTGGCCCCCACTTGAAACGTTTTTAGTTACACAAATCAGTGATAAATAACGACGATTCTATTTGGGTATTGCTCTAAGGATGGGGTGCTTTGATGCTATGTTTATTGCCCTTGTATTCTGGACGATACATGCATCTTCATTGGATCTCCAAATCCCCACAACAACTTAGACAACATTGCTTGACGAACCAGGCACTTCAGAGAAAGGAGATTTCACGTATCTGAACTCGCTGCCTATAGGTAATGGAGAGACTACCGCACTGGTGTCGGTCGACCATGAAGTGGATGTAGGGGAAACTGCTTTCCTACAGCTTTTAATTGAGTCGCAGACAGCCTGGGATGAGGGGTGTGAACCCTACAAGTCAACTCTGGTGAAAATCACGCCTGCCGAAGAATATACACAGCTGACCCTCAAATCGTTCACGTCAATGACGCTCAATATGAGTACTGGCACAGTCAATGTGAAATTTGGAGAAGATTTTTCATTCGATATTTTTGTCGATGCCACAACCAATTTGATTGTCGTGAACAGTACTGTGGGCCTCTCCTATAGTACTAGAAAATTGCGCGAAGAACCCTATACAAAGGTTCCCTATGGTTCTTGCGACAATGCAACAGTCTCGCGTGACCACTACTCCGACGACGGCTCTTTCTTTGCCCACCGGAATGAAGAGGACGGTTTTTTTACTAAGACTCTAGAGAGGCTCAATGTCAATGACAGGGACGGCACCATACTTAATCCCCTCCTTAATCGCACGACTGGAGGGCAGGTTTTTGACTTGTCTGGTACCGGCGACATGACCCTAGTTGGAATAGCGATGCTCACTGATGCTTTTTCCCCCTCAATAGATGACTTCACGAAAAAGCTGAGTACTATTGTTGATAATTTCAAAAATGAACCATATGACAAATCTGACCACGACAATTCCTGGGCAGAATTCAACTCACGATCATACCTTCTTGTTACCAGTAGTAGCGACAGCGATAATGCCAACACGGTGACTCGGCAGTATCAAATCAACCGCTACCTCCAACGCCTCCAGTCATCAACTCCCAATCCGATTAAGTTCAATGGGATGTCATTTACTGCAACTCGTGTTCCAAACGAGGAGAAACGCGATTGGGGAGGTTCTAATTGGTGGCAAAATGTGGTGAGTTGAGCGGAATGTGGCCAACTTACTTAGCAGTGCAACTGCTAACTTTCTTTTCCGATTTCTCTCTTTACCCTTGCACCAAATGCTCGTTTCAGCGTCATCAGTACTACAGCATGCTCTCTGCCGGAGATTTTGACGGATTGAGGATTTCCCTCTTTGAAACGTACTTGAGCTACATACCTTACATGCGCACAAAGACCAAGCAATACTTTCCCGAGATGGAAAATGCGATCTTTTTTGATGAATATCAGTCTGTAATTGGCAACACTCATGCCCAGAATTATGGCTGCACGCGTAATAATAGTGCTTATCCTATCTCTTACAGCCAAGATGTCTGGAATGGTTATAATTGGCAGGGAGCGTTGGATCTGAGCAAAATGATGCTAGACTACTTCTCCCACACAGGTGACGAGGATTTCTTAGGAATTTGCATGGAACTCATCGTAGGCAACTTAAATTTTTACCGTCAGCGGTGGACGAGGAGAACGGTAGAGGGGAAAATTATTATGTTCCCGACTCAAAGTATTGAGACATATCAATGCAAGGAGTATTTCTCGCAACACGATGATATTGATGATGGCAATAACTGTCCAACCAATGACACACCCACAGTAAGTGGTTTGCGCTCCGTGCTTGAGACAATTTTTAATGTTCCAACTGAGACTCTAGCTAGAGTCGGGATCGATGCCGAGAAGTTGGACGACTTCAAGAAATTCTACGATGAAATCCCCATTGTACCGCTAGAGACAATAATCGACGACGCGACAAACGAAACATTGTGGACAATTCGCCCCTGTGAAACCTGTAGCATGGATGCATCAAATGTTGAAAATCCCGAGTTGTATGCAGTTCATCCTTATTTTTTGTACACTGCCGGTGAATTGAATAATGCAGAACATCCACTGACGAGAGAGAACTTACAGATTGCGGTTAATGCTTTCAATAATGTGAAAAATCCAGGAGATACAGGGTGGAATCAAATGGCAATGGATGCAGCACTTTTGGGTTTGGGACTGAAAGCACAAGAACTAGTAACAGCGCGGGCAGCGAGTGACCCTGCACCTGGGTACAGATTTGAGGGATTTATGCCCCACGAATTCGATTATGATCCGAGCAGCGACCATATGGGAGTATTTAGCGCAGCTTTGCAATACATGCTAGTCCAGACAGCCAATGATGTTCATAATACCATCACACTGCTTCCAAGTTGGCCTTGCTCTTGGGACGTTGATTTCAGGATTTTTACAAAGAAAGAAACTGTCATAGAAGGGAGCATCAAGAACGGAACCCTGATAGGAGATCTTGTTGTCACACCAGAAGAGAGGAGGGAGAATATTGTTTTCGGGCAATGCCAATTACAGGCCTAATTCGTTGAGCCGTATAATATATTATTTTTTGATGATGAAGACATATTTGTTGACGTTTAGTGAATGGGTTTCCCTTTTTGACGGAAATTGCGGGTGTAGCATCTAGATGGAACAACACCGTGTCGCGTCCCAGACGTTGACTTTTCTTCGCTTTTGGCTTTTGGAGCTTCAGCTCTCAGCAGTTCGTCGTCGTCCGTGTGTCTGTTCACAAAAAAAACAAAAAAAGAAAAAGAAATAATTTTGTGGTTTTGTTGCTTACACAAAAAAAAATCTTCGCGCTTCTGTATAGCACCTGTTTTTTAGTCGTCGGTGGCTGCTTTTTACTCCTTAGGGTGATCCCCATTGTCCCTCCCAGGCGTCAGATCTCAACGCTTCTTCCACTCCTCTTTGAGGTGGTTGCGCAGAGAACTTTTACTCTCATTTTGTGTGTCCTCTTTCTTGCATACCCTGTCTCTCTCTAACCAAAGTGTTGGATATTTGTCACGCCCAATAATAATCTTACGAATCGGGCGAGTGATATGACTGATCGCACCTCTTTTGAGGTAATTCCCAACCGTTTGTACTACGTTCCCCTGCGTACGCTCCCAAAGGAAACAGCAAGGGAAACTTATTTCTGTATTGACAATGAACTGGTGTATTGGAATTTCTTTCTGGATTTTGGTCCCCTGAACTTGGGCCAGCTGTACCGTTTCTGCACAATACTTAACGGAAAGTTAAGCTCTGAGAAGCACAAGAAGAAAGTGATTTATTTCTATTCTGGTACACATGGTCACAAGAGGGCGAATGCAGGTAAATAGTTATGCGCGCCGGCTAGTCCTTCCGTATTCGGCTTTTAGAAAGGATCTGTTTTGACTCACCATGTCTTGGGCCTTCTCCTTTGTTTGCAGTCTTTCTCATCTGTGCATGGTCAATGCTATATGTGAATGCCTCTCCTGAAGAGGCGTATGATGTGTTTAAGATGATGTACCCCAGTTTCCCGCCCTTCCATGATGCTTCACCTTGCGTCTGTACATATAATCTGACCATCTTTGACTGTTTAAAGGGACTAGAGAAAGCGAGAATGTATAACTTCTTTAATTTCGATAATTTCAATGTGGAGGAGTACGAGCACTTTGAGCAAGTTGAAAATGGGGATTTGAACTGGATAGTTGACGGCAAGGTAAGTGTCCGGCTTCTCTCTCTGCCAAAATCGCTGTTTCTCACACTTGCTAACTTAAAAAAAATTACAGTTCTTGGCCTTTGCCGGTCCACACAACTCCCGTGAAGTGTCTCGAGAGGGGTACAGAACGCTTACCCCGGATGACTACATACCCTATTTTCAGAAGAAGAACGTGAAACTTGTGGTACGTCTGAATAAAAAGTATTATGACGAACGTAAATTCATCAATGCTGGGATCCGACACACGGAACTTTATTATCTTGATGGGTCAGTTCCGCCCATGCGAATACTTAAGAAAGTTATTGAGAGCTTCGAAAGTTGTGACGGTGCGATTGCCGTTCACTGTAAGGCTGGATTAGGTCGAACAGGTACCTGTATTGGGTGCTACATAATGAAGCACTACAAATTCACAGCTGCTGAGATAATTGGCTGGATGCGCATTTGCCGCCCAGGCTGCGTGATCGGACCCCAGCAACACTTTATGAAGGAGATGGAGCAGCAGATGTGGCAGGAAGGCGACGCCATGCGAGCACGCGTCCAGCGACCCATCGCCATGAGCAAGTCCTCACAGTCGACTCTCGTCACTGCCACCTCAAAACCAAACAACTCATGTCTTAGCGGCGGTTTGGCAAGCATGAGTCTAAGGAATGGCTACGCTGGGGCCAATGATGACGAAGAAGCGGTGACTGGAAGGCCCGGACAGGCAGATGCACTAAGAACCAGAAGGGCAGAGCATGCTAGGAACCGGAAGTAAGGGGGGAGGGAGTAAGGGGGGAGGGTCAGTGTTTTAGATAGTGTTTTTATAACAATTGACAAAACAGCGCGATGGAAATTTTCGAAATACAATTCTAAAAACAAAAACCTCCGGTACGACACACTACACCAACAAAAATAGACCTATTCACCTTCAATTTTCACCCAATTTTCACCTCAATCTCTTCCAACTCCGACCAAGCCTTTGTTGAATTCCACGCCTCCTGTAACTCGTTTTAGCAGCGTAATTGAAAAGAGTTTTCTCCTCTCCTAACTTTCCAAGAATCAATCGGAATATGAGCACACAGGTTCAATACGGAGAGTTAATGGACTTTCTGTCGAATAACGAAGATATGCGCGTCGCAGCAAAGTCGTCCATCAAACAGGGCCTGTGGGCGGGAAGTGGCGCTGTTGCTGGTGGTGCTGTTCTGGGCCCTGTGGGTGGTATGATAGGGGGGATCGTGGGCAGCATAGTGGGCTACTACAAAAGCGACCCGTACGACGGCGCGATGAAGGCAATTTATGCTTTAGAAGGTGACAAACAGGCGAAACTTGTGCAGGAGATCAGTGGAATTCTGATTGTTGCTGGTGCCGCTCTTGAATCTCTTGAGACAGTGGGTGGGTTCACTTCGGCTCTGCAGCAGTTTGCAAGTCAAGACGCTGTTCGAGACAATGTATGGCGCGCTTGCGAAACGGCTTTAAATTAAATAAATTTCCGCAACAAAAAATAACACCGTTAGCGTAGACGTTTTTACTGCTTCATTTACTGCAAACCATTCCTCCTTCCTTCAGCGACTTGCGAAGATAGTAGCAATTATTATCAAGACGGCAAAGACAGTGGAGAAAAGTATTTGACAAGTTGCGATTCTTTCCAACAATAAAGAAGAGCGATCCGACGTCTCAACGTCGCTCCCAACAAAGTCCTCGACCCAGCCTCTCGCAATACCTCCCAACGAAAACACCAAAGTCAGTAAAGAGAATATTACCGAGATGGCAAGCATACCGAAAATCCTGGTATTGAAGAGGGTCTGCCTCCTTCGACTGTCCTTGCTTTGAAGTGCAGTGAAGGCCAAGAAGTATACGCAGCTGTTTCCTGCGCAAAATTTGCAATTATACAGTAGCACAACCCCAACTACACCGAAGTAGTGGTTGATTAAGTCCGCAAAGGTGGCACCAAGGAACTTGTTTATTACCAAAAAGGAAAGAAATGAAGTACTCACCAAGAGAAAAAATACACTTTCAAAGAGAATTTCAGTTTTCGAGAGTTTCAAGGTCGTTTCTCCTGCAGTGTCTTCAAGCTTCCGGTCAAGCTGCAGGCGATCCAAGCAAATAGGAATGGGAGGGGGGTTAATTGTTGGTCATCAATTGTGATGACAAACCTCAGCGCAAGGTTGACGTTTGTCGTCACACACTGCACCCGATCGGAGAGAGGTAGCGTGACTTACCTCAATTTTCCTGGCACTCCATGAGATGTACCTGTCTCTAAATTCGGGCGACAGTAAATGGGGCATATCATAGCTATTATTTTCGCCTTCCAGCTTAAGAGCAGCGATTTCTTCCTCCACTTCCCTCTGCTTCCTCTGCCGAATCCTTTTCCTTATCTTGTGCCCGCCCCTGTAGATGATATTGCGCTTTTTCTTGCCAGGTGATAAGTTACCATCAACACCACCATCTCCACATACATCCACTTTCTCCATCTCATCTTTGCCATATTCGAGTGCAGCGACCGGGCTCATATCCCATTGCCTCAGCGAGCAGTACTCGTCAAACTTAGGAAGCAGCCAATCTTGATAAAACTCTCGATCCTCCCGAATCCTAACGGCATGGCTGCAAATAGGATCTTTCACAACCTTTTTACTCATTTTTTGCATCACATAAAGCAAAATTCCGGCCATTTTTTTCATAGCGAAGTCAATGAGCGCCTGGGGAAGGGCTATCTTGGGATCTAGGTTGGCGATTAAGCGGGTGCGGGCAGACACGGGGGATTTCACCTCTACCAAACCGCTAAATGAGTGGATGAAAATTCTAGCCTTCCCAATGCCTTTCGGAGCTTCTGGTACCTTACACAGTCCGAGATTCTTGGCATTTTCCGCCTCAATGCTTTCTGCGACGAGCATAATTGTACCATCCTCCTTCATGCAATCACAACCAAAGGCATGGAAGACAGCGTCCCGTACTAGCCCAAAGATTGGGACTGCAATTTTGAACCACCCAAGGAGCTCGATTTTGTTAACTTGCATGAGCGTTTTGCTTTCTGTCATGAAAGGCGCCCATAGGCTGTAGAAATCGATCTCACGCAGAACAGCAAGTTGTTCAAAAAGAGGAACGTCGTTCAGCTCACCCTCCAGTTTTAGGCTCAAAGTGCCGTTCGGCTCCCGCCTATAGCTCGTTGTTATCCCAAAGGCAACCTGCGCAAACACCCAATCCAGCTCTGAAGTCAAAGAAGACTTGGCAAAATGGAGTTTTCGGGCTGTCAACTCGAGTTTCTCGAATTTTTCTGCATGGATTGGGCTGTTCAACAGCGCTTGGCCTTCTTTCAGGCCCCTTAGCTTCCCCTTCCAATGGAATTCCTCATTAAGCAAATTTCGCATCGCGAAGATGAAGTCGTCATCACTTACGAGTGAGGTAGCTGTTTTGCAATTTTGGTTCTCCTCCTCTCCTCCGTTCTTTTTTTCATCATCCCAGTTCTTCTTTCTGCCAGTTGTAGCCGGAGGAGAGTGGAGAGGAAGCACAGGAAGTTTAGGGAATTCCCCGTTGTTCTTATCCAGACTCTCCCTAACAGTGGCTAGCAGCGCAAACGATTGTAGTAAGCGCTCATCCTCGCTCAGGCTCAACACCTTCTCAACAATGCCCACAGCTGTTGGCTGGGAGGGTGTCATTAAATCCTGCCAACGATCGCCGAGGTCACTAAAGGATAGTCGGAGAGCCCTACTGTATTCTCTATATACGTGTACGTTTTCGCGCTTGATAACCTTGCGAATGATGCCTATCTTCTGCGGAGAGTTGTCGGGTGATATGGCCACAAAGGAGGACAGCACGGTGTGGGTAAAAAATTTGTGCAGTAACTGTGGGCACGTGAGCACTGAGAACAGGGGTAGAGCTGATAATTGTGTGATTTCTTGCCTGGGACGCGAGTTTCTGCTCAAAATCCGTACGGTCGTCCGAAATCTAATGAAAACCCAGGTTTCACCTCCCTGTCGTCCATACTTCCGCTTATAATCCTCTATCTCTCGATACTGGCCACTTTAACTGCCAGACAAACATTTAATAAAACCATTGACGACAGCCATTGGCTCTTCTTGCCCTCTCTTTCCTGCACCGGTCTCAGCATTTTTTTGCACATTTAGAAAATCAGCATGCCCGAAGTAACTTCTCATGTGGCTTGGGCGGGTTCTAAGATCCTTGGTCGCGAGTGCGCCAAGCTGAACAGTGCATTCCTTACCTGCAAATCCAATGATCCCAACCCTGAGGCTTGTGCCTCCCTTGGCCTGCTTGTCCTCGACTGCGGGAACAAGACCTTTAGCAAGGTGAGGAAGCATTGTCTGACGGAAAGTACGGAATACAGAGAGTGCTTAGATGATCACAGGGGAAAATTCAGTAAATGCAGGGGCCTGGAAGCAAACCTAAACAATTGTTTTGAATCTTCCAAGGCTGTGGAGGCAGAGGGGAAAGACAAAGTTGCCGCTTGATTCTGTTGAAACGGGAAGACTCTGCAGTCGGAGGGGGCTAAAAATGCACTAGGATAACGGCAAGTAAAGAGGATTGTTTGCAAGTAAAGAGAGGATTGTTTTGTGGACGCATATTCGAACTCACTTTTATCATTTTGCGAGGTAGAATTTGGTTAACTTGGCGGGAAGGAAAAGTGGAAGTAAAAACATTTTTACAGTCCTCTCGTGGTAAAGTGGCATTTCAAAATTCCATTCAATGTTCATTCTCTCATTATACACAGTCACTGGTCAGGTTTGTCTCCTTGACTGTTGCCTTTTCTTCTTCTCAAATTGTATTTACTTTTAAGTGTTGGCCATGCTCAAAATATTCTTGACAGCAACACTGGCAGAAGGAGAGCCCGTGGGATAAAGTGTTGGGCTTGAGGTCAAGAATTGCTCCGTTTTCAGCTGTTTCTGGAACTCAAGGGGAAGTGTGTGAAGTATGATTCCCCTCCCCGTCACCTTTTGGCCAAAATTATCTACATCTTCGTCGTCACTGCCGTCGCTGCCATGTTTTTGGTCGTTGTCGTTGCCATTATCGCTGTTGTTACTACTACCACTGCCACTACCACTGCCACTGCCACTGCCACTGCCATCGCAATTCGTGATGACATAAGGCTTGTTGGTGTTTGGTTTTCTCTTCCGCTTGGTGTTGATGATCTCAGGGATGTCTGCTAGATCAACGTTAGTATTTTTGCGCTTCCTTCCTGCCCCTTTAGGGTTGCGCACCCACCCTCCCTTCCCTCCCCCGGCAGACTCTTCACCCTCTTTCGCCCTGTAACCATTGCAACCAGGGGAAAATTGTGTGTTGCTTCTCATCTTCTTCTCGAACCTCAAATAGACGCCATCGATAAACCCTCCTGACCCCTTTGTCTTAAGTGTGAAAGTCATTCTTCTCCTTTCTATGTTCAGCAGTTCGCTGGCCTCCTTGATGGATGCGAAGCTCTCGAAGACGTCTTTTGTTTCAGGATCATACATTTCTACCCGCTTCCTCCAACCCGGATTCTTCCCGTCTATTACCCTACTTGATCGCGTCAAGACGCCTTTAAGCTGAGCCGCAATTTTTACCATACGATTCCGCCGATCACTAATGCTTTCTCCCTCGCAGGTATCCTCACTCCAGTCATTAAATATTCGTAGGTGGGGGATCGTGTTCTTTGTGTTGTTGCTTATGCTGTTATTGTCGTCGTTTCCTCTCGGACTACTATTATTACTGTTAATAAAGACGTTGTCCTGGATGATACTGGAAAGCATTTGGTCAGTGGGAGTACTTGTTCTGCTGTTGCTGTTACTATTGCAGTTGCTGTTGCTGTTGCTGTTGCTGTTGCAGTTGCTATTGCTATTGCTTTTGCTGTTACTATCAATCTTATCACCATCTCCCTCCCTCCTTTCCAGAGCGGCTCCTTCTGACAATTCAATATCGCTGTACTTCCAGTAGCACCGAATCCCTCCCTCCATAAACTCATAGCCCCCCCTCTTGCATGCATCCTCGATACTCTTAATTGTAACCCCACTTGCACTTGCAGCGCTCTCTAAGGTATTATAGCTAGCAATGACAGTCAAATTATCTGGTCTCATTTGCAAAATCTTCCTCCCTTTCTCTCCTCTCACACAGCTCTCACGACGGCTAGCCTCGGGAGTTTTAAAATTGGTCTTATATTTGGACAGACCACCAAGCAGAATTTCGTCGACCATGCTGGGGCCCCCTCCAAGGAAACCCCATGTCGATCGCGAAGGTGTTGGGCTAGGGCTGCGTGAATGAGTGCGAGAACCCGGTGTTGGGGTAATCACTGGTAATTTACGCATTTTTGTGGTTATGGTTACAGGGGGGGGGGATTGTTGGAAGAGAAAGCAAGGGTTAGAAAACTGAAAATGAGGAAGGAGTTGTTCGATATACACGAATCCCCCGCTATTAACACTGAATCTATGCATAGGAGCTCCTTAGCACGAAAAGAGGGTTTGGGGATCACATGACCCATCTTGAGAGACAACACGTGGCCAGCAAATGAAAGTAGTAAATTGGGGAGTGGTTATACCTGCAGAATGGGTTAGACCTCCAGCCATGCCAATGAAAGTTCTTCCTTGCACAGAGCTTGATTTTTAATGGTAGCGTTCTGGTTTCTGATACGCTATTTGCCTGTGTGAAGCAGTCGACGCCGAACGCCGAACGCCGAACGCCGAACGCCGACGAATTTCAGAAGAATATACCAAAGCAGGAGTTAGAAATAGCAGTTAGAATTGAAATTGAAACGTAAGTTGGGCGTAATCAATCTATCTCCATTCATACATCGCACCAAACTGCAAATTGTCCCCCCTTCCTAAACCCCTCAGTTCAGTAGCCCTTCCGCTTCTAAACGGTCCAGCCTCAACCTCCCAATAGCTTCACAAGATGGCAAAATCCGAACCGACAAGAGTAATAGGGCAGAAACGAGCAAGAAACCTGTGTGGCAAATATCTGCTCAATCTGCACAACTTTTGGTTATCTATCTAATATTAACTCCCCCTTTATTTGAGGCACCAGCAGCCACTTTAGGTATCATCCATTTTAAACCTCATCCTCCTCATGCACCCTTCTTACCGGTCCTAGCCGAAACGCTCATGGGCGGAATATCACTAAACCAGAGACCAATCACCAAAACAAAATGGCAAGCTTGAAGAACAGCAGAACTAAATGAAGTGGCCGGAAATACATTGAAAGCATACTCTATCCCTCCAAAAACAAAAAGGCAGAAAAAAAGCGAAGTGGCTGCTTTCATGGGAGTTTCTAAACCCCCGAATCCAAGTACTACACTGCCAATCAAGAAAGGGATACTGTGAAAGTACCAGCTGTAGAACTGGTAGTGGAGGGTTCTGCTGAAGGCAACACCAATGAAGTTGCTTACAAAGCAAACGTGTGTGATGTACATGGGAGAGGTGGCAACCAAGAGTCGTTTCTTGGTCGATTTGAAGGTGTTGATATAGCGTATATATTTGTAGGCAAAAAGGAACCACGTCGTAAGAGTAAGACAGAGGAGGAGCAGACCAAATCTTTTGTCCAAAAATACTTCCTGAAAGAAGACGATGGATGCAATTAGGTTTGTTAAAACAAGGTCGCTTGAACAGCTGGCCGCGCCTTTATTATTATTTTTTTACTTTACACTCACCTCCTCTAAAAACGTCCAGTTGACTGTCCACTTGTAGAAGAAAGATCTGTCAAACTCGAAAGCTTTTTTAAGGTAATTCACTGGGTGGGTCAAAAGGAAGGGGAGTCCAAGGACGAGCTGTGCTCCCCCGCAGATCAAGATGAGATGAAGGACGACCGAGATATACGAGAGGGGAGACTGCGCCACGTATACCGAGGTAAGTAAGCCGTCATATAAGCGCGCTTGGCAAAGTGCCTCTCACCTGCAGCAAAACAAGAAGCACACCCGGTGCAAACAGAAAGACATTCATCTTGATACTGACTCCGAGGCTGTAGAATAGGCACCCTAATTTGTACCAACCTCGTGTAAAGAGTAGAATGGATAGATATGCGAATAAGATGGCAAGAGGATCATTGAAAAGCCGGAGGACAAATATGCTGTGGATACGCTTTGAGAGCGAAAGAAGAGGAATGAGGAGGAGAAGGAGGAGAGTGTTCGGTGTTTTCCATTTCAATATTCTCCGACTTCCCTTTTTACACAAAAAAGGAAGTAAATCGCCCACTTCAATCTCACAACCAATCCGTCCACTCCCCAAAAAACCATCGACAAAAAGCCTATAAACCGTCGACAAAGTAGCAAAATAAAACCCGCACCAAACCCATTGCATCCAGTAGATTGCCTCCTCCCGACCGTAATCCTCCCCAACAATCCATCGCAGAACTGAGAACACATACACGAACCCGGCGGGGTACACAAGCGGACCAGTACCGCCCCTGATAAGCATGTAATCGCGCTCTCCAGAAAGAAAGGTGGACACTTCTTCCATGTAAGCAATCCAGTCAATTTCAGTGTATTTTATCTTGTGAATTATCACTGTGGTAAGCGTAAAGTCCAGCAACATCACAATAAACAGGTACCGGAGGAGCAGGAACCTCATTGTGATGCGGGTGTGGGGCTGCAAACCCAAGGAAGGGGGTAATGAAGATAGAATAAATGGGAAGAAAATACCCTTGAGACAAGATATGCGCGGGTACAAGTTCATGCACTGTTTCAATAATCGTTTGCTCTAAATGAGTGAAATGTTTCACTTTTAGCGGAGAGAGAGATCAGATCACAAAAGGATTGAGACACACGAATTAATCATGAGCGCCTTCGAAACTCTATCTCTGAAGACATCCCTCCCCGCTCCTGATCCAAAATACGATCGCTGGACGGTCCCGGAGAACCCTCATTCACCCTCCCCTGGCTCGGCAAATTTTGCTGATACTTCTGCTCACCACCAGCTGCACTACATAACCACCGCGATTAACTATGCCAATGGGGCTGCGCATATGGGGCATGCTTATGAAGGTGTAACTGCAGACGTGATAAGCCGGGCATTTAGAATGGGCTTCAAGGGAGATAATTCGGGGGGTTACTTTTTGACTGGTAGTGACGAGCATGGTCAGAAGATTGCAGGCGTGGCAGAGAAAGAGGGGAAGGAGCCAATCGAGGTATGCGATCAATACGTTCGCGGTTTTCAGAGTCTGAACTACAGGATGAGGATTAGCAACGACGACTACTTGAGGACCACCAGTGAAAGGCACAAAAATACTGCCAGGGAAATTTGGAGGAGGTGTGGAGAGAATGGTGATGACATTTTTCTTGGCAGCTACGAGGGTTGGTACAACGTCCGCGAGGAGGCCTTTGTTACGGAGAATGAAGCCGCTCTGACTGGTTATAAGGACGAGACGTCCGGAAAACCGTTGGAGAAGGTTTCGGAGCCGTCTTATTTTTTCCGCATGGGTCGTTATCAAGAAAGGCTTGTTCATCACATTCAGGAGAACCCTCTCTTTGTGCAGCCTGCCGGTGTGAGAAAGGAGATCTTAGCAAGGTTAAAGGAGCCTCTGAGGGATCTGAGCATCAGTAGAACTACTTTCAATTGGGGAATCAAGGTCCCAGAGGGTTGGGACCAGAAACATGTCATGTATGTTTGGTTTGATGCCCTGTCCAACTACGCCACTGGGGTTGATTTATTCGGCTTAAACGAAGACGGAGGGACAGATGGGAGAGAAAAGATGTGGCCCCCTCAGATTCATCTGATAGGGAAGGACATCATCTGGTTCCATGTGGTCATCTGGCCGTGCATGCTCATGAGTGCAGGCGTTGACCTCCCGAAGACCATCTTTGCACATGGTTTTATTAACGACAAAGATGGGAATAAGATGAGCAAAACGTTAAACAATGGGATCGACCCCCACGAAATGCTCGATAAGTTCGATAACGACACCTTCCGTTGGTACCTTTGCAAGGAGCCCCCCTTTGGCAAGGACCTGAGCTTCAGGTAAGCGAGCGAGCGGATTAGCGAGTTGATTCAACTTTTACCCAGTGCTTTCTCATCAGACCACTTCTCTTTTTAACCCATACACAAATCTGCTTGTTGCAGCGAAAAATCCCTGGAAATTATGCACAACGACGAGTTGTGCGACAAGCTTGGCAACTTGGTACACCGGGTTACGAACTTGACTGGGAAGTTTTGTGAAGGATTGGTGCCTGACGTTGAGGGCGAAGGCGTTGAAGGAGGACCCTTTGATGTCAATAAGCTTAGGGAGGACGTAAAGACTTTGATGGAGGAATATAAGCTCAAGGACATCGCTCAGAGTGCAATTGACGCCGTCGCGAGTGTCAACCAATACCTGACTGACTCAGCTCCCTGGAAAGTGAAGGGTGATGATCCAGAAGCGACTAAATCCCGGCAGAAAACTATCCGTACATCTCTGGAGGCCATTTA
>ERZ651776.2453-NODE-2453-length-20128-cov-4.818712_pt1 | contig 20128 bp, 19 predicted proteins | sample MGYA00514761_ERZ651776 | MGnify/ENA metagenome assembly ERZ651776 | reverse complement strand
GCACCCCGTCCCAGTCCTCGTGCGAGTCCCTGGGCGTCCGCGACTGGCCCTCGTCCTCCTTCTCCTCCTCCTCCCTCCTCGACCCCTGCCCCGGCGGTTCTCTCCGCTACGTCCTGTCGGGGGAGGGCACCGTAGGCGAGGAGGAGGAGGACGGGGGGGTGAGAGGGGAGGTTTCGTTCGGGGTGGGAACGCTGGTGGAGGTGGAGGGGGACGACGGGGCCGTGCTGAGGTGGACGGGGAAGGGGGGGGGGGAGGTCGTGCTGCTCACGCCCGAGTATCGCGGTCTGCCGGTGCCGGCGATAGCGGCGGGATTCCTGCTGATGCTCGCGGGCACGGTGGCGCTCTCGAGGTTGGTCTAAACTCCTTATCGGTAGGGGTACCATGTGCTGATTGCTTTCGGACGCCTGGCAGCTAGCAGCAGGGCCCGATTCATCTTCTCTGAGGAGCGAGGCGGAGGCGGAGGCGGATCGTCGTCAGCAAAGCAGGCGAGGAAGGAGGAAATATACGCAGGTCAACAAATTTGGTGCGGTGGTTTCTACCCAGCTTGGTGTCGACAAAATAGGAGTCAGCATATTCTGTATTGCCGTCAATATTGGCGAGCTTCTCCCACGTGATGCTCGTTTGCGTGAGATAGAGATAGCCTTCGTCGGTCATGTGGCGTCAAAATTAAAGAAAAATGTAATGTACTTTCTCAGTTTCTCCCATGTCTTGTGTGTGTGTATCAACCCAAAGGTTATCTATTCATTATCTACGAGTTCTTATGTATTCTCGTCTGTACATCGATGCGTCTCTCGGTCCAACCTTCCTAGTTCAATTTTGTCGCCTTCTCTCCGTTTCCATTTCCATTTCCATTTCCAGAATATACCACTCCTTTCCCCCCTCCATCATGGTCATGGCCATCCTCAAAATACTGTCCCTTCAATGCCCCCTCAACCCCTCTGTAAACCGCGAATGTGACCCCCGTCCCAACCGCAGATTTTAACAGAGTAGGTCCAATGCCTCTGTACAACCCCCTAATCCCCTCCTGCCTAACGATAAGCCTGAGCGTGCCGGCCACGCCGGTAGATTCCACAGCCACTGCTGATGTGAACGATGATGCCTGCATCCTCTTCTTGCAGGTGTCAAGTGGGTACACGACGATCTTACTCGCCGCCCCGGAGAATCCTCCGGCGAAGAGACTCCGTAATATGTCCATGGTGTTTTCCTTCGCCCCTAGTCCTAGTCCTAGTCCTTGGGTACGTTTATTCCCGAGAAATTTAACCCCGAGATCATAGAGCATGAAGTTAACACCCATAGCCGGCACAATGCTGAGTTGTGCTGCGCCTAGGCCGGCGTAAATTCCCCGGATTCCCTTCCGGTCCATGGTGAATCGGAGGAACGAGCGGAGGGTCGTGGGTTGGTTGGAGGTGAAGAGGGAGGGGGAGGATGCCAGGGTCGTTCGGGCAATGTCAAATGGGTAGGTTATGGACGTCGCGATCAAACCTGCCGTAGACCCTGCAATAAAACTGGTCGCCGGTCCCGGGGCACCAAGCCCTTTCCTCACCCCATCAACGACCCCAAAACTAACTGCGCTGTACCCCACCCAGAGAAGAATTCCCATGAAATTCCCCTTGAATAGTCCCCTGACCCCCCCCTCGCTTCTGACGACATTCCTCCCCGTCGCGACGCTTCGAAATTTTGCCGTCGAAGGGGCGAGGTAAGGCGGGGCCTGGGACGACGCGGGGCCGGGAGCGGGAGGGGGTAACGTCTGCAAGGGACGAAGCTGCAGACGGATTTTTATCAGATCCAATGGGGCGCAAATACAGCGAGAAACGAAGCCGGACGCTGCGCCGGCTAAGACTGGGATGTAATTCGGGTAACGACAGGTCTTTTGAGAGGATTCGGGGAGCATTGCTACTTTTTGAGACCAGGAACGGGAGGGTGTGGAGCAGCTTTGGCAGGCAGACTTTTCGGCTGTTTCTACCGCAAATTTGGGGGGGATTTTAACATTGGTCGAATGATAGTTACTATGGTTGGCGAGTCTTTGACGAAAAAGACACTGTGACGCTAAGAATGGACTGATGTCGATTTCCCTCACTTGCTCCCCAATTTCCTTTCTATTTTCTCCATTGCTGCCCAAGCTTCTGAACGTTCACCAAAATATGTCGCGTCCCAAGCTGTTTTCGGCGCCGTTTCACCCTGGTGTAACGGCGAGACTAACGTTCGATGACCAAATGCTGAAGATCAAAGGAATTCTCGGCTTGACCGAAATTCAATTTAAGTACCTGAAGCTCTCAGTCGTTGCGTTCTTGGTGCTCGTGTCTTTTGCCCTCGGGGTGATGTTTAGTAAGTCCGTGGCAAAAGTGACTCGACAGTTTAAAAGACGAAAGAGAGTATGGAGTGTTGTCATTTCGTACACTGCTGTGAAAGAGGAGGCAAAAAAAGCGGGTTGGTTTGGTTTCTTAAAATCGCAGAAGAAGAAGTCCAGTGCAAAGACAACGTCTCTGAAGTGAGTGAGATTTTAGCAGCTGTTGCGAGAGCGTAAATCAAGTGTTGGATATTGACGGGACCGTTGACGTCAGGGATTGGAGCGAGGAGGACGCAGCCAACAACGTCGGCTACTCGTTTTCTGGGTTCATGCAGTAAATCAACTGACGTTTGCATCGACTGACATTGGCATCGACTAACACTCGCATCTGGTCCTCCCTTGCAGGCTGACCTTCAAGTCCCCCTACGCATTCAAACACTCACCCAAACATTTAATTGAGGGTTTCGTGAAGGGTTTCAACAAGATTAATGGTGATGATAAGCTTCCCCTTCCTAGTTCGGCGTGTCAGTACTATCTGTCTCCAATAGATTCCATGAGTATTATAGATAACGATGCGACAATTGTAGATGCCTTGGAGGGTGTGGTTGCCTCGCTTCGATTGGTTCAGGTCCAGAAACAATTGTCAAACAAGAAGCTGCCAAAGTCAAGTAAAACGCCGAGTAAAACGCCGAAATCTCCTGTCGTTTTTTTCAAGGAAGAAAATAAGAAACAGTCACCAGTAAGCAAGTGGCTGAATTATTAGTTTAGTGACATTTTCACAAGTTTGGGGTGAGACGGTAAAATTAGAGTTGTGTAATGTAAACGTAGAATTTTCTGCTCTAAATTTCCTCCAAGTGATCCCCAGAAATGCGCCACTGCCACGCTTTCAATCATTTCATTTTGAGTAAGTAAGATTACGAATAGACAGAGACAGCACGAAAATTAGCGTCAACCTTTTCTTCTCCCCTTATTAATTTTCTTAATATTATTATTGCATTTATTGGCTCTTCTTGCTTCCGGAGACTATGTCATCCACCCTGAGAATCATGCAAGCAGATTCGACAGCAGTTTTGATCGTCTGGATTTTCACAGCAAAGGGCTCGTAGATGCCGGTAACCGTCATGTCATCCACCTCGCCGGTGATGCCGTTAATACCAAACGTACAGGTCTTCTCTCCAGACTCGATGGAGGTGACGTGCGTGGCCCTCAGCTTGGTGATGGCACGAACAACGCTAACACCGCAGTTTTGCGCAAGAGTGCGAGGAATCACCTCCATCGCCTCGCCGACGGCCTGGTACGGCCACTGGTGCACACCCTCGACTTTCAATCCTTCCCTCTGAAGGGCGCAGGCTACGGCCATCTCGGTCGCTCCGCCTCCAGGGAGAAGCTTGGGGTCAAATACGACGTTTCTGACAACCTGCATGGCATCCTGTAAGTTCCTCTCGACCTCGTTAAGCACATCTTTGCTACCTCCGCGTAGCAGAATTGTGCACGCCTTGGGGTCGGCACACTGCTCGAGGAAGGTGAAGTACTCGTCACCGAGCTTACGGACCTCAAAGAGGCCGCACCCAGTTCCGATGTCGGTCTCTTGAATCTCGTCCGTTCGAGAAACAATTGTGGCTCCACAGGCTCGGGCCACGCGGTTGTTGTCCGTTTTCCTCAGGCGTCGAAAGGCAGTAATACCAGCCTTCATGAAAAAATGCTGGGCAAGGTCACTCACACCCTTTTCGGTGATAACAATGTCAGGTTTGAAGGCAATAATCTCGGCACACATGTTCTCAATGTACTCCTCCTCGATTCGAAGAAGAGCATTCCAGTCTTCCTCATCCGTGATCTCGACGTTAGTCTGGCTCTCTCCCTTCTTGTACTCAAGGGGGCAATCCAAGAGAAGAATACGGGGATTCTCAATGCGGCGTCTCATCTTGCTGTGAGTGACGTCCTTGTTAAACATTACGCCATCCAATACGTCGCAATCGTCGATCTCTCCTCCGGGAATCTTTTCAACCTACAGTTGAAAGGGAGAGAGATTATGTGTGAGTCAGAGAGTTGTTTGATTGTTTTCACTTGTCATTTGTCACTTGTCACTTGTCACTTGTCACTTGTCACTTGTCACTTGTCACTTGTCACTTGATTTTATCTCACCTTGGCGTAACGCTTAATATCAACCTCCATTCGGCCAGAGATAGACTTAGACACCTTGAGCACGGCAGATAGTGCCATGGACACCATCTTATCGTTCCAGCGGGAGCTGAATTTAGTTCCAATTGTAGACTCCACAAGCTTGCTCATAATTTTGGTGTCGTTCACATCCACATGAATAGCAATGCGCTCGCAAATTTTGAGCGCCTCTTGGAGTGCCCTGTTGTAGCCTTGAACGATGACAGTTGGGTGGATCTTCCTCTTAAGGAAGGGCTCAGCCATGCCGAGCATCTCCCCCGCAAGGATAATGACAGAGGTGGTTCCATCCCCAACCTCCTCATCCTGGGCCCTCGAAAGCTCAATCATACTCTTCGCGGTGGGGTGGCTTACGTCAACCTCGCGCAAGATGCAGTTACCGTCGTTTGTCATTACAATTCCTCCCATTGGGTCCAAGAGCATCTTGAGCATCGAGCGGGGGCCCAGAGTGGTTCTGATAATATCAGCAACAGCCATGGCAGCAGAGATGTTTCCCAGCTGAGCCTCGCGACCTGTGCTGCGCTGTGTCTTCTGGTCCAGCACCATAACTGCAAAACGAGGTGATTAAATAAAGGAAGGAAATGGAGGGGTTAGCTTTGCTTGGGGCTATTTTGCAGGGTTAGAGGCGGATTGACTGCACTGCACTGCTCGCGCTTTGGCGATAGTTTCGAGCAGCAGCGCGATGCACTGCAGTAGGCACAAAAAAGCCAAGTGCCTCCGCAGGCCAAACGCAGCGCTCACACAAGTGAAATTTTCACAAAACAAAACATTAAGCCCCCCTCCCCTGCCCACAATCTCTCAAGTCAATAGTCTGCAATTTAAATTTTATCCCTTCCTGGAAGATCCCGTTCGCGTACCTGGTCCCATGCTGTGTATAGTGGTGAGCAGAACGGTGAGTTAGCGGCGTTAATGCAAGGGGGTAAGCAGGAGAGAGGGGGTAAAAATTAAAATTTTGGAGCCGAAAGAATGAAAGAAGAGGGGGAGACATTATACTATTCGATTTTTAAACAAGCAGATCGATACCGCTATAGTTTTCGTCTTACCCTGCCATGTTAATTCGTCGTTCGGCTAATCTATCAGACGCTATCAATTTTGCCCAAAAATTTACGGCCCCCAATCTCGAAAAATACCGGCCGGCGATCATCCCACAGTCAGCTGCCAAAAAACCCAAAATATATATTTTCCTAGTTACTGTGCCAATCCTATCCTCTTCACTATCTTCAGAAACACATTAGGGAAGCTTTTCAGTAAATTTTACTCTGCCACCGAAACCTTATCAACTGTGGGTGTCATCGCCACCTTTTCTTTTCTCTAACATGGCTCCCCGTCTTTCCAACTCGACTTCGGGGCTGGTCGGGGCCGTCGCCCCCGTTACATCTTCAGCGATCCTCTTGATCGCGAAGGTTCCTTCCAAGCGTTCTAAAACCCGTCTCTGTGAGGCACTGAGAGATTCTGATCGCATTGACCTTGCGTCGGCGATGTTGAAAGATGCTGTGGATGCTGTGGAAGGCACTGTGAGCTTGAGACGACAGGAGAATCGTGGCGCTGTGGCAAAGATCGCGTACTACTCTCTCCCCGGAGAAGCCCCCCTCCTCCGCGCCATCATCAGCTCTGTCCAGAAGGGGCATAAGGATTCCACCCCTTGGGAGCTTTATCCGATCCCTGATGTCAGTGCTGGCTTGGGCGTAATCCTCCCGAACGGTGTAGACATTGCGCGACGCGTATGCGGTGCTGGAGCCGTTGCTGTTATTGGGATGGATTGCCCCTTGCTCTCCACCGGTGATCTCGATTCTGCAATCAGTTATGCCCAGAAGGGTGAGTGAAAGGTCCACTGATGGTGATGATGATGATTCGAAAAATAGGGAAAACGTCCAATACACTAACACTCGACCTTGTCTGTTTGTCTCAGGTGGCTCCTATATCCAACCAGTCGAGGACGGAGGCTACTGTCTGCTCTCCCTTCCTCACCATATACCAGCGTCAGCCGCCTTTGCCAACATCCCTTGGTCTTCCTCTACTACTTGCGCTGCTCAGATAGAAAGCATAACCTCCCAAGGTGTCGTCGTGACAAATCCTGGCGCCTCCCGCTGCTCTGTGGGCGACGGAAGCGACGAAAATGGCGGTATCTCCCCGCATTCTCGGCAGGATTTCTTTGATGTTGATACTCGCCATGATCTCAATAAGCTGGAGGAGGAGGTATTTGGAAGGTTCTTCTTGGGTTGCCGCCTTGTGGACATTTTTGGTGCGGCCAATTTTGAAGTGGTTCAGGGGGTTGGAAGATGGACTGTGGATTTTGTCAGAAAGAGGAGGGTTGAACACAAGAGGTGGTTTGTGAGGGCTGGGATTGCGCATTTGATTTGGTATGCTTTGGCACGGAAGCGGCATTAGGTATTCATTTAGAGTGGTATCAGAGGACGAGTAGACGCATATTTTGGAACATAAAGGCAAAAGCGAGCAAGTTAATGCGAGAAAGTAAAGTGAGGAGATGGAGGGTTTTTAGGGTTAAAACCTTCGTCCTTTCGGTTTCTTATGGTGCGCTCTTACTTATTTACTCCTTTACTCCTTTAATCCTTTACTCCTTTACTCCTTTACTCCTTCACCCAACCCAAAGACTTCTCGACCGCCTTATGCCATTCACTCCACAATTTCGATTTCTCCTCTTCCCCCATATTCGGCTCCCACCTTCTATCTTCTCCCCACATTTTCTTGAGCTCCTCCACCGAGGACCAGACACCAGTTGCGAGGCCGGCTGAGTACGCCGCTCCTAGGGCGGTCGTTTCAGGGATCGTCGGACGGCGCACGGGACATCCAAGAATGTCGCTTTGGAACTGAAAGAATAGTAATAAATCGTTAATATAGAGCGAGAGGAAGGTGAAAAAAAGCAGGTCCATCAAATATCTAACTCCACTTACCTGCATGCAGATACTATTCATGGTCATCCCCCCGTCGACCTGCAACTCTGCATTGAACGTCCCATCCCCTCCGAGATCTTTTCCCATCGCCTCGATAACCTCCCTCGCCTGAAACGCAGCCGCCTCCAGTGCTGCCCTGCAAAGGTGCCCCTTGGTATTAAAGGCCGTCATCCCGACCATTGTCCCACGGGCGTCAGATCGCCATCTCGGGGCAAAGAGGCCAGAGAATGCGGGGACAAAATACATGCCGCCGTTCGATCCTACCTCTGCAGCCAGTGCTTCGGTTTCTGGAGCTGACGAGATGATGCCAAGGTTATCACGGAGCCACTGGACAACTGAACCACAATACTACAATTTCTGAGGAATTAGAAAAGCACGCAAGATTGCAATAATCCGTTATTGTTCTTGAAAATAACACTCACCGCGACAGCCCCCTCCAAGGCATAGACAACCTCCCCTTTCTCACCCAATTTGTATCCCACTGTAGTCAATAAACCGTGCTTGCTCTGCCTGATGTTCCCTGCGGTGTTCATCATTAAGAAGCAACCAGTCCCGTACGTTGATTTCACGTCCCCCTCAGAGAAGCAAGTTTGTCCAAACAATGCAGCCTGTTGGTCTCCCAATATTGCCGCGATCTTGCAGCCCTTGTATTCGCCGTACACCTCGCTGCTACTTTTGATTGCAGGGAGACAAGCGGCAGGGACTCCAAAAGCGGAAAGCAGCTCTGGATCCCAATCCAAAGTCTTAAGATTCATCAGCATCGTCCTCGACGCGTTCGTAACGTCCGTAATGTGGAGGGCTGCAAAGAAGTTGCTGATGTGAGTGTCGCTAAATGTGCGTACAATGCGCCTTTACTCTCACTTTCCACTGCACAATACAAGTGATACTCACCTTTATTGGTCAAGTTGTATACAAGCCAAGAATCGATGGTGCCGAAGCATGCCTCGCCGCTATTGAGCTTCTCTCTAGCTCCTTCAACATTCTCCATGATCCAGATCAACTTGGTAACGCTAAAATAGCTCGCCAAAGGCAGACCACACTGAGGCCTGAATCGATCGGCCCCATTCTCACCCTCGGACTCGAAGCGCTTCGCTATGTCTGCAGTTCGGGTATCGTTCCAAACAATTGCGTTGTTCAGAGGTTCACCAGTAGCCCTGTCCCAAACAACGGTAGTCTCACGTTGATTTGTGATGCCAATCGAAGCAAGATCGCTGATCGATAAGTTGGCAGAAGATAGTGCACCGTCGATGCAGGCCTCAGTATTCTTCCATATTTCCATCGGCTCATGTTCCACAAGGCCAGGGGAGGGAAAGTGCTGCGTGTGCTCCATTTGGTGGGTAGCAACTACACTCCCATCATCTCGGAAAATCATAAACCGCGTGGAGGAAGTTCCCTGATCGATAGCTCCGACATAAGTCATTTTTGTCAGTTTTCCTTTTGTATTTGGCTTTTATTAAAAAGATCTCTCGCCAGAAATTTTTTTTGTTGTTTGTTTGCGAATTAATGAATTAATGAACCCTTAAACTTTAGGACGCTTCGAGCTTGCCCCTCAGATAGCTGTGAGCCTGTCATTCTCGCCTTTTTCAATATAAGAATTTAACCCTTCAATCATTTTCAAAGAGGCAATAAATTTACTTTAGTCACCAAGTAGCGTATTGTTCAATGTATTGTAGTGTGTCTTCTCTGCAGCCCATCTTTTGTTCCATTTCTGTAGGAGAAGACATGAGAGGGACAAGAAGCAAATACCTGCTGCGCCTATGGCAACATAGACGCTAATTCTTTTGGGCATAATGATTTCGTCATTCACCGTGTCTGCTTCATCTTTGCTGTACTCGTAGTTCTCATCTGTATAAACCACCGGCAAGTAAACTTCTGACATTTTCGACCAATCCACAGGAACTGCCAAACACTCACAAAGGTCCGCCAAGTCGAAGAGCTTTTCGACTACTGTTCCGCATACAAAGGTTGGAAGCTGCCAATCAGTGTGGAATGTGTTAACTTGCAGGCGTTTTGCTGCGCGCATTGCGACGCCAGTGTTGGGCTCAAAATCCAAATAAACTTCGTGTATTTCCCTATCTGGGTTCAGTCCAATAACGCCATTTGCAAGCTGGGGATCAGCATCCAAGAAGTGGGCCTTGCTAGCGAAGAGCGGGAAGCCGGCAGCCTTGGTGATGTTCTCCAGACCTGTGAAAGCATTCTGATCATAGTCAGAATTCGGGGCCAAATCGGTATTATCGATCCCATAACGCCTAAGGGGAATGTACCAGTCTTCGACATCTCCCGAGTATCGGAGCTGAACTGACCGATATAAATCGTCTATGTAAACAGGCAGCATTTCATCGTCCAATATTTTCCCCTCCCACCCTGTCTGACTGCCATCTGTCCCTTCAATAACATTCGCACCATTGCCACTAAACATCTTTTCCCACCCATTCTCTCGAGCCTCCTCAGTTGTCCAGTCAAGTTGAAACTGTGCGCAAGTCGGAACGTCGTCCTTTATTCGAGACGAAGTTTTGCTTGTATCAACACAAACAAACTGTGAAGTCATGTTGTTCCTTTGTTGTTGGTTGTTCGTCGGTCAGTATTGGTTGTTAGTGTGAGATAGATGCCTTCATGTTTTCATCCGCAGGCACGAAGAATCAGCAGTAAAGAACAATGCGACTCACCAATACTCTATCTGGCCTAAATTCTTAATATTGTCATAGCCAGTGTATGTGCTTATCTGATTATTGAAAAATAGCGAGTCTTTTTCCGATGTTGTGTTGAAAGCAATGCCGGCAGCGTATGTAGAAAATTGCTCCGCAATAGTCTCGTTAAATTTTGCAAGAAGAGATTTCAAAGCCACCAGTGTTGGGTCCGTGGTTGTTCCCCAGTACAAATCTCGTACCGAGATTTCGTTGAACGGGCCGTAGTTAAGCAACTTTTCCTTGCCCCCGTTTACACATATGCCCGCCTTCACTGCCAAATCGCTGATCTTCGTTTCGTTGATTTTGTTCAAGATATTCTCTTTCTCCCGTTGAGGGATGACATTGGATTGCTGGATAAAGTCGATGATCCCCTGTTGAATCTCGTCTTCACTATTCTTCACCAAAGCTCGCAAACCCATCACTACAAAATTGCTCGTCGTAATTTTTTGTTCTTGTTCGACAGCATCATCCTTCGGCTGTTTGCTCGTCGTAATTTTTGGTTCTTGTTCGACAGCCTCATCCTTCGGCGTATAAAACCACTGTTGGTAGTAATTTACCTTGGTCCTGTCAGCTGAAAAGCTAATGTTGTGCTTATTGTAGAATTCGGCATAGCTCACGGTCTTCACCTCTTCAATCGCCGGCTTTTCGTCCCCACTCAGCACGTTTGCAACGTTGGTAACCGTGAACGGATGCAAATTGTAATTAATTTGCAAGTTGTCTTCATCGTTTGAGGGATAATTAGTCTTCCAGCTGTCAAAGGAATCGTCAAGAACAGATGATACGGTTACGGAATCTTGCACGCCGTTTTTCACGAGTGTACCGATAATTGGCACAGTCGCGCAGGCTAGCAAAGCCGAGAACATTGCTAAAGTCAGTAGGAAGTATTTTGTAGTATTGCATTTTTGAGGTGGTTCAGCGGGAATTAGGAGGAGGCCGCTGTGAGAGGGGTCCCGTCCTCTTTGGCGACTCCCCGAAGAACCCATCTACAAACTACTCTGACGCTAAGTTGTATTTTTGTAAACGGGTGGGTTGGTGGGTGTTTCACTTTAGCAAGAGTTGGTACGGATCCGCAGGAGAAGTGGACAAGACTAAGCGACGCCAAATTTTCTGTCAAGAAATTTATCAAGAAGTTTGATATTTGTATATCAGCGAATCGTCTTAGTCCGAACTTACTCACGGTTCACGGTGCATCATTCCGAATCATGACTCCTGAGCTCCAGAGCTCCAGAGCTCCAGAAGAACATGTTCCTGACTGCATTCAAACTAACTCAGAATGAAGTATTTAAACACAAAAAACGTTTTCTCATGCCGCAAAACATAGTGATTTGAAGGCGGGAATGCCGTGATTTAGCTCTTACATCTCCTTCTGACCCTTCACCATGCAGCCGGTTCTTCTTCTAATCTCTTTTCTCCTCCTCCCCTTGACCTCATGTGTCCACACGGACTTCTACGTGGACTCTTCTGTTCCCTCCTCTTCTTCTTCTCCGTCGTCTTGCAGCGCTTCATCACCCTGTAGATCTATGAAGCTGGCCCTTTCAGCCGTCGATGAAATGCTCCACTCCACCACCGTTTCCGCCTCCTCATCATCAACAGCGACCCTTGATATAACAATAAACGTCGCCCCCGGGATCTACAGTGGAGTCGAAAATGTAAATTTACAGTACTCCAACTATTCCTTCTTCGACAACAGAAGTGCTACCATCGTTGGTCCTGTAGCCACAATAACTGTTCTTGGTTCAGGAATAGGTTCAACTATCTTCGACTGTGGCTGTGACTTCCTCTTTGGATCACCCTGTACTTATCATAATGTCACTCGAGCTTTCACCTTGAACCCTGGGGGAATCAACGCTATTTCTGACTTGCATGTGAGGAACTGTGGATCACTACCAGCTGAGGCTTCTGAGGTGATTCCACCGGCAAGAGGCGAGATGAAAACAAAGGATAGTAGGCCTATCGCAGATTCTTTGAATGTTGGAGGAGCTATTTTGATTGATTCATTCCCGACTTCTCTCGCTTCCCGACAAGCAAGTACAACAACGACGACAACAACGATATCCTACTCAAAAGCGATGAATATCACGAATATCCTCATAACAGGGTCTTTCGCGGACCGTGGTGGTGCCCTTGCGATCCGAGGAACGGCCAACAAAGTCTACATCAAAAACAGTGCCTTCCAGCAAAATCGCGCTCAATATTCTGGCGGGGGGCTCCATTTCGAGACGACTGACGCCATCGACGTCTCCGTTGAGATCGAGGGTGGGGTGAGTATAACTGAATCTGATTTTTATAATAACAGCGTCGTGTATGACACGGGCCATGGAGGTGCGTTGTCAGCTTATGGTGGAAACGATTCTCCGGATAAAGGCGGCGATGACCCCTGGTCCAGACATGCGAAATCGTGGAACAATCGCCTGCATGTGGTATCAACCGTATTTCGCAATAACTCTGCTTTCATGGGAGGAGCCGTTTTCTCCACTGGTGTCACTACGATTGTTGATCCCATCGATACCTCACCCGAGATTACAATCTCAGACGCCTCCAACACTCGACTTGTTTTCGATTATTTTGACCAATGCGAGTTTTTAAACAACAAGGCCATTGCGCAGGGAGGAGCGCAAGCGTATAAATATGTGTACGGCGGTGTTAAAGTGTCCAACTCGCTTTACTATCAGAATATCGCTATTGGAATCAGTGTGTGTCCATACTCCGACGAAACTTGCGGCGGGGCTGGTGGGGCAATTACAGCCGTATATTCTCCTCTGAAATTGTATGGATCTGTCGTTGAGGGTAATGGTGCGTTCAGCACTGCCGAGTTCTTTCCTCGCGGCGGTGCTGTCTTCGCTTTTTACGATACTCACGGCACTAAAGACCCCGAGAATCCCGAATCGAATCTGATGGCTATTGAAGCAAGGGACACTACCTTTCAGTATAATGCGGCTTCTGCTGCCTCTCACGCTTTAGGCGGAGCTGTGTGGGTCAACGGTGGAGGGACAATGTCGAATTGTAAGTTTTACAATAACACGGCCACTTCCTCTCTTCATTTCGGTCAGGATGCCAATGCCGGCGGGGGGCTCTACGTTCAACGCAGTGGAATGACAGAGGGTGATAGTAATGATGGTTATATTGTCTTGTCCAAATCCTCATTCGTTGAGAACAGTGTTGGTCCTGGGGGCTATGGTGGTGGAGTATATGCCAGGGGAGACTCTGTTGTACAAATTGACGATGTGGACTTTGTCGACAACGTAGCAACATCATCGTACAGCATTAAGTCTGCCGGCGGAGGGGTGAGTTTCGTCAGTGGTGTGATGGCTTTCGTTACGGGGACCAACTTTACAAATAACAAGGCTGTCCCCTACCACGATGATAAGGACTTCCAGTATTACGATTTTGGGTACGCGACCGACTCGAAGTTCACCATGCCCCAGCCAGATGGAAAGAGTGGAGAAGGCGGCGCGATGTATTTGGAAGGTTCTAGCGCTATCGTTGAGTCCACTTCTTTCACTGGCAACTACTGTGACAGCGGGTGCACTGACAATGGCGCTCAGGGAGGGGCAGTCTCCATCGTTAGTTACAATGCGGGACCTGACTACACTGACGGGTACAATCAGAACCACACCCAGTCAACCTTTAACAATGTCGATTTTAGTTCGAACGTGGCCAGCAGCAGTGATGGACCTGTCGATGACAAGGCTTCGGGGAGAGGAGGCGCGGTACACGTCGCTTCCGCATCTCCGCTGTTCACTAATTGTCTGTTTTACAATAATAGGGTCGTGGCAGGGGGGAGCAAGGTTTCCCTTGGAGGCGCGGTTAACCTTTACTATGCTTACACGCCCAACGACGCACTCGTTCACGATAAAAATCGGATCCCTGATTTTCAGAATTTCATCCCCGGTCCTCAATTTCATCAGTGCCGCTTCGTGGAGAACAAGGCGCAAGGGCAACAGTTGACACCAGGTGAGACTGCAAATACATTGAGTCTGATGCAGAGCGGTCGCGGCGGCGCAATTGCCTCTACCGCTAGCAAGCCTTATATCACAAACAGCACCTTTCTCGCGAATAGCGCTACAGCGAAGAGAGGGAGTATTCTCCCGTCCATGGGGGGGGCGATCTTTCTTGACTACGATAGCCAAACATATGTGTACGGGACGGAGTTCAAGCTTGATCAGGCGGTTTTTGGGGCTGGTAGCGAGATCGCAAGCTTTGCGACATCGAGATACAAGGAGGGTTTAGACGAGACATTTCGATACAGCGAGTACGTTAATAATGTCAATGTCCCAAAACTCTCTGACGACCCCTCTGATGGTATCAACGACTCCACCCAGCTCAAGCTCGTCTTCTGCAGCTTCGAACCGGTAATATCGCAAGATCATGAAATTCAAATCGATGATATACATTCCATTTGGTCGTCCAAGTCGACTATCCTCGCCTTCGGGGGTACGATACAACTGAAAGAGGGCGAATTTTTCGAGGGTACGAGCATCGTTATAGCAGGGCCGGGAAGCACGAAGCTAATTGGACCCTATGTCGACCAGATTGATTTTGGTGAAGCGCGCTTGTACATATCAGGGGGCATCAAGGACCCTATCGTCGATTTGATATCCTGGAATAGTGAGCTGAATTTTAACAGCGGTGTGATCAACCAGACCTTCGATAACAGCAGCAATTGGGTGTACTCCCCTCCCGCATATCTTAAATCTCTCAAAATGATTAACGGAACTATCAGCTCCTCAACGGGGGTGTACATAGTGGAGGATGCACTCATTTTGGGCGGCACTCTAACCGGACAGGATTTGTTCCACCAGAGGCCCAACGCATCTAACATCATTCCTAATGGACCCGATAATGACAACGAATTTGTCATCCCCACGCTAATTGTGCTTGGAGAGGTGTCATTCGGATCTCCGGACCAGTTCATCCCTACGCCCAACGACGTCATTCCCTCTTCGCCCATTTTTATCAATAATATGGCCGTATTTGTCGAGGGTGAGCTCTTACTCGGCGGACCTGACATATATCTGAATAATTCCGCAACCATTGTTGTGAATACTGAAGGGACTTTGAACGTTCAAGCTCCCACAAAACTCTATAGCCAGGAGCTTCAACCTGCCGATCACTGGTGCTTGCATAACTGGGGCTCAGTTATCCACGGTGATCTGCTGGACCAATTGTCGATCATGTGCAGTTATGCACAGAGTGATGATGGCGTTTTAAATGTAATGCTACCTTCGGTTCGTTACTGGGAGGGGGCTCTGCTTGACGTCCATGGACGTGTAGACATCAACGGGACTCTGAACGTGACTTTTGAACCCGAGACAGTTTTGAACAATGGCGACAAGTGGTTGTTGAGCAGCTTCCGCGGAGCAGGGGAGGGATCCATTCAGAACTATGATATCGTGACCAACTCCCCGTGGAATATAGAGCTTAAGACAGATTTGATTGTGCTAGAAAATGGGGGTTACAACGAGACAATATATCTCAAAAATATTGAGTGTGCAAGTGTGTTAGAATACGGCGACGACAGCAATGCTCCTTGTGACATTTGTTTAAATGCAGGGGCCGGTTGCAGCTGGTGCGGAGCGAAAGGGTGCGTTCCTAAAGATGAAATCGATATTTTTGGAGAGGGTGAATGTAATGTTGATAATTGCTGTCCATCAGAGTGCAACCAGCGAGGAACTTGCAATGCTTTTGATAAAAGCTGTGAATGCGATTGGTTCTACGACAGCGCATCTAACTGCGTTAAATGGAGCCCCACTGCGGTTTTGACGGTCACGGCAAGTGGTGCAGTCATAATTTTTATCGGAGTGAGCATCGGCTATTTGTGGTATCTGACAAAGAAGAAGAGAGAGGTTGTCACAAATGCATTAGATGAGCTGCGCTATGGGTTACTCAACGACGACATTGATGCAGATAATACTGTGAACAAAAATGAAAAGAGCCAGGTCACTAGCGGATATATACAAGATATTGCCCAGCAATTGTTTTTGAAAGATGTGAGCGTGAATTACGACGAGGTGGAGCTGGGTGAGCAGATAGGTGCCGGAACCTATGGGGTTGTTTACAAAGGAATATGGAGGGGAAGTGCGGTTGCTGTGAAAGTCATCAGACCGAATGTTTTGATCGGTATGGGGGAAGCAGAAATCGAGAATTTTAAGGGTGAGGCTTATATTATGAGCAGGCTAAGGCATCCTAATATCGTGCTTATCATGGGAATCAGCATGAGGAACGTTGGGGCTATGGCTGGGCTGGGGGGGTTGGGAGAACGAAGCGTCAGTCAAGGAAGTGGGGGGGGTTTAGGGGGTGGGAGAGGACGAAGCAGGAGCGAAAGTGGAAATAACAATTCCTCACTTTTCGGTGAGGAGAACAGAAACAGCGTTGTTGACAATCTCTACATCATCAGTGAATTCATGGACAAGGGAAGTCTCAGCGACATCATGAAGTTGGTAAGAGAAGAAGAGAGGATGTTAAACGAAAGGGGCGGGTTGAACAGCCGCAGCAGTAGCGGCGGACACAGTGGCACCTTTAGCTCCAATAACGGCAAAAAGAAGACTCACAACGTCATCGGCTGGAATTACGAGATGGTCTTAGCCTGTGCAATACAAGCTGGGAGAGGCATGACCTATTTGCACAGCAATAGCCCGCCAATCTGTCACCGTGACTTGAAATCTAGTAATTTGGTGGTCGATGAACACTGGGTAGTTAAGGTGACAGACTTTGGGACGAGTAGAATGCTCCCTGGAGGTATTGGGAACGAAAAGCTTTGGAGCTCTTCCGAAGGTGCTACAAACAACAGAGCTGATAACGTTAACAGTGATACTCAAAGTAATAATGGCGACAAAATAATGCTTGGTACGACGAGAGAATCAACTTTTGACACGATGATGACTAGTAACGTTGGTACCACCGCCTGGGTTGCACCCGAAATGTTTACCAGCGAAGCGAGGGCAAGGTACAGCTTGAAGGTGGATGTCTACAGCTTCGGTATGGTACTGTGGGAACTGTGGGAAAAGAAGACGCCATTTAGCGAGTTTACGAGCAGGTTCGACATCATGGATGCTGTAAGGGGTGGTAAAAGGCCAGAAATTAGCGATAATTGTCCCAAGGGGTACAGGGACTTAATCCAACGCTGTGTTGCACAGAAGCCTAGCGATCGGCCAAATTTTAACACCATTGTGAAGGAATTGAAGACTGAATTAGCTCATCTGAAGGAGGCCGCAGCATTGTTAGATGCGGCCAACTACCGAGTTGATAATGCGAATTTAAGGAGCAAGAGCTTCGCCAATAATAACCCAAGTGCACAACTTCTTGGGGCTTTGAGAGCTAACAGCAACAGTACTGATTTCGGTGGTGGAGGAGGATCACCTTCCGTCGGAGGATACATCGTTAGTGCGCTGTATGGCAGGGATGATAGCAGAGAGCGACGGAGGGGGTTGATGGATAGCGTCTTGAGTAGCCCAATATTGATTGGCGGCAGCGGGGGTGGAGGGGGCAGGGGAGGGCGAAGCGTCAGGAATGAAGAGCTACAGAGCGTTGATGAGTTCAGCTCAGCAAGTTTCGTACCGACGACTGGAGAGGGACATGGTGGAGGCGATAGGAGGGGAGGGGGGAGGGCGGGCACCAGCGGCTTTCAGCCAGCCAGTTTTTAATATGTTAAAGTGAGGTTTAATTTATGCCTAAAAAAATGCAGAAACTTGTCAAACTTCACACTCATACGATGCCACGGCAATGTCGCTCTCCTTCACCGCTACTCGGATACTGCCTTCAAACTCAATTTCCCCAAGGTACGTTTTTATGTCATTATGTAGCTGCCTTGCCATCCACTCTGTGGTCGTCATTACAGAGGGAAATAACTCGTCGAGATTCTGAAGGTGATATTTCTTACAAATTTTTGCCATCGTTTCTGAAAGCCAGCCAATGTCCACGACCCAATTGTTGGCAGGGTGGAGCTTCTTTGTCAGGAATGTTACGGAGGGTGAGAAAGTGCAGCCATGTACTGCCTGCGCTGCACCAAAAGACGGGTTATTCTTGAATGAATGCGAAATAAGCATCGGGGGACCCTTCATTGTGAGGCTGTGCGGGTAGGTTGTGCCTGTTGCGAGGCAGATGAAGGGGGGGAGGAGAGGGAGGAGGAGGAGGAGGAGGAGGAGGAGAGGGCGGAACATCACAAAGAAGTTAATGTCTGTTTCTGTTAATAGCGGGGTGAAGGGGTGAATTTATGGGATTCAGGAGGATATAGACGAAAAAATTGTAAGAAATTACCATTCAGACAGTGGAGACAGCGGAGGAAGCGACGGTCGCAAAATTCTCAAATTCTCAAAATTCAAAAAAAAATAACCCAGAGGGGAGGCTTTGACAACTATCATGGCATCTCTCACTACCAACTATCATCAGATGAAACGCAGGCTGAAGAAGAACCAATATAACGAACCTTGCTCCCCCGACTTGTCCCTGAAGTCGGCTTCAAATCCACAGATGCAGACTCCCTCTCCTGCTTCTCTCTCCGCCGTCTCGTCTGCAGGCAACGATGAAAATTACTCGATAATGAGTAATGTCAAAGCATTCGCGTCCCCCGAGAAATCTGCATCCCCAGCACCAACCTCAAAGTTAAATGAAAAAATGGCGTTGATTCCTTCTCCCACCCCCAGCACAATGCAACATCACGAGAGGCCATCGCAAGGCCCTCCTACCATTGAGAATATAGAAGAAGAACTAGAGGCACTGTTGTGTGAAATTCGGACGGCCGGTTTGCGCAAGGGGAGGGAGAATTGCTTGATAGATCTTACACATGAAATCCGGCAGGTGAGAATGAGAATATGTAGTTACATGCTTGGCGCAGTTCTGGGAAGAGCGCAGTTCTGCGAAGAACCTACCTGACAAGATTATCTTCGCACACTCGCTCTCTTGAGTGAGTGTGCCGTTCTGTACCTGTTCTTCTGCTTACTCCCTCCTCTCTTGTCTTCGCACACGAAAAGACGATTCGAGTCCACCAGAGAAAGTTTCAGAGTTTGTACAAGGCTTGGGTATTGTTCGCAGAGGAGAGCAACTCGAAAGCAAACCTCTCGCTGACAGCGATTACCAATTTGAAAGCTGATCACGAATTGAAGAGCAATGAACAGCTCCGCAGCCTGCAGAAGCTCTACGATGTCAACGATGGCTTGAAGGATGTCATAGAGAAGCTCAAGTCAGAGTTGAAACACAAGGATGAGGTAAGGTCACCATGTGAAATGCTCGCGCTGCAAAGTGTGGTGTACAAGCAAGCTAATAAATCACTTCTGCAGGCTCGACTGACGCAACAAAGAGCTCACTCTGACCATCTTGCCGCCAAAGATGTGGAGAGCAAGAAATTCGTTGAGAAAGAGGTTGCCAAAATGAAGGCAAAGCTTGCCAAAGAATTTGAACGAAAAGCGGCCAAGTGTGTTGGAAGCGTTGAAAATGAATACAGGTGCGTAAAGTTTGGAGAGACAGCTTGTGTCAGCTTTCATTCCTTCGTCTGCTGACCGAGGCCCAACAACAACAAAACGCACAGAAAGAAAATGAGAATTTTGGACGACAAACTGGATATGCAATCGAAGGAGAAACTTGTGATTCTGGAAGAGATGGCGGACTTGAAGGAAAAGCTTGACTTCCTGAACAAACAAAATATGCAGTTGAAGAAGGACGAAGAAAAGCGACTGAAGGAGGGGGGGGTCAGAGAGATGGAGAATGAGCGCATCATGAGCGGCTGTCTGGAGGAGACCAGAAGGTTGACGATGGAAAACGCACGATTGAAGGAAGAAAATGAGCGAATTATGCGAGAAAAAGAGTTTGAGGTGGCAGAGCAACGAGATCGAAGAAGAACAGAGCTCAGCTCCGTCGAGGGTCGAGTAAAGGAAGTTATGAAAAAAAAGGATGCCGAGATAGCATGCCTAAGGGATGATTTGGAGGAAAGCGGGAAGAGAATCGCAGAGTTTCAGATTATCATGAAGTCACTAAATGAGGGGTTTGAAAGATAATAGGAGGAGGTGGCTGGTAAAAGTGCGTAAACTAGGTTAATGAAGTTTTGTGCGCCACGCCCCCCCCCCCCCCCCCCC
>ERZ651776.2451-NODE-2451-length-20134-cov-4.430623_pt1 | contig 20134 bp, 18 predicted proteins | sample MGYA00514761_ERZ651776 | MGnify/ENA metagenome assembly ERZ651776 | reverse complement strand
CAAAGTGTCGCCGCCGAATAGTTGATACAGCATCAACGAAGGCCGTGACGATTGGTGTGGGTCGGGTGTGGACCAACCGACTCAACGCCGAGCAAACCGAGATTGGCCGGCGAGTACCAGAACCACAGCAATCGACGCGACGGCACAGCCGGCAACCGTCAGTGGAGCCCCGATGTATTCGATCATGAAACCCCAGAACAAGACACCTACGGGAGAGACGAAAGTTCCAATGGTCGTGATTGTGGCTATGTTCACGATCTCATCACCTTCCGCTCCAGACTTTGCTGCCGCGGTGAAAAGAAGTGGTCGGAAGGTGAATCTGCTGGCGCCAAATCCAAAACCGATAATTGTCCACACAACAAGGTCGAAATCAGAGAGTGGAATCAGAGCACTTGCGGCAAACATGATCATGATCCCGGAAGCCCAAATCGCAGCCAAAGAGGCGGCGGCCAGTTCTTGTCGGCGCTTTAAAAGTCTTTTGGTCAGGTAGGGCACGAGAATTCTGCCAGCGGCCACGCCAGCGAGCACCAACCCTGCACCAGACGGCAGTGGTGCGTGATCAAGGTCATTGAGAATCGGAACTATCATCGTGATCAAAGGAGTCACCAAGAGCGTCACGGCCACGGACATCACAGTTACGCGTTGTAATTGCGGACTATTGCGAAGTCGAGAAAAAATATCGTGCATGGGATTTGGATGCGTCCGGACGGGTTTTAGTGATGCAACTGGTCGAACACATATAACGAAAATGACCAGTGGAAGCGTGAGCAGGCCGTTGGCAACAATGCCGATGCCAGGATCGGTTGCGTGGATCAGGTAGCCGCCGATGACAGCACCGAGCATTGCCGCGATTCCAGACACGGCACTTCGTCGCGCAAGTGAAGCGGTAAGCGACGAGGTGTCAATATAGGAGCGAGTGATAGACGGGGTGAGGACCAAGGTGATACCAGACATAATTCCAAAAATGGGCGCCGCGATAAAGAGCACTACAAGACTTGAATCCGTGACCGCTTCTAGAACTCCAACGAATATCCAAGACACCACGACACCAATTTGGGCCGAGGCAAAGACTTTTTGACCGCCCCACTTTGCCGCCATCTGGTTGGTCCAAAGGGCAGCGACACCTGCCGTGAACAGCATGAGCGCAAGGAAAACACCGGTCGTAACACCTCCGTTACCACCTGCTGCGTAAGTCGTTGCCGAGGTCGCACCGAGTTGCCCGATTATTGTCCCGGCAACAGCCAGACCACCGACAAATAGAAAGCCCTCTGACCGTGTCACTGGGTGATTGGTTGACATCTTCGCTGATCCCAGCCTTACCCCTTGTCGTTGTTGCAGCCTTACGAGGAGTTTCTGGGCAAGGGCTTACCGTCCAGGCATGGAAGAATTCAAGCGAACTGCAACCGAAACTGCCCTCGGCCCTCCTGACCTTAGATCAGGCCGTAGCGAAGCAATACGGGATCTCCAAGGTACGGGTGGGCAAGCTCATGTCCCATTGGAGTAACCGTGCTCACACGGTGGTGACTGATTCTCTGCATGAATACACTCTGTCGTTATCGGGTCCTCGAATTGGTGGAGTCTGAGATCTTGGAGGTCACGTCGAAGACCTTCAAACCACTATGAACAGCGCATTGTCCGAAGCCCGTGATGTGAAGATCGAATCCGCATGCGGTCCATCCGCATAAAAGGTTACTTAAGTAAAACTTAGTTGAGGAGACAAACATGCCAACCCCACGTACTGCCAGAGTCATAGCATTCATGCTCGCGTTAAGCGTGGGTCTAGTCGGTTTTGGAGCCCCAGCAACAGCAAGTGAGTTCACAAAGAAAGTGAAGAAGACGGTCACCGTTTACACATCTGCGCAGAAGACATGGGACCGAACGGACACTGACGGTGGCCCTGAAGGTGGATCGGCAGGGGACATCGTTTACTTCAGTGGTCAATACTTTCCAACACTCGCCGCAGCACGATCCATGGAAGGTCCCAAGAAGCACTTCCTGCAAATCATGACTCGAGTGTCAAATGGAACAATCATTGACGGTGAAAATTTTTGGTGGATGGAAAATTCTTCGTTTTTACCCGGTGGTCGCATCGATTATCAAGGCAGTTTCAAGATGCCCAACACCCCCGGTAGTTCACCCGATGCCCGTAAACATATTTTCATGATTATCGGTGGAACCGGAGAATACTTCGGAGCTCGTGGAACGGTCGTTCACACCAAAATTGGTGAGGGACTGGACGCGATTTATAAAAGAGATTTTCGGCTAGCCAAATAACTCGAACACCCTCACATTCATACCAACAACTAGGAGACAAATGAATACACCGACGCGTTCACTGCGATCGATCCTCATCGTGGTAGTAGCCACTCTCACCATGGCTACCGGGATATCAACTGCACACGCGGCGCCGAAAGACAAGCCCAATGTTTTGGTGCTGTTTGTGGAGAACAAGGGTTTGGCGAGGGTAGATTCGAACGAGCCGGGAATTGATCATGGAGATTTGTTCCACCGTGAGCTCGCTATCGCAAAAAGAATCAACGGTCCGGTTATTGGTGTTTCATACTCGCAGGCTGAAGTGATTTCACACCATGCTCCAACAAATGTTGATGTTCGACGAGTCCTCATTCAAAACGTTCTTCCCAAAGGAAAAATGTTTTTCCTGGGAATAACAGAGATTGTCCTTGGGAGCGTTCCTGCCCCCGGCTGGACGGATACGTATGCAATTGTTGGTGGCACCGGACGTTATGCGGGAGCTCGGGGAACGTTGAAGTTGGAACTCCAAGCTGACGAAAAAACGTTTAAATCCACATCGACTTACACCCTCCACTAGCCCCGAGAACTAGCCCTGAGAACTAGCCCTGAGAACTAGGCCCTGGCAGCCAAGGCGGCACCAAGCCGCGATAGTGCTGCGCTGCGTGCTGTCTTGGGAAGCCGGACGCGAATAATGCCAATTTCATCGGATGCGAATGCTTCGGTTAAGGCAGCATCAAGTTCACGTTCGGTTTCCACCAGCCAGCCTGTTCCGGAACCGATGACCGCAACAAGTTTTTCCGCAGCAAGTGCAGGAATCTCGTTGAAGGGGCCTTCAAGGATTGGCCTTTGGGTCCCGAATCCTTGGTTGTCCAAAATAATGAACACCGCAGGAACTCCGTGGAATGCGCAGCTGGCGACTTCAAGACCGGTCATGGAGAATGCTCCGTCACCCACTAAAACAACGGGTCGGCGTCCGGGATCCGCCAGTCCCGCTCCGAGTGCACCGGGGACCGCGTATCCCATGGTTGCGTAATAAGCGCTGCCATGACACCAAGTGGGAACCCGCATGTCAACTGATGCAAATAATGCCTCACCTGGATCGAGCAACAGGCCGTGACGTTGATCAATGTGGGAGGAGATCGCGTCGATGGTTCTCTCAACAGTGAGGGAAGCATCTGTTGCGTGAAAGGGTTCGTGATCGGGAATGGGCTCGTGTGAGATTTCGAGCTGGTTCCCTTGGAGTGCCGAGATAAGCGCTGGAAGGAACGCCCAGAGCGGGACATCTTTATACGTGCGGTAACCCACCGTGACTTCTGAGTCTGAACACAAAACTTCTTTTCTATGATCAAGGTTGGCAGTAAATGCGCCCAATGTTAGGTCCGTTTGCAATACGCCCATGCTGAGAACTACGTCGGCATCTTCGACTCGACGAACAACATGTTCTGGGCTCAACGCACCGAGATAAACGCCTAGCCCCAAGGGTTCGCGCTCAGGGAAAACTCCCCGAGCGAGCGAACTCGTTGCAACGGGAATTCCTGCGGTTGTGGCAAATTTAATGAGATCAGATTCGAGGTGACGCCGCTCAATCATGGCGCCGGCATGGATCACTGCAGTTGATGCTTTGTGTAATTCGGCCATGACATCACGCACAGCCTCTTCTAGTGCAACAGGATCAAGGCGTGGGAGCAACGGCGTGATATTCGATGTAGTGGCATCAATCGCGACACTCACCATGTCTCGGGGTATCTCAATGTAACCGGGGCGCTGCTCGGAGAGCATTGTGCGAATAACGCGGTCAATTTCCTCTGCGGCATTATGAGCAGAGCGCAGAACCGCTTGAGCGCACGTGAGTTCCGCGAACACATTTAATTGCGTGTCAAATGTTTTGACTTTGTGGTGAAGTAGAGGGTCATCTGCTCGCTCGCCAACCCCGGGCGCCCCACTAATAATCAGCAGGGGGACCTGCTCTGCCCAAGCATTAGCCGCGGCGTTTGTAACTTTCAATCCACCAGCACCGTAGGTGACGGCAACAACACCGAATCCGTTGATTCGCGCAAACGTGTCCGCTGCGAAGCCCGCCCCCTGTTCATCGGTAGTAACTAATACGGAGAAATCCTCAGAATTGAGTTCCCCGAATAGCCTAAGAGCAAAGTCACCCACAATCCCAAAGGCGCATTGCGCACCAAGTTCACGCAGACGCGATGCCAAGTGTTCGGGGATAGTCGAGGAGGTAGTCATGGGGAGTGTCTACCAGATCGTCTTCGAGAGATTCACCGTGGAATTACGGTGTTGCCAAGTGTGCTGGGGTGAGTCCAGCGTCAGCGAAAACTAGATGTTTGGTCACCGCAACCACACTTCACCCCACCCGGGCGGCGCAACCGACCATACTGAGGGCGTGAAACAAAGCGCAATGAGCCGATGACGCCAGCGCAGCGACGCATAACCCTCGCCATCTCGGTCATTGTCGGACTTACCTTGCTGGTCGTAACTGGACTGACATTCCTTGTCCAGCCGATGGCGGAGGATCTTGATCTGGCAAATGTCACCGTTGAGCTCGCGCTGGTGGTCCCGGCGATCTCTGCCCTGCTGGTTGTATTCGTAGCGGGAAGGGCCGGTGACTGGTTCGGCGAGCGCAAGACCATCATCGCTGCCGGCATGGTCTTTACCTTGGGCGCTGGGGTACTCGCCACCGCGAGTATCGATCCTGCCGTCATCGTCGGTCTGGCTATGTGCGGAGCAGGATCGGCGGTCATTCAGGTTGTCGCGCTGAGTCTGTTGAAACGGACCATCCCCGACGGGAAGGCTCGTGTTCAGGCATTCACAACCTTCGGGATGGTCTTTCCCGCTGCCTTCCTCGTATTTCCGATCGCAACATCATTCTTTTTGGGTTTCGTGAGCTGGCGCTGGGTGCCAGCGAGCTGGTCGGTCGGTGGTGTGATCATGATTGTGATCGCACTTCGCATACTGGAACACAATCGAACGGGAACTGGATCAGGTGAATGGGCGAGTCCAATTCTTGCGGGCATCGCGCTGGCGACCGGTGGTCGTATGCTCAACGAAATCGGCCGTCAAGAGGGAAACCCGGTCATCGTTGCGATAACGGCGACCTGCTGCATCGTGGCAACGGTGGCCTGCGTGCTCGTTATGAAGCGGGCAAGAAACCCTGGTGTCTCCGTGCGTCCTTTGAGGGGCGCGATGGTGCGTCCGTTGCTGTTCGGAATTGCGATCATCGCCCTCATCCAGATCCTCACCTACATCTCCATTGGCTTGGAGTACTTCTATGACATGTCGCCTCTGGAGGCCTCCCTTGCCATAGCGCCGGCGCAGGTCGGTGCGGTCATTGGCGCCAAGGTAGTCGCCAGTCGGGCCATTCATGTGTGGGGAATTCCTCGATCAGGGCGAGGGCTGCTCCTGATGACCGGGATAGTGATGCTCCTACTCGTTTTTGTCCGGTCAGACACGGCTGTGTGGTACCTCGTACTCGTCGCTACCGCGTTCAGCCTCACGGGCATGGCTGCACTAACAGTCATGAACTTGGACATCATGGGGCGGGCGCCAGAAGGCTCTGCCGGAATCGTGTCGTCATTTCGCACGGCCGCCAGTTCTCTCGGAGGTGCGATGAGCATGCCGGTTCTCGGTGTCGCTGTGCTCTCCAGCGTGTCCATTGCCGGTGGATCCGCGAGCGTTGATGAGACACAGTTAGAAGACCTCGCCGCCGGGTTTAGGTTTGAAGGTGTTGTCGGGTTCGTCATCGCCGTAATCGGCTGGGCGGTCCTGTATGTCTCCTCGCGGAGGGAACGCACGACAATCAGGGTCGGTGTCTCAGCCTGATGGCGGTGGAGTCGACTAACCGCGATGACCTCACGGGAGTGAGATTTCCGACGCTGCGAGTCCGAGGCACTGATCGACTAATCGACACCACTTTGGTCATGGGCGTGGTCAATGCGAGCCCGGAGTCCTTCTCGGATGCAGGGCGCTTCTCCACTCTTGATTCACGACTCGAACTAGCCGCCTCTCTGATCCAGGCGGGAGCCGATGTTCTCGATATCGGCGGCCAGTCAGCGATCACCGGTGTGCCGGAGATAAACGCTGATCTGGAAAACGAGCGAGTGGTTCCGATCGTGGAGTGGATTCGCTCAACGTATCCCGACGTTTTAATCAGCGTTGACACATACAAGCCGCAAGTGGTTGAAGCATCTTTGGCCGCGGGTGCGGACATCATCAACGATGTCAGCGGCCTGCTTTATCCGGAGGTTGCCACCCTGTGCGCAGGCAGTGGTGCTGCGCTCGTGGTGATGCATACGGCCGCGGCGCCGAAAGTGAGAAAACAGGACGCCGATCTTTACCGCGATATCGGGGCCGAGGTGCGCGACTTTTTGACAGTGAAGATGGACGAGGCTGTGGCCCTGGGCGTTCCTCGCGAATCGATCATCCTTGACCCCGGTCCCGATTTTGCAAAAACTCCCCATCAAACGCTGACTCTCCTGCGGGAGATCGCAGGTGTGCGAGAAATGGGACGACCGCTGTTGCTGGCCTTGTCTCGCAAGGACTTCCTCGGTGCGATCACTGGTCGCTCACCAAAAGCCCGAGGAGCGGCCACCGATGCCGCGATCGCTCATTTCGCAACTGTGCCCGGTGGCATAGTGCGAGTGCATGATGTCGCTGCTGCCGTTGACGTGATTGCGACCGTAGAGGCCCTTAACGGACTCCGTGAGATCGCAGTCGACTACGTACTTCCCGACAAGATTCGACATGAGCCCAAGCAAACCTGACGTGAGCGATCCGTGGATCTCCTCCGCCACCGATTGGCCGTTGGACCTGTTGCTCGAACTCAAGGGCGCGACCCGAATCGCGGTGGTGATCCCCGCTCGGAACGAGGAGCGGACTATCGGTGGAGTTGTCAGGTTGATCCTTGACGAGCTCAACACACTCGTCGATGAAGTTGTCGTCATGGACTCACTGTCAACGGATCAGTCGGCAATAATTGCAGCGGAGGCAGGCGCACGTGTCTACTCCGTGGGTGAGGTGCGACCCGACCTGGGGATCCGAGCCGGCAAGGGTGAGGCACTCTGGAAGTCACAGTTCGTAACGAACGCCGACGTCACGGCGTTCATCGATGCTGACCTGACGGAGTGGGGACCGCACTTTCTGCGAGGGGCCATCGGGCCACTGCTTGCCGACCCGCAGGTTCAGTTGTGTCGCGGCTTCTACGACCGCGTCCTCGATGTAGACGGATTGGTCACACTCGAAGGCGGTCGGGTGACCGAGCTAGTCGCTCGGCCATGGCTGGCACTTTTCCGACCAGAGTTGTCCGCAATGGTGCAGCCGCTCGCTGGGGAGTGGGCGATCCGCGGGAACGTGTTTTCCTCACTGTCGATCCCGACTGGTTACGGCGTGGAGATCTCCACCCTGCTTGACGTCCATGCCAGATTCGGAGTTCAGGCAATCGCTCAGGTTGACCTTGGGCGGCGCGCACACCGACACCAGAACATTCACGATCTTGGAGCCATGGCCGTAGAGGTCCTCGCGGCCGCAGATCGGCGCCGCTCCCCCACACGTGTTACGTCGAACCTACAGTCCGCTGACCACACGAATGAAGAAGTACTACCAGCTGAAGTGTTGTTAAGGTCCATGGATGAGGATCGGCAGTGGGCCGTTCGAACTATTCTGACCGACGAACGCCCGCCATTTGACAACATGCACTAGCACCGCAGCTGCTCTTGCAACACAAGAGGCGGATCAATATTCAACAGCGGATCAATGCCTCGAGTAGAGCGCCACCGTTTGGAGCAAATCCCAACTCCACTGAGTCATCACTCAGTTCCCCGAGAAACCGCATGCCTACCCCGCTTGGAAGGCGTCGACCAACAGGACCTACACCGTTGTCGGTGACGCGAAGTCGGTATCTGTTTGGAATGTCAGTCGAACCATCTTCGAGGTCGATATCAACTATGGTTGCGAGCCCGTGACGCACGGAATTGGTCACACACTCCTGCAGCACTATGAACAACACGCTCTGCTGTACTGGCGACAAGTCCACCACTTTATTGGTGAAATTTATGGTTATGACGGGGGACCACTCTTCTTTCAATTTATCCATTTTTTCTGAGAGTGACACGACTTGTTGTTCGAGGAATTCTTGCTTGGCTTCAGAGATAATTCTTTGGATTTTCTCTTCAAGATCAATGGGATCAAACTGGGTGGCTTCCGAATATCCGATGCGCCAACTAACTCGGCTCACTAATACAACAACTCTAGTGTGAAAGTGAACTTAGAATGTTCGCATTGGAACGACGTAGGCGAGGCCAGTTGTACCATAATTGTCGTTCCACACGCCTGTTGCGCGCCAGCTAACGGCCCTATTTGAGGCACTGCCGGGGTCAGAAGTCCATAGATCCAATCCGTCAATGCCCAGCAGGGTTGCTTGCTCTACGGCTGTAGTGACCTCGACTGTGCTTCCAACGAACCAGTCGCTCATACCCCCAGCGGTACTTGCCCGCACACTGCTCAACAATCCCCCTAGACAACTCTTTCTTGACAAATGCGACTGCCACTCACCACTGGACATATCTGGCCCCCACGCTTCTAAATAGTTATTCGCTGGTGAGCACAATTGTCCATAAGAGACTGCTCCCGCCTCAAGAGTGGTGCATTCATCCCTCAGAGACTCACCACAAGGAAAGCCTTTGGTATCCACGTAAATGATTGTGCCGCCACCTGGACCTATGTCTCCAACCTGGCACTCACCACCTTCAGCACAGGCCGTTTCTTCGACGGTTGCCTCGACGGTTGCCTCGACGGTTGCCTCGACGGTTGCCTCGACGGTTTCCTCGACGGTTGCCTCGACGGTTGCCTCGATCGTTGCCTCGACGGTTGCACTGGCAGAGGGACTGGCAGTGGGACTGGCAGTGGGACTGGGATCTGAGGTCGTGGTTCCCGCACGATCACCGGTCGGGATCACTCCGGCAAGGATCACACCAGCGACCAGCACCAGGGCAAGTCCACCCCAAATAATCATGTTGCGGCTGCGGTGATTCGAACGTGTCGAACCAACAGGCTCATCAGGGCCCATGCCCGTACCTGCTGGTGCCTCAGACATACCCAATCCCCTCATAAAACGTCGATACGTCAAGAAGGTAACCCTTAACTAATCACCGCACTACCGTATTTCCACGGTAGTTTCCCCAAGCCTGGTTATCAACAACTTCGGGGTACAAATCGGGGTACATATATATGTGAGCCGGTTCACGTTGTGGGTGATTTTCCCAACGCTGGATCCTTGGCACGGCTCACTGAACTGGCCATGGACGAATTAGATGCCGCCATTTTTGGGACCCCCGCAAACGATATCGACCCCAAGCGAACTGGAAATGAGACTGCCCTTGGCCTCCTGACCTTCGATCAGGTCATAGGACGCAATCCCGTGAAGAAACGTGGAGCCGCCTCGGGTGCGGTGTTTCACGACATATTTATAGGGTGTCTCGAGACATACTTATAGGTCCATTTGGGGTGTTTGGCCTTGGCTTGGGCCATAAAGATGAACCGATGGCGACACGCGGGTCGGACAGCGCGAATTCAGACGCAGTTTTCCAACGATGACACATGCCTTGACTACCTTGATTGGCTGACTATCAGGTCCACAGTCGGTCGACTGGAATGACAAAAATCCGATCGTCAAAGTTGTAGGACCTTTGGCCAAGGTACAGCACCGCGCCACCCAGGAAGGCCTCGCCAAGTTTGTCGCGAAGGTGACTTATTGACCGCAGTTCTTGCCCAGCGACACGAGTTCCAGCCTTGATTTCAATCGCGACCACACAGCCATCATCTCGTTCAAGAACGAAGTCGACCTCGTTGTCATCACGCGTTCGCCAGTGGCCAAGAGAGTGTGCGTCTGGCAGCCAAGAGGCCTGCTTCCTCAGCTCACCCACCACGAATGTCTCCAGCAGGTGCCCGAACTCGGTGAGCGCTGGTGCATCACGGCGAGCCAACTTTGTGGCCGTCAGGCGCATCTGTTGAGCCGCCACGGCCGAATCCATCATGTGCACCTTCGGTAGCCGAGCTGTTCTCGCGCTGAGTGTCCTTCCCCATGCAGGCAAGCGATAGAGCAAGAACACCTGCTCCAGAAGTGAAACGTATCGCGCCGCCGTGTTCTTTTCTAGGCCAATATCCTTGGCCGCCTTCTCCACGTTGAGGACGTGGGCGGTCTGGGCTGCCAGCCTTGCCAGCAAGTCAGGCAAAAGCGCACCGTGACGGATCGCTGAAAGCTCCACTACATCTCGTGCCAGGGTCAACGAGACGTAGTTCTTCAACCATCGGTTGCGTGCTGCGTCGCTGGATGCAGCAAGTGCGAGCGGGAATCCACCCGCGACGATTCGGTTGAGGTAGTCCTCACGCGTCGTGGAAGAAAGTTCGGGGGAAACGCACGCATGCGGATCGGAGAGGAAACGCTCAAGCCAGTCCTCGTACACCCCGTCGATCTCACCTTGAGACAGGGGCAGAACCTCAAGCCGGTCCAGGCGGCCGGTCAGGGCCTGCGCTGCCCCCGGCAAAGATTCGTGGCTTGCCGAACCGGTCAACACGAATCGACCTGGGGTTGTCCCTCTGTTGAGTTCAGCCTTTATCGCGTCAAGGACCAGTGGCGCCTTCTGGTACTCATCGATACAGACGAGTTGGTCACCTGCGATTTGAGTAGCGGGGTCAGCCAGCATCGCTGTCAAAGTCGCCGGGTCATCTAGATCAATGACACGCCCACCACGCTTTCTTGCGATCTCGCTCAGTAACGTCGATTTACCAACCGAGCGAGGGCCCTCCAAAATAACTACTGGATCGTCCAACATGTGTTCCAAGGCGACATCCAGGATTCGTCGACTTTTCATGCCCGCGAACTGTGTCACCATACATCCAATCTAGCACGAATGCGACTTTTGGAGGGACTTGGATGCGACTTTTGGAGGGACTTGGATGCGACATTTGGGGGAGTCGATCAGGCCCGATGACGTAGACAAGGAAAGGGGTTAACGATGTCCCGGGACTTGACACGGAGCCGCCTCGGAGATTCGAACTCCGGACCTAGGCATTACGAGTGCGTTAGGACTGTGCGGAGAATCAAGGAATGGTTCTAAACCGTGAGGCACATAGAGGTAACTAGTGTCAGGTTATGGCAGGGATTGTCATGGAGAATGTACGCATTCGACAAGTCAGGGAACGAGACCAAGGCTTCGTGTCTGCGATTTTAAGCCCTAAACTGGGAGGGCGATAGCCGCCCAGCTCACAGCACTGATGGTATTGGTACGTGGGCGTGGGATGTGCTTTTCGGCGGCGAAGGGAGCCCCACCTGTATGCGGATATCAATTTCATTTAACTCCAGTGCATCAATGAAGATGCTAGTGGGTCCGAGGATGTTGGGAATCGGTGTTCTGGCGGGGTTTTTGGCGTGACGGGCGAGGGCGCTGTGGGAGTGCCCCCGGTTTGGTTGACAGTTTGACCTGCCCCAGAGATGTTTCTCCACACGAAACGTCACAGTGCTGCTACAGGCTGACGTTGTGACTCCTTTTACTCTTGCACTATCCGTTAATGACCTCATCTGGGTACGCAAACTCACCGTCAACGGATTCAATCTGACCGAAGTTGTCGAAGGCGAATTTGACCTCAGGTTGGGATGGGTCAAAAGTCTCTATCCAATCGCAATTGGTGAAGTAGCTCCCGTCAATTACCTTCTCTTGACTGACTAGCCCTCGCTTGATCATCAATAAAATTCCCGCTGTTTGAAGATACGTGTTCGACGCCATCGTCATTCCAGGGTCACCTTGAAGGTCGAGCTGTGCACGCTCAAGGATCCGCTGCTCATAGTCATCGCGGCCATCTTGTTGCGCCTGCATGAACAGGCTGAAGTAGTCCGCGGTTCCTTCGGCGAACCACCGAAGATCGTCCATGCTGTCCTCGGCGCGATTCAAGATGGGAGCACATTGGCGCAGCAGATAGTTCGACAATCCGTGGTATGCCTCGTGGAAGAAAATATGTCGCGCAGTCTCTTTGTCCTGGTTATCTGTCCAAGCCAGGATTGCCGATCGGGACTTCAGACAAGGATCTGGTGCAGTAGCAACATCGGCTCCACCTCTGATCCAGCGCTCAACTCGCTGCGCCCCTTCATCAAATCCACCGATCTCTTCTGGTTCACAACCTTGTAGTCCAGATTGCCAGTCCGCAAAAAAGGCTACTACCTCGTCGATTTCAGAATCGTCGAGAACAGCAGCGTGCTCCCTAAAGGGATCGCCATCGAACGCTGATGGGTCGGGCTCATCGTCGAGTGCACTTCCAACCGGCCACAAGAGTCCCATAAAGTCAGTTGGCGGGTCGACCATTTCGCCAACAGCCGCCTCTAACCAGCCCAAGAGTTCATCAGATGCGATCCCCTTGGCAAAACTTTTGGCCACCCTGGTGGGTTCACGGTCAACAATGGGGGTAGACGACTCTGCCGGATCGGGCGCATTCGCTGCGGAGGGTGTCTCACTCTGAGTGGCAACTGAGTCCGGCACGGCGTTATCGGAGGCATTGTCACTACCCGAATCGCCTGCACCTCCGCACGCAGCGAGGGTCATGGACAAGGCACCAGCGACTGCTACGACGGTAAGGGCCCTTTGACGTTTTGCTCGATTAAACACGAGATGCAACATAACACCAATGCTGGGCCAGCTCGGCGTGCAACTGTGGTTCCTCCGACGTTTCCAACATTCCCGCCTTTCATCCAGACAGGTGTTGCAACGTTCACTAGAACCTAGGACTTATTCTTCACCCCCCAGGGGGGCGTCACCCCCAGAGTCACCCTGTGCGGTGACCCTATGCGGGACACACATTGCAGGGTGACCGACGGCAATTTTGGAGGTTAAAGAGGCTTTAACAAGCGAGACGCCAAGCGAATCCCCAGCGGTTGCATGTTTTCCTGGGTTAGGTGATTTTGTATGTGCGCTTGACCTTCATCGGCTGCCAATTTCCTGCAGAGTCGGCAGGAGCAGTCCCTACCACCGTGCAGGTCCCTCTACTTTTCAACTGAACATTGACTGCTTTGCCTTTGCCTTTTGCAAGTACACAGGATTTCTCATTTCCCTGCGTTATTTTCCACTTAATCGGCTGTCCGGCATTAGTTCCATGTCGATTTGCCGTCTGCAGGTGAACTACTTGGTCTGACCCCATCTTTCCTGATGCCCGCGGTGCGAGTAAAGGCAGCTGGTTCCCAAGCGTAGCCACGACGTTGTACTTGACCTGCTGAGAGGAAGGAAGAAAACCGTTACCGCCGGCGGCATCTACGGATAGTGCACAAGTTTGACCTGGGGCGAAGTTGACCAATAAGGTCTGCCCGCTCACAACACATTGGCCCTCGACTGCAAACGGGCCATTTATCACTCCACCGGAAGGGGACGAAGCTTGAAAATTGATTCTGGAGCCGAACGGCGCATAATAGGTACCGCCATTAACCCAGTTTATTGGCTGGCCATCATTTAAGGTTCCAACCACAGATATTACGTCCGGTTGACCCACCGCTTGCGAATATGTCATCTGGCTACTGAGAGAATTTTCACCCTCGGAATAGACAAAGACTTCTTCACCAAACGCCAAATTAAACCCACCATCGTCAGGTAACGTTCCTCCCTGGTTCCACACCACACCATCAGTTGACCACAAGCTTGAATTATTTTCAGTACTAAAGCCCACAAAGCGACCTGACCCAAATGTCAGCGAAGGTATAAAGACTGATCCTCCTGGTTGCCATGTTTGTCCATCAATTGACCAAGCCGTCTGACTCGAGAACGCGGCACCCGCTACAAAACGACCATTTCCGAAGGCGATGACATCGGCAAAGCGTTCAATGCCCAGCGGATCTGTTGATTGCCATTGAGTTCCATCAGGAGATGAGATGGCGGAGTCACCAACTGCCACGAATACTCCATTGCCGAACGCGATTGAGTCGTAGTCACTCACGCCGTCTGAGGTAGGAGGTAAAGGTGCTGCCGTCCACACTGTTCCATCAACACTCCACATAGACACCGTGTTGGCGTCATTACTGCCCTCGCTCGGGACCGCGACGAACCTACCGTTTCCGTAGGTGATAAAACTCCAATCGTCCGCGGTGGGGGCGGGTCCTCCTGCATTCCAGGTGCGACCGCCATCATCGGACCACATGGTTGCAGTCGAATTTTCCGCCACAGCGACGAAACGTCCACCACCGTAAGCAAGAGATCCGCTAAAGCGGTCTTCAACGGTGGTTGCATTTCCCCCCGCATACCACGAAATACCGTCGGGTGAAAACGCAGTCGCATCTGACTCGCTTGCGAGGGCCACAAAATTCCCGTCACCGTATGCAATTGGTCCCCACATCTCTGCGCTCGGCATTGGAGTTTGGAACCACGCGTCACCCCCCGCTGCCGCAGCCGAAGGGGCAACAGCCAAACCAAGACCACCGGCCAACAAGACCACGGATGCACCAATAGAGACAAAGCGTTTCATATAAATCCTTCTTTTGACAAAGTGATTGGTATTAGCCGGTCACGAACCTTCGTTTTTAAGCCTAGCGCTTAGGCCATTATTCCTAGAAGTAGTTGTGTTAGCCAATCGACTAAAGTCGTTCAAGGAAGCCAGCAACGTGGAGCAGCCTTGGAGATTCGAACTGGCGGACCTACGCATTACGAGTGCGTTGACCAACCTCCCAAAGAAGAGGAATACACCTAAATTTTGTCGTCTACGGACTTGTCTTGACAAGAAGCTTGTACTAGTGTGGGTGAATGAAGATGCAGATCAAACGTCTTGCCATTGGTTGTGTTGTGGCGATGGTGGCGTCGTCTTTGCTGGCTTCGCCGTCGGCAGCAAAGAACCCTTCGGTCGCTCCTTCCGTAATTAATGGGCAATCTGGTCACCCCTGGAACGGGGCATCAGTGTATTTGGAGATTGATACCGCCGGCAATGGCAGCGCGTGTACTGGCGGCCTGTGGAAACCACAGGTAATCGTGACTGCAGCCCATTGCGTCATGGAGACAGTTAGTTCCCCCATCGTGGCAACTTCGGATGTCACGGTTTGGCCGCCGGGCGCCAATATTGAGGCCGCCGGGCCGGCTGATGTGCAAGTTACTTCAATCGTTGCCGACTGGAATAATAATGAGAATGGCACAGAGAGAGATATCGCCTTTCTTACGCTTAGTGCGCCAATCGGATCTACTCCTATTTCACGTTTGGCAAGCGAAAGGGAGGTAGCGGATCTGATTCGGTCGAAAGCGACGCTCACGTATATCGGATATGGATCGACCGTGCCACGAAATGATCCGATTCAAAGTTTCACCCCAATTCCTTTGTGGCTGACGCAGCCCTTGACTGATGAATTTGCCTACGATAATATTGAGAGTGGAAGTTTCACGATGTTAGGTGATGGAATCACGTCAACGTGCGCGGGCGATAGCGGCGGTCCTTTACTGTACGAAGCTTCGGGCGAAGTTCTCCTAGTCGGTCCCTTGTCTGGCGGTACAGGACTCCCTTGTGAGGCTGAGGATGTTACTGCATATGATAACGCAACAACGGCAGCAGCTTTCTTGAATCTTGCCAATCAAGCACTCGCCACCGTGAATTTACCCCCTGAGGCACTACCGACTCCTCGCCTTGCGCTCTCTAAACCTGATCGCGAGTACGGGACAAAAGTTGTGAAGTCAAATATTAATGAACAAGGTCTGATGACTGCTTCGATTCGTACCCGGCTCAAGAAGGGCAGCCCGATTTGGGTTGAGGTTTTAACCTGTGACGACGAGGACTGTGACGATTGGACCACTATCTCTGAGAAAAAATTTCGGGTAAAGAAAAAAGGTCGAGTATCGTTCACTACTTCCGTTGCAGCGGACCAATTCGTTTACGTCTGGGATAAAAAGAACAGAGCTCTCGTATCATGGTTGACCGCAACAGATTAGGTATGCCGAAGCAATTAGTTGAGAGTGACCGAAAGATTTCTTGTGCCTGGGCTGGAGTTGGATAGGAAGATTGGGTACCTTTTTTCGTGACACTCTCGGACGCGCACGCGCAGCCCAAGGCGAGTGCGTTAGGACCATGAGCAGAATCAAGGATTGGTTCCGATTCGAGTAGCACCCAGACACCTGTGGTGTCACCCTGATGTACCCCGTCGCAAAGAGAATGTTCGCAAAATGTTCGCACTTTTCTAAACTTAAGTCCCTAACTTGACCCGGGGGTTGTTAACAACCGACCCCGGGTACATATATATAAAACCCTGTTAGGAATATCGGTGATACTTTTTCGGCCCCAATAGGGCACAAACAATAAGGAAATTTCAGTCAATGGGAACATTTTGCAAGACAGGAAATGCAGGCCCAATGGCTAATGTCTCATGCACCCGCGCGCGTCCACAGTCACAGCCTGCCGCAGCGTTTGCTTCAGCCGTAACGATCCGTGTCGCAAATAGTTCGGTAGGCGATCCAATTGTCCATGGCCTTATCGTCTGCATCGGTTGTATTAGCTAGTTCGCGAAAGATTGATTTGAGGTCAGGATCATTCATTTGTGGCCAAATGCGAGCCCAGGTCTTGAGCGCTTCGTCAAACCACTCTTGGGTCCTTATTTCAATTCCATTATCTCTGGTGTACTCATTCTGCTTCGTGATCTCGTTATCAACAGTTACACAATCCTGACCTAGGGATACGACTTCACTTTTTTCGATAGCACTTTCTTTAGCATTACTCGCCACCGTGGACGAAGCATCATTACTCGCCACCGTGGACGAAGCATCATCACTCGTCGTGCATCCTGTGATTGCCGTCAGTGTTAGACCGATTACGGCAACGAGGCCAATGACTCGAAGCATGAGCGCACCATACTCGACCAACTGTTGTTGTGTGAATCGTCTGGAAAACATCATTCAGATCCGATCGACAGCGCTTGCACTCGATGGCGGCTGCACGGACTGTCGTAAGGGGCAATACAAACGGTCTACACGAGAGCACCTACACATTACGAGTGTGTTTGGAGCATCAAGAATTGGCTTTAAACCGTGATACACATAAAGGTATCTAGTGTCTGTGCACGGCATGCGGTGGATCCGACTCTGTCGAGAACAGCCGCGAGGGATTCTCTGTGTCGGTGACTGATCATTTGCCGACAGGTCGGTGTTAAAAATGGAACATAGCCAACTTTTGCGGAGCCAAAAGCTGTCGAGGGGTTCCAGGTTTCTCAGTGGACTCGCCGATAAAAGGGGTCTTTGCCCCCAACATTCACGCACTTCGCGGCCGCTTCAGAGTAGGAGCACGCGCCTATATTTGTGCAATTGGATGTAAAAGCTGGCTAAATCGATAAAATTCATGCTTATGGATGTAGAAACGACAAACAAAAGCGCTTTACGTACTAACCCAACTCAGGGGGTCCTCGCTCTTGCCGCCGCTTTTCTCCTTGGAATATCCGCTGTTCTGACGGCATGGTCGGCTTACCGGGAAGCTACAGCCAGCGATCAGGTGCTTCGAAGTTACGCCCAAATGCAGGAGCGGATCTCTTATGCTAATGACAGGTACAGCCTGGCGAACTCGGCCGCCGCTTATGAAAGCTCGCTCTTTTTGCAATTTGCCATCGAAGCCGGAACCGACAATATTGATGCAGCCGAATACTTACTCACTGTTATGGACGAGGCCCTTTATGACGCGGTGATCTGGTGGTCGGACATACCAGACGACGTTCTTCCACCCACACCATTCACAGACGACAACCCCTACGTCCCTGATCTTTATAGTGAGCAGCTAATCGGCGAGGGCGACGCTTTTACTGATGAGGCGGAAAACCTGCGTCTCATAGCCGAAGAAGCAGAAGCTACAAGTGACCGCTACAACCTCGCAAACGTTTTCTTCGCGGTTGTCCTCTTCATCGCCGGCCTTACGACAATTGTGCAACGCCGTTCTATACAAGTCGCATTCTTATCTATCAGCGTTCTCGGATTAATCAGCGGTCTCGTTCTCTTGATTCTCACTCCCGGCTGGGCATCGTTGGGCTAGGCAGCTCCCGACAATGCGCGGATCTGGCGCGACACTCCCGTTTCGTGGCGCTGGCAATCTAAGGACCTATATTTTATTGTGCAACAACATTTACACGGTCGTTCGTTTATGTAATCATTTCCTGATGGACCCGAATCAGGCGAATTTTTTCTTGTCCCGGCGAACTCTTCTGAAGCTTGGGACGGCAGCGGTGGGCGCTAGTGTCATGGGCCTTGGTAATCCTTCATTCGGACTGGCATCTCCAGGTCGCGTTCCTCAACCATCCGGATGGCTTGTCGGTCGTTGGCGCACCGATCCGTGGGCAAGAGGTGCTTATGCAGCGCTCCCAGCTGGCGTGCCGCAGAAAGTTCGTTGGCAAATCGCGGAACGCATCATCGAGCGTCGGGTTGCAATTGCGGGTGAGTTTTGTGACTGGGCATATCCAGGAACCGTGCAAGGGGCCTTGCGGTCCGGGCGTCAGGCGGCAACGTTGCTCGACGAGGACGGTGTGGGAGTTTCTGGACGTCGAGCTCTCGTTGTGGGAGCAGGGGTAGCCGGACTCGGAGCAGCAACAAAATTACGTGACCAAGGCGCAGAAGTGACAATTCTTGAGGCTCGCGACCGGGTAGGTGGTCGTATTCACACCGATTTGTCCTGGGGCACCCCAATTGAGTTGGGCGCAACTTGGATTCACGGTGTAAGCAAAAATCCCATGGTTCCGATCACTCGCTCGGCCGGATTGACACTTGCACCTTCCGACTATTCCTTCGATACTCGCAGCATTGAGACTGGAACCTACGCGCCCACGGCGCTCAAGGTGCGGGCAGACCTGTACGACTATTTGTCAGAAATTGAAGACGCTGACCCTGCCTTGCGATGGTCCGTGGCGGAATGGCTCCGTAAGGAAAAGTGGGATGCCACAGAGCCAGAGAAATCATGGGCCCTCAACACTCTGATCACTCAAGAGTACTCCGTCGATGCCGATGTGCTCGGTACGCACGCTTATCTGGAGGGCAAAGATGATCGAGGTGGTGACGCCTTCGTGCTGGGGGGGTTTCAACGCGCACCCGAGACTTTGGCTAATGACCTCGACGTGCGTCTTAATAGCGCGGTCGACCTTGTGTCTGCAAACAAGCGCGGTGTGGTCGTTCGTGAGTCGAACGGGAAACTGTGGAAGGCCGACATAGTTGTTGTTGCAGTTCCCCACGCACTTCTGAAAGCAGGTTCACCCCGTATCACTGATCTACCGAAAAAGACTCGACGAGCGGTGGCCCAACTCAGGACTGGGAATCTTGAGCGAGTGGTGTTGCGATTCGAAGAACAGTGGTGGAAGTCGTTTGACGTGACTGCTCAAGGTATTGGTCTCGTGGGGGCACGATGGTCGGAATGGTACGACGTCTCAGCCAACACCGGTGTACCAACGCTGCTCGGATTCTGCGGAGGGCGTGCAGCTGAGGGCATGCCAGCTTCCGATCAGGCTGCCGCATCGGAAGCCATGAACGAACTGTCGCGAGGGTTTGCCCGTTAGATCACCCACGTACGTTCCTCAAAGAAGAAAATTTTCATTCCCCGCGCACAGCTAGCTCTCTTGCGTGGCACCGTATTGAGCAGGATGTGAGTGTCAGTCAATTTGCATTGATATTCTGGCGCTTGGGCTAGCGGAGTGGTTTCCCAAATTTATAACAGGGTGAACGCCCTAGCGGAACGCATGGACACTGCGGCCTCCGACAGCCTTTCAGCCACAAATGGTTACTCAGTGTTTCCTTTGAAGCCTGCGGTGGGCTAAGTCAATCTGCCCAGTCAAGGGATAAACCGTCCAATACAAGGCTTGTCCCGTGGAGCCGCCTCGGAGATTCGAACTCCGGACCTACGCATTACGAGT
>ERZ651776.2445-NODE-2445-length-20156-cov-4.465511_pt1 | contig 20156 bp, 19 predicted proteins | sample MGYA00514761_ERZ651776 | MGnify/ENA metagenome assembly ERZ651776 | reverse complement strand
AAAAAAAAAAAAAAAAAAATCGACAGAACTCACCTATCCTTCTCAGCCCCCAAAGTACGAAGGCACATCTGGGTCAAAGCAAGGCTTGCACATGGAGGCTCCTTCAGAATCATCGCTAGACGCAATGCATTCTGGGCCATACGGGCGCGTTGCAGGCGGTGCTTCTTCACGTCTTCTTGTTCGTCCTCGCCCAGAGTCATTTTCGTATCATTAAAAACCTCAGAGGGACCCCTGTCCTCATCCCCTTGGATCTCTGAAAACAACAGCTGAGCCAACTCAACTTTTTGTTCCTTTCGGGTCTTGTCCTACGGAAATACAAAATACAAAAGACAAAAGTGTCGGTAGGAGTGTTAGTGTTAGAGTGGGGATGAGTGCGATTTTTTTCCCTAAGCGCTGCTGAAAATCCTGCCAAAGTTTTGTTTTATCTTACCTTCAAACCGCCGTTGAACACCCTCGGCAAGGTGTCCTCGTCTTTCGCTGCGAAATAAACCTCGTCCCCCTTCTTACGCCGAATGACCATATCATCCAAATCGATGAGCAGCGAAAGGTCCGCAACTCCACCATCATCAAAACCGTCAGCTTCCAGGCACTGATGGCTATCCCCAGCAATGTTGGGCTTGTCTGTCAGTTTTAACGACCCTACGTCCAACTCCAGTGCGGTGGGTGGGACGGTTCCAGCAGGAATGTGGGTGCCTTTCTTGCTAGACGAGCCTTTCTTGCCCTTGCCCATGGTTAAGGAGAGGGTTGTAAAGATGAGTGGTTGTTTGCTGGCGTCACTATTCAGGTCAAAAATGTCTTTATAGGGGCCACAAAACGACAATCCTTTCATGTCGTCGTTTCGTCGGAAAAAATTTTCCATGTTAAATAACGTTGTTCAATTTCTTTCGTAAATTTTTTACTTTTTAGGAAGATAATCGGGATCTTGATTCTCCCTTTCGTCTTGAACTTTAACGATACCCTCACACCAAAAGAAGCCCTCCAAAAACCTCATCAACCACCGTTCATTTGTCGATGAGTGAATGGACTACAGTAACGACAAAGAAACGAGGCGGGAATGGGGCAAGATCAGCAACTTGTACAAATAAATATACGCGGCAAGGGAAGCCGAAAAAAAAAGGAAAACAAATAAGCAGCGACAGTCTCCAGAGTACACCAAAGGCAGCGACAGAAGAGAATGTCTCATCTTTGGTCTCACGACTGCACGCAATGAAATCGTTGATGGCGGAAACGAAAGTATTCGAGAACATCTTGACAGCGCTGAATTCTTCTACGTCTGAGTTGCAGCCTGTGATGATCCTGTACGGCGTAGGAAAATTCGATAACCTTCTCGACAATCTCCCTACCAATATTAGTGGCGGGTTGGGAAATGAAATGAATGGAGCCAAGCAATTGGGTGTCGCATTAGAACTGGTTGAAAGGCTGGGTGTACAGCGAGGTAAGGTCTCAATTGCAGGCAGTAGAACGCGACGCGCTTTAAGAAACAGCTAATAACAAAATCTCGACAGCTTTTTACTATGACCCTGTTCAGACCCAGCTTGAAGTTGAAGCGCTCACTTCTCCAGAGCTGTTAGAGAATAAAACTTCTGTCACTGTTCTGAATGAAAACAAACACGGATTACAGGATTTCACTGGGCTTGCGAACAGCAACAGCTACATCTTGTTTATGCCCCACTGCCCGGGGTCTCTCTACTCAAATGTGCTGTTCTCAAATTGGAATAATTCTACTCTCGAAAAGACTCAAATAATTGGGAATTCGTTCCGTGAATACAATGACTCGCTTGATAGTACTGTTCGTGGACAGGGCGATGATAACTGCGTTTTAAAGATTGTGAACGGTGGGGCAGTGAGGGAGAGATCAATCCAGGTGGGAGGAGATGATAGGGTTTTTAACAATACTGTGGTCATTGGTTTTGTTTTCATCGATGATGATGGGCGCGAATTAGAATTAGTTGATGATCTTGAGAGGATAGAAAGCAATGAGGCTAAGCCAATTGTGCGCCCAAAGGAGGCAATTGCTCGAGGGGGTGGTGGTGAGGATGAAATGCTGTAAAGAAAACGCGTTGAATGATGAGTGTAGAAACCCAAGAAACTAGGATGGAGAAAAATATATGTGTTTGCCTTCGCTTTAAATGTCTCTACTACTTCTCTACTGTCAACCCTGTCATTTCTTTTTGAACACAACAAGAAGGTTATTCTTCGGCATTTCGACTCGATGGGCGAGTGTAAGCCCTCTCTCCTCGGCAGAGGCAATCACCTCTCGAAGATTTCGCACTCCCCATTGTTCATCTCGACACCTGAGGTGCTCGCTGAAGAGCAAATTCGATTCAACAACATTGTCATCCTCAAGAAAGGGACCATACACACAGAGCGCTCCCGTCGATTTGAGGAGTTTCGCTGCCGTAGTCAAAACTCCAAGTGTGCAAGACCAAGGCGAAATGTGCAAGACATTGCAGAGATATATTAAATCTGTGTTATTTTTACCGCCAACAAGGGCAGCAAAGTCATCCCCAACTCCTTCCTCCGCAATCATAAGATCCAATGATTCTCTCGCGATTGCACAATCACATTCTTTCAGTATACGATCGCATGCTAATCGGCTCGATTGGTCAGGATCTGTCGGGTGCCAGGATGTTATCTCGTACCCGGCATCCATGAAGGCATCAGAGAGGTAAAGGCAGTGTACGCCTGTTCCTGCCCCGATCTCAACCACATTCAAATTCTTCTTTCCTACAGAAAAAAGGTTATTGTCAAGGAATGCAGACGCGATCGGATGTTTGTTACGGTGGCAAGCAGGCTCGTCCATACTAGTTGCTGTTGCCATGGCCCGGCGAGATAGATGACGAGATGAAAGGGAAAGAGAGTTCCAGAGTGTTGAAGCAATCAGTCGCATTAATGCGTTAGATTTAGAGGTGTGTCATTGCGAAAATAAATGAAGATTTCTCGTCTTGCAGATAAAACAGCATTTTGTATAGTTAGTTAGCCAATAATGCAGGGTGAGTACAAGTTCCCGGGAGTTCTCACCGTTGAACTGGATTTTTCTCTCACCGCACCATCATCAACCCAATTATTCTCCTCCATCACCGTCCCCACCCTCCCCTCCCTCCCCCTCCCTCCTCTCCCCAAATTGATGGTAACCAACCTGTGGCTCTCTTCCTCTCCCTCGACGAACCGTTTCTCTAGCCACAAAACAGCCGATGCACAAGATCGTTATGCTGGGGGACAGGTGAGTGGGAAAACAAGACTGTGCGCGTGGGGGTGGACTTGTTTCAAAATAATCATGTGTAACTCACACGGTCCCCACAGCGGAGTCGGAAAGACGTCCATGGTGGCAAAACTCATGAATCCTGAAAAAGAGATGACGAATTACATTCCAGCGACTATGGGAATTGAGTTTGGTACGCAGGTAATGAACACAGCATCTTCTGGTCGGGTCAAGGCTCAGCTCTGGGACACTGCTGGTCAGGAGAGGTTTGCGCGGGTTCTGCTACCGACATATTTTAGGAGAGCCAAAGGTGTCATTCTAGTCTACGATATCACCAGCGCCAGGAGTTTCGAGAGCGTTGGGGAGCGTTGGATGAAGCAGATGGAGGAGCACACCAAGGTTGAAGATTTAAGCATGGTGAGCTGAGCTGAGTAGAGTGTGTCGAGCACTGAACACTACCGTAGATATTGCGTTCGTGTTCCACTTCGTGTTGCTCATCAAAATATGCACAACAAAAAATCTCACGACAAAACCTACTATCAACGCAGCTCCTAGTCGGCAACAAGTCTGATTTAGCTGAAGGGGACAAGCGTGAGGTCAGCACTTCTGTTGCCGCCACGTTTGCGGCAGCGCATGGAATGAGCGTGGTCGAGACGTCAGCAAAGAGGTAGGTTGAACTAGCGCTTCTCACACTACGTTTCTCATTTTCATCGACTCCACAAACTGACCCCACCTGGACATGACACCTTGCAGCGGTAAGAATATCAAAAACGCGTTCGAGCAGCTCGTGACGCTAGTGCACGAGAAGAGTTTGATGAGTGCTGCACCTACGCAACAAAAGACAATTCGGCTAGACGACCCGTCGCCGGGGGAGAGTGAAAGCGAGAAGAAGAAGAGTGCTTGTTGCTAAGAGATTCGCATTGCTGTCAATAAGTTGGGCGAACATGCTGCAATCCTATGGTTTTTTGTGGTTATACTTTTATTCTTATTTCCTTTTTTCTTACAAGTATTTGGCAATGTTCTGCGCAATGAGCCTCGGTGAGGCACCTGAAGTCGATTGTATCACGCTGAAGACACAGTTGGCATTCTTGTCGCATGTCTGTCCCTCGGTCTTCTCAAAAACGCACTTTGGAACCCAAACATCACCAGCGAACCAAATATTCCCGCATGATAGGCTTGCTCCATTTTCACTTGCAAACAAAATCCTCTCATTATCATAAAGCTTGTCAAATGTTTTCGTATAGTCCAGAACAGTCCGGTAGAGTGTATACTCGGACCACCAGGATTCGGACCAATCTGCTATCCAGTCGAACTGTTTCCCTGCCATGCTCACCTCGTCGAGTCTTGCAAGCGTAAATAGTGCCCCGGCAGTCGACATTACAGCTGGTGTCACTCCAAATCCATTCTTTGGGTCGTCACTATCTAAAATCGTGTTGTCGTCATCGCCATCGCCATCATCATCGCTATCGCTGTAATAGTCCAATTTCAAGACAGATTTACTCCCCAACCACCAATCCTTGTGCACTGCTCTGCTTTCCAAGTCGAAGAACGCTCGCCCATCCCTTATGAAGCTGCTGTAGGATAAATGTTCGTGAACCAGAATGTCAGCGTCCAGAGTGAGGTAGTATTCGGTATTTACGACGTTTGCAACAAGCAATTTCAGCGACATTTGGAGGCTGTATTTATCCCAGGCTCCGTCAAAAGTACCAAGGGGGAAGAGGGAAGCCTCAGGGATGATTCTTATCCTAGTGTTGGTGTTGAGCAGGAACTGGGGGAGAGTCGAAGAGAAGAAGACAAATTCGTTATCTGGAACAATTAAGATCAGTTCCTCGACAAAATTTTCGTTCACGTCGCCGTTTTCACCGCCATCGCAAGTATTGATGCTCTCGTTGTGACAATTTTGGTTGTCATTGAGGTTCGGCAGAAACTTACTCAAAGTTGCAAGCAAAAGTGTGGCCCTTTCGAGGTCATTGAGAGTTAATGTCAGTACAAATGTAATTTTTTCATTCGTTGGGTTCTTGGCATCGCTTAGCGACATTAGTGTCGGTCTCGAGCTAGTCATAATAGCGCTAGTGAATTTATCTCGGATTCTTGCAGTAATAAACAAATTACCGGATTCAATTGAAGTTGTTGTGGTAAGGTTCACCGTTATTCGTCTATTGTCCGGTAATTTGACCAAGATCATTGAAGGCTTAGATGATGAAGATGATGAGGGAGGTGGATATTGCGAGGGTTGTGAAGATTTTTGTGAAGACTGTGAAGATTGCGGAGATTGTGAAGATGACAAAGATAAGATATCACAGACCTCAAACCCACCGTTGACTACTATGCACACGTCCTTTTCGCCCTCGATAATGAGACGCATAGCATCGTCACCTTCTTCTTCGTCTTCTTTCTCTGATGAAAGTAGGTCTAGGTCAACATTTACAACCACTCCCCCATTCACTGTCCTTGTTGTTTCACGCTGGGAGAGGGAAACTTTGAGGGTGTGCTGAAAAACATTTTCTGGGGTTATTTTCTTCAATTTTACTTCACTTTGTTGAGATGATAGTGTGAAAAGCAGTAAAAGCAGTAGTAGCACTAAATTAAGTTGTCGACAAAACATTTTTGGTGCGAATTTATCTATCTTGTTTTTTACAACTTCGATCCCAGGTTTCCACATTTAATCACCTGGTGTGTACACTGAAAATGTTTTTAGTAGTAAATTGTAATTGTAAGCTCTTAAAAGATACTTAAGCTATCTAGCTCCAGTCAACAATTTCCTCCATTTTGCTAAATTCTTTGAGACTAAAGTTGAAAGCGGTCAATCAATCGCAGTTGGGTATACAACAGCAAAAACAAACAAATAATACGAAAATTAAACTTTTGCCCTCTGTTTTGAAAGTAGAATTGTTGTGCCAAGGTTCGGCGAGGAACAGCATGCTGTTCTTACTTTCTTTTTGCTCCGTAAAGTACCCAGGCGTATAGTACAAATTTGTTAAGTCGCATACTATTAGAAAGCTCAAAGAAGTTCGTGCTCATAACCCGACCTTGTTTTTTAGCCTTAAATGGTGTACATCCTTCTTCCTCAAACCAATTGAGAAAATACCTCCAGGACCCTGTCAATGTTCTCTCGTGTATGTAAAGCATTGATACTCAATCTCAGCATTGGTTTTGGGACAATCCTTAGGTGGTGGCTCACGTGGGCGCCGGTGTTAATGACAAGCACCCCCTCCTTTCGGAATTCTTTTGTCAGTTTGTCCAAATCTTCCTTACTCTCTCTGTTTTTCACCGTCACAAACAAGAGGGGACTAAGCTCATTGCTAGTCACCACAACATTCTTGATTTTTTTTAAACCGCTTACCATCTGTTTCACGTTTTGCTGGAGTAATTTGACAGCAGAATTTTTCTTCCCTCCTCCCTCACCAATAATTTTTAGAGCAGCACAGGCAGCACTGGCCACAAAGGGTGGGGCAGATGCAGAGAAGCAGTAGCCCGCTCCCGAAAGCCTCTGGTGGTCGACGACCTCCAAGTTCCCTATTGTCATGCCCCCGACACTTCCGATGGCATTCTCGAGCGAAACAGTTGTGATTTCGACAATATCTGTGTTTGTCCCTTTGTTGGTGTCATGAAGGTTAAAGTGATCCTGCAGCCCCAATCCCCTACTCCCCAGTGTCCCAAAGCTGAGGCTCTCGTCGACAATCAGGCGGAAAAAGTGCTTGTTTTTCAGTTTCACGACTTCGTCTAGGGGACAGATGTCTCCAAAGTTGCGGTAGAGAGCCTCCACAACAATAAACCTTCTCTGCTGGTCACCTCCCCTTTTCAGCACCTTGTCCTCCTTCTCAATACTATCGAGGACTCTCGCAAGATCAGACATGTCATTATGCTTGAAAACTTTTATGTTACTTCGGCTAAGCGTCACGCCTGTCAATAGCGCCTCGTAAATTCCCTCGTCTATCACCAATAAATCCCCCCTCTTAGCAAATGCCGCAACAGTTGAGGAAGCTGTGCTTGCCCCATCACTGTACATGATAGCTGATTCCGTCCCACACAACGCGGCGAACTTATCTTCGAGCTCGAGGTGTGCATCTAAAGTACCGTAAAAACCCCTCGGTCCACACGAGCCGCACCCATATCGGTTTAAAGCAGCTCGACTAGCCTCCTTCAGCTCTTCTGAATTTGATAGCCCCAAAAAGTCAAAACTAGAAAAATTTAGGAGTTTGGTTTTGCCATTCTTCGACCCCTCAGAAAAAGTAATATAAGCCCCCTCGATACTGTGCACAACTATCTCCTCTTCTACTATTTTCCTCTCCGAATCATTCAGTGTTGGAACCATGGCAGCACATTTCCAGTCAGCAATCAAACTTTCCTTCTCCTTTTTTGTTAATTTCTCGTTATCGTATCTGCATGCAATGTGAGACGGAATGTGAGTGAGTGAGTTTTATGTAGGACGAGGATTGGTGTATTGCATCTTCTTTCGCCGATCCAAACAAATTGTCAAATCCAAGCATGCAAACGAATGCACCCATCCTGAAAGCTGACTATGCAGCAAGCAAGGCAGACCCACCTCGACCCCTTCTTCCTACTTGCGTTGAAGAACAAGTAATAAAGGATTACACAGAGCAGAGACGTTTCGATTGCCACATGTATTGGGTCATCCTCCAACAATTGGCGCCACCAGAGTGAATACGTTTGTAAAAGCGTCCTAATTTCAAAGTTCATTTGTAGTGTGATTTGGTATTTTAGCACAAGCAGGTGGTATACAAAGATGCAAGTGGCACTGTGCCAAATTACACACCCAAAAAAAAAGAGTAAGGGGGTATTCCTCAGTTCGGGGCGAATAAGACGCGCCGCTGCCGTCCAAGATTTCTCTTGCCCATCACCGCAGCTAATTAAATCACTTTTTCTTTTTGAAGTACAGAGTCTATCAATCTCTTGATATTTGTCGTAATTTCCGGGTAGAAACGTCCAAAGTTCGTCTCTACTCTCTGAATCAGCGGACACGCCGAGGTATGGCATTTTCATTGGAAGACTGTCGTGTAGCAAGCACAGATGAAAATGTCAGGGACTCCAAGTTGACCCTCTTACAAAAGGACTTTTACCTGATTTGTCGAGAGATGCCGCTCATCCGAGGAGTGCAACCCACCAAGGAGCTGTTGAATGCTTTGTTCATGGGTAAGTTTTTGTGTGAGGAGAGGTCTCAGGGGAGGAGTTATTGGGGGAGAGTGAGTGCGCCCTGTGCGTTGGGTAAGATAGTGTTGAAGCACTCCGCTTGGCTTTCAAGCTGTCTTTCGTATGCTTGGTCGCGAACAAGGGCAGAAACCCATCAATTTTTCATTTTTGTCAATTCCGTTTGCTCTTTCCCTACGATCAAATAATCGACCCTAACCCAACCCTCTACTCCAAACTTGCATCGTTATAGAATATTTGTTGTACAATGATACTATCAATTTTGACGAAGATTGCAGTAGATTCAAAGAACACCTGAAGGAAGTCCAACAGTTCGAGCACGATGCAAAGAGGCTCCACCTGAACTTTAAGATTGAGGAAGACGAAAAATATCTGAATGAAAAGGTGGAAGTGAAAAAAAATGGAAAAGAAGTTGAGGTGATAGGGGAACTTTCGAAGGAGGAAAGGTGAGTGCTTGTTGTTGTGCACTGGTTTGGACGGTTCTGACAGGAGACGACATCCCTCTATTTATAACTCTGCTCCTGCCTAACCTTCTGCGCAACCTACATACCACACAGAAATGAGCGTGTGAAAGATATTCGCAATGACTTGGAGCTGCTGCAACAAAAGTCGAAAGAGTGTTCTGAAAAGATTGCCTTTCTTGGAATGAAAAGTGTCGAATTTTCTAAACAATTTGAGGATAAACAGCAAGCAACGACAAAGCTAATGGTGGCGCACTACCGAAGTGTGTGTACAAAGCAGCACCCGGATAAAGCTGGTGGACTCTCTCGAGCGGTGTTCGATCGGTTTAAGGTGTTCATGGATGTGCTTCGTGATCCAGAGAAACGCATCAGATACATCAGTCATATGGAAGAGATTGTTGGTCCTCGGTCACTAAGCCCCGTCGAAGCGCACAAAGCTTGGATTAAAGCGAATTCGGATGATGATGATGATGTCCAACCGATAATGATGACGGTAAAAGTGGCCCAACCGATAAAACCGTTTATGATGCAACTGCTGGGAAATCACCAAGCGTTGGTCAGATTTACAGTTCCTCTTGAACTCGAGCAGCATCTGCCTTACTGCATGGTGCGATACCAAGTTAGAAAAAGGAAATCTAAGCCTTCTAAGTCTTCCAATTGGGCCAATGCTGTCACAAAGAGCGTCTTTGTGAGTGAAATTATTAGTGACGTGAAGGTGAGAATTTTGTTTTTTTTTGTTTTTTTTTGTTGTGCTCTACGTGAGCTAGTGAAACTCTCTAACACTCGCATTGTCACCAATATAGATTAACCTCTCAACATATGGCGATTACGATCTCCGTTTTTGTGTCGTCACTGACGCGCATATTTCACCCTGGAGTGATGAGCTCAAGGTCATTCACCATGATGTCACCATAGTTACTGCTGATGCTGGTTCTACGACCCCTAGTTCTGATGTGGTTGCTGCCAAACGGATCCTCTCTTCTCGCTGCCACTCTCTCCGCGTTCAAATGACAAAATTCTCTTCCTGCCTCAGTGAACAAGGAAAGGCTAAGAGAGGCAGCGACAGCACCAAGAGTTCTCTCGCTCGTCAACTAGATCAGCATGAAAAGGATTCTGATAACATGATGAGGGCGGGGACGCGTGTATACGCCTCGGCAATCAAGCTCGCGCAAATGGTGGGAGACCCGCACGACCCTCGCGTCGAAAATGCGATGTTCTTATGCAATCAGATGAGAGTGTTGCTCCAACAGATCGAATTTGAAATGTGTATGGTGAATCCAAAGAGGGAAGACCGGCTATTCGTAATCCATCTCGCAAGCATGCTTCTATCAGGAGAATGCAAAGATTTGCTTGAGGATAGGAATACAACAGTGGATCAGTTGTTTCGGAGGTGAGTGGTTTTAGTCAAGAATAAAATATCTCCGGTAAGCATTTATTAACTCCCTCTCTACCTGGAAAACAACAGCCCAGTACAGGGGACTACTGTGGAGGGGTCTTCTGTGACACGTATGTATGAGCTAATTGTGGGTAAAAGTAATAGTTCTCTAGAAGTGAGCTCGGCTGTCTGTTTTTCGGCAGCTAAGCGCGCGGACTTGTTTGACACTGATCAGCGTAAAGCGCTCAGTGCTCGAGGTGTCGTATTGGAGAGACAAGAACGTACCGAATACAATTATGAGAAGGATAAGTCTGCTAGGGAGGCTCGGATTTGGATGGAGGTTGAAGCTGATTTCCTGTCGTCAGAGTGCAGGACTATTTTATCACTCAGAAATCACGCCGAAGATAAGGCAGTCGAATCCACTGCCTCTAGCAACTCTGCTCCGGCTAACTCCCCTGACGGTGTTTTGCAAAAGAAGAGCAAAAAAAGCAAACCGGCTGATTCTCCTCCCCCTCAGCCGGCTTCAGAACCAGAACCAGAACCAGAACAAGAACTAGAACAAGAACAAGACCCAGATTTGGAACCAGCCCCTGCCGAGGATAATGCACACGATACCTCCCATTCTTCTTTTGATTGGTCTGGTCATGACGTTATTCTTCAAAAACTCCACCTTGACGAAGCAAGCTTTAATGGAAGAAGTGGGAACGTTACTTGGAAACTGGGTGGAAATCAATGGGCTGTCAAGCTTGGTCCCCCTGCACTCAGTGATCGATCAGACAAGGCAGCCCTGACTGTGTTTGATTATCAAATGCGGTTGATGAGTAAAGCAGAGCAGATTAAGTGTAAGGCTCGAGACGCAAAACTCTTTAAGCAAATCGAGGAGCAGGAAGAGCAGGAAAAGGCTCAAAAACTTTGGGAACAGGAGCAGAGAGACATTTCCCAAGCGATGAAGTTGGTGGAGCAGAGCGAACGAAGATCCCAGAAAGAAAACGAAAAGGTGAAAGGAGCAGTTGTCAGAGACACGGAAAAAGTCGTCGATGTGGGTCCTTCAGCGGTGACTTCGACCCCACAACCAACACCAGCACCCGTTGCCCCTCGGCAAGTCTATTTCACGTATGGGAAGAATTTTGCTCGGGAGCGCATACATGGAATGATAACCAGCTTCGACAATGGAGTTGGCTTTATTTCTTACCGCGTCTTGCAGAAAACAAAAAAAATCTTCTTTCATCTTTCCGAAGTGCTCGTTCCCGAGCAACTTGATGCGATATTTCCCAATCCTAACTTCAGAACAAATTGGCTCTTTCGACAAGTCGTCAAGACAGCCAAGGTTTCATTTCAGATAGGCTCTTTTAACCGCAAAGAGGTTGCCGAGAAGATCATCTTGACGGGTCTAAAGACTGAGGAGCTCGCAGTTGTCCAGCAGCTAATCAAGCCAAGGGTTCCTTCCGAGGACAACAATATTGTTCCTCCAGGAGACAGCGAGAACTACAATAGCTTCGCCCCTCCCAAGAGCATGTACATGACTCCAGAAGAACTCCTTAAGGCTGACCCTGAGACACTCACTAAGGGCCAGAAGAAGGTTCTGAAAAAATTACAGGATCAAAAGATTGAGGAAGAAATGGAAGCCAGGCGTAAGGAAAGAGAGGAAAGGGAGGAAATGCGGTCGCGCGAGCCTGCAGCTCTTCCCGCCGGTAACGTCTGGGGCTCTGGGATAAATAGCATCAAAGGTGTGGCTCCTGAAAGGACTTTACCCAGGTCTACCACCCCCCCGCCGGCTCCCCTCTCCTCTGATAAAAGCCACGAATCTCCCACTTCTCCGCTTCAACAAAGCTTTGTTGTCCCATTGCCTCCCCCTCAGGTGGCGCCGCAAGGAGTCATTAACGTCGACAATGTCCTCCACGACTATGCCCCGACGTCTCCTTCTGCAGCGTCGCAAGGAATCCCCATCGATAATGTCAATCACAGCTCCGTCCAGTTGTCTTCACCTCACTTGGCTCCTCCTCCTTTTATGGCTCCACAAAGCGTCAGTAACATCGACAATATCCACCATAGCTCTTTTCCACGGTCACTTTCCCCGATGGCGTCGCAAAGCGTCGGAAACATTGGCGGTGGCCTGGATTTTACTGCTCAAGTGGCGAGCCTATCAATTTTACCCACTCCGCCCCCCGGAATAGGTGGGCTGCCTCCTGGATTTATCAACAACAACGACACCAATGATTCTGCCCTGTTGATCCCTAGCCTCGTGGGCAACAGCGATTTCGGCAATCATGATGTGGGCAACAAACCCAGTACTAATATCTTCCACAACGCGTTCCCCTCAGTTTTGGGTGGGCCATCGTTCGCCGCCTTTGGGAACAGCAGCGGTGATCAAGGCGGTGGCAGAGGAGGCATGGGCTGCTCGAAACTCCGAAATTTCGCAAGCAAATATCTCGCCTGCATACTCCGTTCACATTGCCGAAAACTCCTTTCCTCGGCTGTATATGCCGGAGATCGCATCAGTTACTTTCCATTCATTCGACAGAGGTCGTCTTCGAATGTCCAAGAGGACGTCTTTCGCGGCATCGTTCTGTCAAGGCTCAACATTCCTTGTAGTGTGATGAGGATCAGCCGTGCCAAATGTAAGGACGACGTCGACGAGATGAAGATACTCAAAAACTTCACCCAATCTAATATCTTGAGGCTGTACGACGTTCACGCCGACGTGGAGAGCTGCTTTATCGCGACTGAGGTCAAGCACGGAGACTTGGAAATGCTCATTGCTAGCAACCGCCTTCGAACTAACGAATCGCGTTTCAGAATTGTTCAGCAACTGCTGAGTGGTATTTGGTAAGTGTTAATCTCGCATTTTCTCGTATTTCTCTTTAGTGCTCTACCGCTGACTGACTTACTCTTCTAACACCCAAATCACCCCCCAACCCGCAGCTTCCTTCATAGCAATGGATTCACACACCGCGACATAAAGCCGCAGAGCATAGCCTACGTTCACGACGGCGAGGGAAACTTCGAGGTGAAGCTTACCGGATTTGGGATAAGCAAAATTGAAGGCGGGGACAACAGCAGCAAAGGCTTTCAGGCGCAAGAGATCGTGCTGAAGAACTTAGGGGAGCTGGATGACCAGAGCTGGTCGCCCTCTTTCGAGGACTACAAAATGGCTGACGTCTTCAGTTTCGGTGTTGTTAGCTTCTTCATCCTGACAAACGGCGGTCACCCCTTCAGCAACCCCGACCCGAAAAAGTCGCGGAGAGTTGGGGACAGAGAGAACCGAATTGCCGACGGCGAGCTGCCTAACTGTGAAATGATTGAAGACCAGGAGGCAATGCACATGGTGCAAGCTTGTCTTTTCCATGACAGTATCTTGCGGCCCGACAGCGAAAAACTGCTGAATCGGCACCCAATGTTCTTCGACAGCAAGAAGAGAATTGAGGTATTGAACAAAGCTACAATCGCCAACAATCTGGATTACTTGGACAAGTTCTGCACTAATTGGAATTGGCACTCAGCCTTTTTTGATATATTGGAAGGTGGAGCACTTTTGGATCCCAGGGGAGAGGAGGTTTACTTTCGCGTCTTCGGGCTAGAGCTCGTCAGATTTTTGCGGTATCTCATCGCAAACCACGCGTCGTTCCCCAGTGGGAGCAAGGTTGATAACGCCTTGAGCTGCTTTGACATGATGCAGGCATCTTTCATCTCTGATTCCGAAGACAGGATATGCGCGTTCATCAAATCTCGCGTTTCTCTCTTTTGGTGCTGGCTCTATGAGGACGACCTATGAGTAAGGAACTTCGTGCGAAGTTGAAGAGGAAAGGGTGGTGGGCAAACATGTACTAGTGACATTTCCAGATGCAAGATTCGAGAAAAGGAAAGGGCATATGAAGTTTCAAAGATGGGAAGGGGAAAAAATGAGAGATAGCGTTTGCAGGCCTGACTTCCGGTTTCGGTCTTCGTTATTAAATTTTATTTATGCTTACTGTTGACATCGTAGTAAAGGGGTCTTTGTGGAAGAGCTCCGCAGACGGGGTCTGGGAACACAAAACCAACCAAATGCACCACGAAACCCTTATCTCAGCAGCAATAAGCGCACTCATGAGAGTGGATCAAAATACGTGGCTGCGCGTAAACGCTCTTGTTGAATGAGCAATCAGAAAGATGCGGGGAGGCATACCCCAGACCGGCAGAGGAGTTCGTCTAACCGAGGCTTGGAGGTTTTGTTTGCGACATCCTTCAACGGACGGCCATAGATACTGTGCCGTGTCAATGTACTTGTGAGCGCAACCGTGACTAGAATGCCATTTATTTATTCATTATTTATTTGCCTCAGCCTTTCGAACAAATATCTTTCTTCAGCCTGACTAGACTGACGGGAATTTCTTACGTTATCACTTCTCCCATAATTTTTAAGCCAATTTTGTGATGTGCTGGCTACTTTAAATTGTAAAAAATGAGTTCCTTATTGAACAGTCTTGCAGAATCTCATCACCGCCAACAGAAACAACATCCACCTCAGGCACATCAACCAAAGCCATCGCAGCAGAGAGGGAATGTCGTTATTGGGGGTAGACAGACCTACCACATCCCTACGCCGCATTCAGATCCACATCAACTTTACCTCCACCAGCAGAACCTTCAAAATCAAGAGAAGTTTGCACCGCCGAATCCTCCGCAATATACACAATCTCCGCCGGCTGCTCACGGCTCAGCGCCGGACACAGTATCAGTGCTTCAGGCTTTCCAGCCACGTAAGGGAGTCACAATTTCTCGTGTCCAGTCACATGTGCCTCCACCAAGTGTTCAAGCTGTTGAGGCTCAAAAGCGCCAGATGGAGATGAGACAACAGGCGGTGTCGCAGCAGCGGCAACAAGAATACAATACATCAGCTTGGAGTGTTGGTGGGAATATAGGTGGAGATGGCATGGCTGATGATGCCGATGTAGCAGTGGGGAGAGGGAGAGGGAGAGGGAGAGGGATTTGTAACGTGCCTGCATGGATGGAACAAGGACAATCACAATCACAATCACAACCACAAATACAACCGCCATCGCAACAAACACCTCCTCTTGTTGTTATTGACATGCACAATATTGGACTCACTTACATCAACACACTTGAAGTGGCTGGAGTGGATGTGGTGACTCACACCGACTCTCTTGCTTTAGAAGGTGCCATCCTGGCCAATAAGTACTTTCAGTCAGCCGGGTGCAACACTTTGATGGTTGTGCCTGATGAATACAAAGATATTTGGGAGAAATCCTACGGCAATAGCATTGATTTCTTGAGTAACGGGACCTCAGAATATAGTGACTTTCTCGTTGCGACGATTGGCTCAAGTCTGAGCCCTGATGGTACTTTCTTACTCAGTAACGGCCGCTTCGTCAGTGAGCGCTCTTCTTTGTCAGGTTTTAATGATTTTTTGCAGAATGGAGTTGAAATGCGTCCAGAGCTTGGGGGTGGTAAAATCTCTGCGAATTTTGACTTTGATGAAAGCGATCGGCCGGTTTTTCAACCCGACAAAAAGCATATCTTGGTGAAAGAGATAGAAAAATCGAAGAGTCGAATGTAGTAGATAAAAACAGAAACCCAAGCACTGCACCTTTACTGGTTAACATTGTACTACTACGTCTCTACTATCGCGGCTAATTTTTGCAACCCAATACTACGTCTCTACTATCGCGGTCAAATTTTTGCAACCCAATACTTGCACCTTCACTGGGAACGTGTCCTACTACGTCTCTACTATCGCGGCAAATTTTTGCAAGCTTGATAATAGCACTTTCTCTTTAATATAACGTTCCAGCCTTGCCTTCGGCATCAGCTTACAAAGTAAAGAGGGTAAAATTATGTTCTGTGTGAGAGTACATGTGCAGGAAGACCCACTGCCATCAGGAGAGAACTTGACAATGCCATCATTCTTAACTCCACTTAATGACCTCCAAGCCATTGTGAACTTTTCAAGGCTATAATCTATCATCTCTGCTTCCCAGCTGTAGTTGAGCTTGAATACCCGCAACTTCCATAAGCTTATTTTTGGGTTGTTAATTGGGTCCAAAACAGACACACTTCTGAGCTGGGGACACCACTGTGGGTGCTTTGATAGGTCAGAATAGATTCCGAACGCTTTCTCTGCCGGCACATTAATTTTGTATGATATTTGCGCAGAGATACGATTTTTTAAAGATGAAGATGAAGATGAAGATGGGGGAGCTGCCATCGCAAGAGAGGATGCCCTTACTGCTGCTGAGAGAAGAATGAGAAGCACAAAGAAAACATACACTGAAAAGAGGGGGGGGGGTTAGAAACGATAATTGTGTGCTTTTCCTCTAAGGTAATCGCGGTAGGGCGCCAGCTGCTAGCCGGGTCACGACACCAACTCTCGGACTTGCTTGAGCGTTGTGTTCGAGGTGCCACAAAACGCAGCACAAAGTGAACATACGCTAGTCATTCTTCCACTGAATTAACAGGCTCATGATCATGGGAAGGATCTGAGTCTTGACTACATCTGTGGAAATATTGTCGCGTTACTAAGGAAACCCACCTGTGGTCGGACAAAGCGGCATTTGAAAGGGACGGACGGTTCCGGGACCATCAACCCAGGACAGTTTCCTCCACCGGTGGTTTAAAAAAGATATTTGAACTAAGATCTTTCGTTGTAGGAAATTGTGGGGTTAAGATCTTTCGTTGTAGGAAATGTGTGGGTTTTCAAGCGGAAGTATTTTTCCACGTTCCACACCACAGACAGATTCCGTAAATGCCTGTTATCCGTAGAATAGTAATGACCCTCCCCGAACTTTTGTTGAGTACCTTTCCTTCCCTTGGCCTCGACCCAGAGGCTCATGGTGAATATGTAACAACCTTATTTGATGATTCGTCAAGTCTTTCTGATTTCAATGAATCGCTGGAGGATGTCCTTGAATTACTTAAAGGGAGCGCAGAGGTTGACAATGCTGGTAAACCTTTGGAAGACTTTGCAGAGAAGGTGCGTGAATTGTTCCAAAAGACTCAGGAAATTAAATCAGACAAGGCAACGCGGGAGGCAGAGGAGGCAAAGGCACTTAAGCAGAAGATGTTACAAGTAGAGATAGAAGATGCGCGTAGGCATGAAATTCAGATGGAGAAAGAGAAGCAGGAAAAGGCAAATACTATGCTGGATGAGGCAAAGCAAAGGATTGTAGATAGCTACGGCTTTGAGGAGCCTGATGCTGATGAGGACGAGGGTGAAGATGAGGCGGCGACGATAAATGTCAACAAACTTGCAGCAGATCAATTCCGTGCTGACGCAAGATCGAAGATGCAGGCCAAGAAGGGAGGGAGCAAGGTAGAAGCACAGAGAGAGAACAAAAAGCACAAGGATGAAAAGAACAAGAAAAAAGAGGACCGCAAAAAGAAGGCCCAAAAGGGTGAACGAAAAGCTTAGCTGACTGTCGGCAAAGTCCAAATATTTTAATCTGATGAGTAGGGAGCGCCGCGCTCTTCAGGGGGGAGCACCCATCAAACACATTATTGCCCTGCTCCGTGAGCTTGTCCGGGAGCTCCACGCTCGTCAGAGGTGCACTCGTTAAACACACCGATGCCCAGCTTTGTGAGCCCGTCCGGGAGCGCCACGCTCGTCCGTCAGGGAGGAGCACCCGTCAAACACTTGATCGCCCAGCTTCGTAATCCCGTCCGTGTCGTCAGGGAGGCCCCCATTAATAAAACAAAGGTATTAAGGATTCGGGATCTTTGAGAATATTTTTTTGATCGAAAAACTGTTTTATTAGTGTTAGTCACGTTGCTGAGGCCTAATCCTAATCCTAATCCTAATCATACTCATCATCCCAAAGCCCCCCACACCTGTCGGCCCAACGTTTTTTTCCCATCACGTCAATCCAAATTCGTCTCGATCACATTGCCGCCATCGCGAGCACCGTCATCACAAACGCCGTTGTCACGCCGAAAGCCCTCCTCCCCGCTCCGCTCGAGGGGGGAGTAGGGCTCGGAGTCGGTGAGTCGGGGGGGTGAAGACGATACCAAGCAGCAGAGTACTCAACATCGAACTTGGCAGGCGTCAGGTCCGCAACGCTCACGTTCATCATCACGGAGGCCTGCTCAACAGTGAGCCAAGTAAAGGTGCCAAATCCGGTGACCGCACTTGTAGCCGCATTAGCACTCTTGTCGCCAGCATCGTCACCCTCCCAGATGATGAAAGGGTTAACAGGCAGCCCATCGTCCCATGAACGCAAAGTCCAGTCATCATCGGTCATAATGAGCACCTGCTCCATCGCATTCACCTGGGCGGAGTAGCTTGATGCGTACAGAGTCGCATAACTCTTCGAAAGAGAAATCTGCGCCCCTGCATTACCAAAATCTTTGACCGCACTCCCCGGCGGGAATAAGATGCTACGCGCATTCACAGCCGGCGGAAGATGGGCGGCACTAAACGTCGCAGCAGAGAGCCATTCGATAAAGGCGATGCTCACGTTTTTGTGCGGAGTTTCGTAGACGAGGGTACGTTCCGCGAGTAGGAAAGCCTGACCATTCGCCTTGAAGTTGTCGTAGTTGGTGAAGATCGACGTGCCGTTCGTGTTGAAGCCAGTTTTCGGAGGGTCGTTACCTTCGTTAGGGATGCGAGTTGCCGCATGCACAAAAACAATTAAGTGGACAAGCAATAATGCAGTGAGTACAGCTTTCATCATGCGAGTCAAAAGTGTTAATTAGCAGCGTATCTTTCTATTTTCGGAGGTCGCAATTAATGAGTCACGTGCACGACTTCCACAATTTTTGAGAATATCTTTCTTGACACAATGAAATCCACCATTTTAACCACCTTGGCGGCACTACTCGTCTCAGCAACCGCGCGCGGCGGCCTTAAGAAAAAGAAATCAGAAACAGCGGAGGAGGATGTCAAGTCTTCATCGAAATCCGCTGTCATGGGTATTGAGGATGGATCCTTGGATTTCGATGCCTTTGTGCTTGCTTATGGACGCGAGTACGAAAACGAAACAGAACGCGAGGTTAGGAGGTTCATTTTCCGCGAAAACTTGCAATTCATTTCCTTACAGAACGCACGATACCTAGCGGGCTCCTCTACGTTCTTTACTGGAGTGAATAACTTCACGGACTTGACCAATGAGGTGAGAGGAAATAAAGAGGATTTGAAGGAGGAAGGGACCGCCCTTGGCACTAACTACAGCCCAAAACATTGCAAAATCTCATGGCAAAATGAAAAAAACCCCTTTGTAGGAATTTGTCGCAGCTTGGCGTGCAGCACCCGCAGAAGAAGTTTGGGCGGCGGTTGGGTGGGGGTCCGCAGGACCGGAACCTACCAACACTTGGTTGTCCATTTCGGATTTACCTGCTCAAGTCGATTGGCGCACAAAGGGCGTGGTGAGCGCTGTGAAAGACCAGGGCCAATGCGGCTCTTGCTGGGCTTTCTCCGCCCCATATGCCGCCCTAGAGAGCGCCCATGCCATCGCCTTCGGAAATTCGGTTTCCTTAAGTGAGCAGGATTACATTGAAGTTGGAGATAATGTCGTAGTTTTCTTTACTTTCAATGTCAACAACAGTGATCAACTAAAAGCCGCTATTGCGCAAGGCCCTGTTTCGGTCACTATCGAAGCAGACAACAGGGCCTTCCAGTTTTACAAAGGCGGACTCTACGACGGTGCTAATTGCGCCAATGAAACCAAACACGAGGTGCTGTTCGTCGGATATGGTGATGGCTACTACATTGTCAGGAATAGTTGGGGACCAAGTTGGGGGGAACAAGGTTACGTTAGGATAGCGCACGCGGATGAGAATACTTGCGACATTTTTGGCGGTCTCGCAACGGTGGTAACAGTGGATGGAAATCAGAGGGGGAAAAAGTCAAAAGGAAATTCAAAAGGAAATTCAAAAGGAAATTCAAAAGGAAATTCAAAAGGAAATTCAAAAGGAGGGAGGGGTAGTTGAGGCATTGTGGGGTCGGGACAGATCATTA